>ERZ827168.4086-NODE-4086-length-13885-cov-3.840347_pt1 | contig 13885 bp, 8 predicted proteins | sample MGYA00519868_ERZ827168 | MGnify/ENA primary metagenome ERZ827168 (study PRJEB31778, sample SAMEA3449271) | human gut metagenome | biome: human gut; feature: human-associated habitat; material: faeces | place: United Kingdom | collected 2010/2012 ...
AGGATCGCCCAAATCGGGAACTGTGAGGTTACCCGGCATCTCCTTGAAAGAATAAAGCAGGTCAACAATCCCGCCCAACGTTATGGTATGAACCACCGGAACGGCACAATAGTTCCCTTCGCGGTGTTCGCCCCCCGACAAGGCGGCGATCAGCTCGTCCACCACGTCATCTACATAGACCAGGTTCATCACCACCTTCGGATCATTCACCTGGATAGGCAGGTCGTTCGCTATATTGTTGCAGAATGTCGCCACCGCACTGTTATAGTTCGGACGGCACCATTTCCCGAACACGTTCGGAAAACGATAGACCAAGACCTTCGCCCCAGTCTCTCCGGCATACTCGAACAGGAGGTTCTCTCCCGCCCGCTTCGACTCGCCATACGGATTATCCAGCGCTGCCTGCGTAGACGACGAGATCATCACCGGACAGGTATTGCCGTGTTTCTTCAGCGTATCCAACAAGAGGGAAGCGAAACCGAAATTCCCCTTCATAAACTCCGACTGGTCTTTCGGGCGGTTCACCCCCGCCAGGTTAAAGACAAAATCGGCCTTCTTGCAATAGACGTCCAATTCGGCCGGGTCGCTGTCCGTATCATATTCGAAGACTTTCAGTTCAGTCCCTGAAACAGGATAATTGCGAGCCCTTCCCGACTGGATATTATGAAGTTGGGATACAAGATTCCGACCGATGAAGCCTTTGGCACCGGTTACTAATATATTCATTCTGATTTCTATTTACAAAGATTGTAGAAAGAGATCCAATCCGATGACTTCTATTTTAGGAAACGGGCATTCTTTCAATACATCAAAATGCCGATCCTCCGTCACTATGAACTTCGCATTTGCAATAACTGCACAATCTACGAATTTATTATCATCCGGATCAGATTTTATTAAATTAAATTTATAGTAAGGAGTAAGGAAACAAGTATACGGATTATTCAATATAACGTCTAAGGTCAGCTTGGCAACCTCTTTACCGACCAATCGTTCTAAAATTTCTTCATATTCGTTCAGGATCTCTCCCGATACGCACAATTCGTTTGTTCCATCCAGAAAGGATAGCCATATCCGATGATAACGGCTTCTACTTGGAAGACTTTGAATCAAACTGTTTGTATCCAAAACGATTTTACTCATTTCAAATCCGTTCGAAGATGTTTTGTTCTTAATTCATCCAACTTATCCTGATTCAAAACCCCTGAGTCCCAAAGTTCATTCAGACGCTTGTCCAGTTTTTGTGAGAAATACTTGGTCAGGACCTCTTTCACTTCCAACAGCTTCTCTTCCGAACCATCAAAAGCGAACAATTTCAACAAATGTTGTTGTACAGGATTAAATGCCGTAGTTTCCATACTTATACTCTTTATCAATTACAAATCTATATACAAAGATAGATTTATTTTTCAGACAAACAATACCCTCACTTCCTATCTAAAATTATTCGCTTCTGATTTCTCTCGGTTTTGCCCGTTCGATCAATCCGAGGTCTTCCTGAATAAAACGTAGGCGGAGTAACAGCTTTTTCATTCCTTCGACATCCAGACGAGTCGTGTTATGGCTATGATAGTCCTCGATCTTGGACAGGCATTCGCTTCCTTCGGTAAAGTACTTGTCGTAGTTCAGGTCACGGTTGTCAGCGGCAACACGGAAGTAGTGACCCATATCCTCGCTGCGCAGACGCTCCTCACGGGTCATCAAAGTCTCGAACAGCTTCTCACCGTGGCGCGTACCAATGATGTTCGTACCGGTGTCGCCGAACAGCTGCTGGACAGCTTTCGCCAAGTCGCCAATGGTGGAGGCGTCAGACTTCTGGATGAACAAGTCACCCGGATTGGCGTGCTGGAAGGCAAACATAACCAGATCCACAGCCTCATCCAGGTTCATGAGGAAACGGGTCATGTTGGGGTCCGTGATTGTGATGGGATTTCCCGCCTTGATTTGGTCAATAAACAGCGGGATCACACTGCCGCGGGAGCACATGACGTTGCCGTAACGGGTGCAGCAGATGGTCGTACCGCCGCGTTCGGCAGCAACACGGGCGTTGGCGTAGATGACGTGCTCCATCATGGCCTTGGAGATGCCCATGGCGTTGATCGGATAGGCTGCCTTGTCGGTGGACAGGAAGATTGCCTTCCGTACATGGTTGGCAACGCAGGCAGAGATGACATTGTCCGAGCCGACCACGTTGGTCTTGACCGCCTCCATGGGGTAGAACTCGCAGGAGGGCACCTGCTTGAGCGCGGCGGCGTGAAACACGTAGTCCACGCCGCGGAACGCGTTTACAATCGAGGTATAATCCCGCACATCGCCTATGTAGAACCGGATTTTCTCCGCATACTCCGGCATGATGGTCTGATATGTATGCCGCATATCGTCCTGCTTCTTCTCATCCCGCGAGAGGATGCGGATCTCCGCAATGTCGGTGGTCAGGAAGCGGCGCAGAACGGCGTTCCCGAAGGAGCCTGTCCCGCCGGTAATCAGGAGCGTTTGATTCTGGAAGGATATCATCTGGTCTTACTCCTCTGTGTGATTATTTTTTGGAAACGCCGGTTGCTTGCGGGCGCCGAAGCGGTGCCGCTGCCCCGGTCAGCGTTCCCTTGCTTTCCCCGGCAGTACGCCGCGCAAGAGAACGGCATCCAGCATCAGTTTTGCGTTCGGACGCAGTGGGCGGATCAGCGCCGGAAGCAGGATCGTGGTGGATACCTGCGTAATCAGGGATGCCGCGGCAGCCCCGGACGCGCCCCACAAGGGGATCAGGGCAAGGTTCAGCACAACATTGAGCGCGGCGGCGCTGATGTACAGATACTTGAGGTACTTCTGCTGATTCTCGCACACCATCCATGCGTTTCTGGCAACGCCGAGATAGGAGAACGCCGTGTACCAGACCACGATGCGCAACGGCATGACAGCCGCCAGGTATTTCTCCCCGTACAGAGTCACAACAAAGGGCTTTGCAATAAGGCATATCAGAGCGGATACGAACAGGGATGCATATATAACGATTGCGTAGAGCTGTCGGTTCTTCCTTTCGTAGCGCAGGCGATCCTTCCGGAAGCTCTGCACGATCTCGGGGTAAAGCGAATCAATGACCGCCGAGAGTAAAAAAGCCCACGAAACGCTGACCGTTGAGGCAAGAGAGTAGTGCCCGACGGCATCAGCCCCGAGCATCTGCTTGAGCATCAGCTTGTCCGTGCAGGCGTAAACAGACACCATCAGACCGGCGATAATGAAGCTGTAACTGCTTTGCAGGAGTTCCCTTGCCTTTTTCAAGGAGCAACAAAACCGCACCCCGCCGTTCCGGAAATAGGCAATCAGCAAAAATACCGCCAGCACGATGTAATCCAGCGCGCTTGCAACGGCGAACCACTCCACGCTTTTTCCGAGCGCCAGCAGAATAATCTTGTACGCGGACATCGCCGCATACGACACCAGCTCGGCAATGGCAGAATATTTGGACTGAAGCCGGGACTGGAACCAATAATTCAGCGTATCAAATACCTGGAAGACAAGTCCGATGCTGTACAGTGCCACGACCGCAACGGTCAGCGGCTCCCCCTTGTCCACAACGCTTACGATGCCGACGATAGCCAAAGCCGAGAGCAGGCTGGAAACAGCCCGCAGAAGCAGGGTTGTCCCGATTGTTTCGCCTTCCTGCTCCGGATGATCCACGAAGTTTTTGACGAGGATGCTGTTGATGCCAAGCGTGCAGAGGGAGGCAAAAAAGGTTGCATACGCCGCCGCGTAATTGATCAGACCGTAATTGCCCGGTCCCAGGTAGCGCGCCGCAAAAACACCGACCACAAAAGCCAGCAGTTTGTTTGCCACCTTGCCGGCTATGATCCAGCCCGCGTTTTTGACGACTTTATTCTTTCTGAGCGTCTGTAGCAAGATCCTCAAGCTCCTTTATCACTCTGGCAGGGACGCCGGCGACCATCGTGTCTGCCGGCACGTCCCTGCGAACGCAGGCGCAGGCGGCAATGACGCTTCCGTCCCCGATGCCGATATTGTTCAAAACAGTCGCGTGCGCGCCGATCCAGACACCGTTGCCTACGGAAATGCGGTATGTCTCCCCCTCGCCCGCGCGCCGGGCGTGACTCCCGATCCGGTGTCCGCCTGTCAGAAAGGTGACGTCCGGGGCAATGTCACAGTTGTCGCCGATCGTGACCGTCCCGTTTCCGGAAACTGTCAGGTTGCATCCGACCCAGCAATCCGCGCCGATGCAGAGCGTTCCGGTGTTATGAATGGGCCCGACGATCTTGGTATTGTCGCCGATCTCATAGCCGATGGAGCGCAGAAGGCGCCTTTTGGCGGCAAAGAAACGCGTCCCCGCCAAAGTATGGTTGACCATGTGGAGCACAATTCGTTTTTTGATAGATCTCAGTTTCATTTCCTGTACCAATCTTCCCGCAACAGGCTCGCCGGGCTGCAGGGACCGTCCGCAAACAGCTTTGTCGCGTCACGCCCGTCCAGCAGTGCCTGCGACAGCTGCAAAAAGCGCTCCGCGGCAGTCTCCGCATTCCATAGTCCGGTGATGGTCCGGTAGGCGGCTGATCCGAATGCGCGTTGCGTGGACGGATCATCCAGCAACCGCCGCACCTTTTCGTACAACTCCTGCACATCGCCGCTATGATACACGCTTCCGTTTGCGCCGTCCTGTACAAGGAAGGGCGTTGCCCCTGCCGCATCGCCGGCAACGACCGCACAGCCGCTGTTCATAGCCTCGTTCAGAACAGCGCCCCAGCCCTCCTGCCGGTCACTGGTAAACAGGTAGATGCCCGCCTTTTCCATGTGTCGGCGCACATCCTCCGGGGACATGGCACCGAGGAACTGTATGTTTGTATCCAAAAGCCCCGCTTCCGACGCCAACTGCCTGAGCCGCGGCTCCATTTCGCCGGAGCCGATCATCTCGATCCGGAAGCAGCAGCCCGCGTCCCGGAGCCGTCTTGCGACCTCGATCACGTCATCCGGGTGCTTCCAGTCCAGATAGCGTCCGCACCACAGGATGGTCGCTTTTTCCTTGCGGTCGATCAGCGCGTTCACATCCGGATACCGTACCGTCTTCGGGAAATAGCCCCATTTATAGCATCGCCCGCGAAAAAGTCCGAATTTCGCGTAATCTCCCGCCGTAAAAGCACTGGCGCAGAGCATATAGGTCTTCCGCCACGGCGGATTGTGATAATGCCATTTGAGGAAGCGCGGCAGGAACTTTGCCGGCGGATTCCCGTCTTTCAGCGGACGCTCGGAGTAACGGAAGAGCAGTTTGCATCTCCGAGCCGCCCATTGCACCAGTGCTTCGGGCGCAGAGCCGACAATGACCACGTCACTTTGACACAGAACAGCATACTCCGCCGTCCCGTCTGCGGTGCAGACATAAGGGACATCTGTATCCGAGGTCCATCCAAGAGCCTTGCGCTCGGCATCCAATTTCTGCGTGGAAATAAAGGTATACTGCGCAGTGCCGGACATCAAAGCGTCAGACACAGGTTTCTGGTGGTGATTGAAGTAGTTACTGAGAAAAGCTACGCGCACGGGGAGCCTCCGTTCTTCGTTCTTCGTCTGTTTCTTCGCCTTTATCTGTCATCGCCAGGAAAATTCCGAAGAAAAGATATACACTCAATCCGCCGGAAAACAATGCCGCCTCGCCGACTCCGAGAAAAAGCGCGCAAATGAAGCCGAGCAAGGGGGTGCTTGACGCCGAAGGCTTTACTTTCATTTGACTGTCCCTCATGAGCAAATAAAGGTATACGCATACCAGAACCAGAACGGACAACCCGTAGGAAGTCAAAATATCCACGTGTGTGTTGTGCATCTGGGACAGCCCGGTTCCGCCGCTAATCTGATAGTAGGCTCCGAAGACAGGAGAGGACTCAAATGCCTGAAAGGCGACTTTCCAGACTTTACTTCTGGAATTCAATAGCTTTCCCTCACCGGCAAAGAAGGAAAGCAGCTTCACAGAGTCGGCGTTGTCGATAAAAAACAGGTACGCAATCGCGAACAGGATGGGAAAAACTGCTACCAGTCCAAGTACACCATTCCGAAAAGCGATACGCCGCCTTCGCAGAAGGAACCAAATCGCAACAATTGTGAAAAGACCTACTGCCAAAAGCGCATTTCTGGACTTTGTCAGAAAAAGAAACACAAGCTCGGCAGCAGCCACAGCATACAACAGTATTTTCACGGGAATGCGTCTTTCCTGAAAAGCGGCAACCTCAAGGAACATCGTCATACAGGCAAGAAACAGCGCTGTCAGATTCGGATTGTTAAAGCGGAAGGTAAGGTAACGTGTATATCTGCCATTGAGCAGGTGCATCTGCTGATTTCGGAAGAAAAACATGAACAGCATGAAGATCCCGACAATGAGAAAAAGAACCTCCAGAAAACGAAATGTCCCCCGATCCAACGAAATTCGCCGGATTGCCGAAAGAAAAACCATGCTGCAGCAAAACATGATGTATTTCTTCAGATACTCAAAAGAAAAAACCGCATCAGTAATGGCTGCGTTGATGGCAACATGGATAAGCGCCAGCATGATAATTGCGATAGTCAAACGATCCAGCCCGTCCAATGATTCAGTCGTTGTACAAATCCACAGTGCGATAGAAACCAAAAAGCTGAGATAGAAGAGAATGCTTACCATTTGACGTATATATAGTATCTGACAGATAATGATTGCCGTTCCGAGCAGATAATCCAGGCGCAACAGCACTATCTTTGCTCGCCGCATAGAACCTCCTGATAGAGTGCCTTGTATTTATGAATCATAGTCTCTTTTGCATAGAGCTTATGCGCCGCCTGCGCAATCTGCCGTCCGTCATACGGGATCGCAAGCATCTGCCCGATGCATTCCCGTAAGGCATTCAGATCACCGTTCGGAACAAAGCGGCTGTACTGCGGGATGGATATCTGTTCCGGCGCACCGGCACGGAAGCCAACCACCGGAGTTCCGCAACAAAGGCTCTCCGCGCAAATCAAAGAGAAAGTTTCACGCTTGCTTGTCAGTACCGTCAGATCGGCAAGGCTATAATAGCGTGCGAGAAGCAACTGGTCGCGGATCTCTCCCAGCAGGATAACATTTGCGGGAAGACTACCGTGCAGCCGGTGCTTCCCAGCCACAATGAAAACGGCGTCCGGCATTTCTTCCGCGAGCCGCAACACGTACCAGCCGCCTTTGGGATCTTCCTTTTCATCGCTGAACATGGCAGTGGCATGGAAGATTACCCTTTTATGAGAAACATTGTGCAGTTCCTTCAGATCTTCTGCTCTGCATGGGCGGAAGATCTCGGTATCAGTACCGTTCAGAATGACACAATGGCTATTGTCAGCAAAAATCGGGGAGCTTTTGGCACGTTCCATCAGCCAAGGCGAAACAGATACGATGCGCAGGTTGGTATCAAATCCGGTAAAAGCACGCTGCATTCTGAGGAAACTCGCATGTGTGCGATCAAACAGCAGGCTTTTACTTGCCGCATACTGTCGTGGACACCTGCCACAGCCGCTCTTCCAGCGTTCACAGTCAAAGGCATGGGAGCAATTGGCTGTATACATGAATTCCGCATGCAATGTTACAACAGTAGGGATCTGATGCTCCTTCAACCAGGAAATCAGTCTGTAAATATTTATGAAATTGCCGTTGATGCATTGCAGATGCACCACATCCGGCTGTTCTTTCAAAAGAATGCGAAGGGCCTTGCCCGTCGCAAGGTTGCAGCCACCGTATCTGAGCCCGGTGAGCCGCGAGAGCAGGCTGTTCGCCCTTCCATACAAATTACGGCAAAGGCGGTAGACACCAGGCGCATCCGCATCCGGTCCGCGCCCATACAGGACAATAGAATCAGCGCCGTCTGCAAGCAGCGCGGTGTGCAGCGCTTGCGTTATTTTTCCGGTGCTTCCAACGCCATACACACTGTTGATTTGCAGAACCTTCACGAATTCACTTCCTATCAGGCATCGCCCCGCACCGAGGGAGGTATTTTCCCCCCTCGGCGCAGGAACGACGCATCAGATTACGATACAATCAAAGGTCATTCTTCCATTGTCATCAAAGGTATAGCTCTTCTCCGGCATCAGTCCGTTGGTCTTGGTGATCCAGTAGTTGCGTCCGTGAACCACCTCGCCGCTCGTCCTGACGTAGTAATAGCTGCCGTCGATCTCGATCAGACCGGCATAGTAGCGAACGCCGTCCCTGTAGTAGTACAGGCTACCGTCCTCCTGCACGATGCCGTCCTTGCCGGTATCCTTGATTTCGGGGTTAATCATCTTGCCGTCCTCGGCAAACTGATAGCTCCGCTCACCCATCAGACCGTTGGTCTTGGTGATCCAATAGCTACGACCATGAACCACCTCGCCATTCGTCCTGACGTAGTAATAGCTACCGTCGATCTCGATCAGGCCGGCATAATAGCGAACGCCATCCCTGTAGTAGTACAGGCTATCGTTCTCTTGCACGATGCCGTCCTTGCCGGTATCCTTGATTTCGGGATCAATCATCCTGCCGTCCTCGGCAAACTGATAACTCCGCTCACTCATCAGACCGTTGGTCTTGGTGATCCAGTGGCTGCGGCCGTGAACCACCTCGCCGCTCGTCCTGACATAGTAGTAGCTGCCGTCAATCTCAATCAGACCGGCATAATGCAGTACACCGTTCAGGTAGTAGTACAGACTGTCGTTCTCTGCAACGATACCGTTCTTGAGCTTTCCGTCTGCATCAAAGCTATACGTACCCTCCGGGAGACCGCTGTCGCTCATCCGTTCGCAATAGTAGGTCCGGTTGACGATCAGCGCACCATCCGATTTGGCGTAATAGAAACTGCCATCAAGTTTGAACATACCCATGTGAACACGGATACCGTCGATGTAGTAGTACTTGACGCCGCCTTCCTCGACAATGCCGTTCTGGAACTGCTCGTCATGGGGAATCACGCCGTTTTCATCGAAGTAGTACCCCCACTCAGGAAGCAGGCCGTTGGTCTTTTCCGCAGGGATCCAGAAATCACTATCTCCCTCCGACAACACATTCTTCACTGCCTTATCATCTGCGCCGAAGTAGTAATACAGGTTATGACCGTTTGCGTCCTGAACCTTCACAAGTCCGGGGAACGGCACGTTCTGACCGTCTTTTATCCAATAGGTATCCTCGCCCTCAATGCACAGACCATTCTTGCCGATTTCATTGAACCGGGCGGTATAGGTCGCAGCCTCCGCCACCGGAACAAGTTCCTTGTCCCAGCCGGCAAACTCGTAACGATAGCGCGCAGTTTCGGGTTTATCGGTCGTGCCTTTGAACGTCGGCATCTTCCCCTTTTCGTAGACCTCTGTGATGGTCACGCCGTCCACAACCCAGGTAATCACAGCACCGGTTTTGGGAACGATAACGCCTTTCTTCAGCAACGTGTTGCAAACTGAGCAATAGGTGTCACCGGTATAGCCGTCCTCGGTGTCGGTGGCGGGCTTGGCATTGCGGATCTCCTCAGTATGTCCCTTCGCGGGAATCTCTGTCTGTGCCACGAGAACCTCGTTGCAGACGGAGCAGTGCTTGCCCTCGGTCAGTCCGGTCTTCGTGCAGGTGGCAGCGACTGCCTGGTCGATGACCTCGGTGTGCCCCTTCGCGGGAATCTCCTCCATGCCGGAGAGAATTGCGTCACACTTTGAGCACTTGGTACCGACTTTGTGCCCGGGCTTAGTGCAGGTTGCAGGCTGTTCAGCAATATCAACGGAAGTATGACCAGTAGCATCAATCGCTTCGGTTCTGGTTGCGTAGCAGACCGCGCAGGTGTAGGTCATGACACCGGCATTTTCACAGGTCGGAGCAGTCGTAATCTTGCCGTCATCCCAACTGTGTCCCTTCGCGGGAATCTCTGTCTGTGCCACGAGAACCTCATTGCAGACGGAGCAGTGCTTGCCCTCGGTCAGTCCGGTCTTTGTGCAGGTGGCGGCGACTGCCTTGTCGATGACCTCGGTGTGCCCCTTCGCGGCAATCACTTCACCGCTGCTGATCTTATTACCGCACTTCCTGCAGTAGGTGTCGCCGGTGTAACCGGGAGCGGTACAGGTGGCGTCCTTCGCATTGCGAATCTCCGTATCGGCATGGCGGCAGGCAACAGTAAACTGTGCAGTGTACGTGGTGTCGCCGGTAACAGCAGTAACGGTCTGATTCCAGCCGCTAAACGTATAGGAGTTCACGTCGTCATCCGCACGGGTAGGCGTCACGCCACCATAGACGGGCGTCGCTCCATATTCCTCTGTCGTGCGATACAACTCCGTGCCGTCCCAGTTTTTCCAGGTGACGGTTCCCTGATAGGGGGTGGGGCTAACCATACGTCCCTGCTCGTCAAAGCGGTAACTACCCTGCTTCATCAAGCCATTGGTTGTTTCTACCCAATAGGTGCCGTTCTTGACCATGGCACCGCCGGTCTCGTACTTGAAATAGTAGTAGTAGCCTTCCACGTAGCGCAAACCGGGCTCAACATTTTTAATACCGTTCTCTACCCAGTAGACATTGCCCTTCCATGGGTAGAAACCGTTCACATGCTCCTGCAAAACGCCGTCTGTGCCAAACACGTAGACAACATTTTTGCCACCTTCGTTCATGGTGTAGAAACCGGTAGCAGCGTATTCGCTGGATCGGAAGTAATACCTGTTTCCGTCCACGGTGTGCCATTGTTGCGTCGCCCAGGAACCTGCCCACATATACTTGGTTCCCGTGCTGTTTCTGATCAGATCACCGCGAACCAGGACACAGTCTTTGAATGTGTAGTGATAGTCGCCGATGGTCTGCTCTCCGTCCATAGCGGCATAGTTCCACGTATTGAAGAAGTAATTCTCTACTCGACCGCCGGGATGCGAGACTGACTTCCAGCCTTTGATCCGTTTGCCGTTTTCAGCAAAGTAGAGCTCTCCTTTCAACATAAACAGACCGCTGAGCTTGCCCTTGGATGCACCATCATCCCCCAGGTCATAGAAGAACGCACCGCTCTCCCCGGCGATGTAGCTGGGCAATTCCTGGATTCCGGTAAGGATTTCATTGTTCTGATAATAGAACCACTTGCCACCCTCCTGGATCCAGCCCTGCTTCACGGACTTATCCAGCGCATAGCTGTCTTCAAAGGAACGAAGATTATCCTCGTAGAAGTGAGCGCCTCTCTCCGGTAAGCCGTTATACGTGTATTTGTCACTTTCGTAGGGATAAATACCGTACTTTTCCTGGTTTTCCTTGTTGCTGGCAATACCGTACACCGCATTGGAGCGCAGGTAAATATCATAGCTGAGCTTACCTCTGACGGTAATATCCAAGCAATTGTTCTGCCAATCCGCCCCGTCCGCAGGGGTAAGTTTCAAACCGCTGAGAATGCACAGCGAGTTGGCGGTAGACGGATCAATGGGCTCTGTTTGGTCCTTAAAATTGCAGATTAGCGTCAACGTATTGGTGCTCTGATCCACCTCGCAGGATGTCAGCTCAAAATACTCGTTGACCAGTTTCATACCGCTGGTATCCATCACAACCCCCTTCGGAGCCTGTACCTGGATTCTCACTTCGGTATGCTGGCTGACACGCTCAGCCAGTTGCAGCAGGAAGTCCCATGCCGTAGCGTCTGCATTGTCCCCGCCCGGCAGCAAAGCCATCAGCGGCTTGATTTTTTCGGGGACAGGGATCCTCTTCATGTCCACCGCAAAGGTATAGGAAATGTCCATGGAAGCGCCGGGTTTGTCGATGTAGTAAATACCGTCGCCCCGGGTACTGGAATTGGAGACCAGGCGGTTCCACGCCAGCATACGGTCGCCACCGGTAACATCATCAAAGTCGAAGGTTGCCTCACCTGCCTTGTACAGGTAAACAGTGAGCATCACTGCGCTGCTCATGTCCGGCTGACCGTTCTTTAACAAAGCCGCGCCGATAGTCACAGAACGGATACCGGAGCTTTCATCACCGGTGAAAGTAAAGCCATCGAGTTTTCCTGCCTTACTCTCCAGAACAGGCTGCCCGTTCTCCACAAAGCCCAACAACACATCGGCCGGGTTCACAGCCACCTTGTTTCCGTTATACTGTGCCGTCAGGGGCAGAGCCACCGGTACACCATAGATGGCGCTGACGCTCTCCTTCCCGAATTTCAACTCAGTCGGTACCACAACATGGAGCGTCTTGCTGCCCAATACTTTCCCGTCAGCTACCGCTTGCACCTGCACTTCACCCACAGCGGAAGCGGTGAACGTATCGCCGCTCACGGAACCAACAAGGCTGTCGCTGACCTGAATGGTGGTGCCCTCCGGCAGCTGAGCGGCATTTCCGGACGCGCTGACGCCGGTGACTGTGATGGGCAGGCTGGTGCCCACAGTCAGATAGTCATAGTCCGCCGAAACAATGGCGTGGTCAAACTCGTTGGAGGGTTTGGCAGTAGAAACCACCATCAAAGAGGAACTGACCGAGCGGGCGTAGCCGTCAGAGGGTCGGTTCACCACAGACAGCTCGTCCGCTCCTTCCTCCTTGGCAACAAAGGTGGTAGATCCGCCGCCATCCAGATTTATTGCCACCACGCATCCGGCATCCAGCATGACCTGCGCAATCTCGATTGCACTGCCACCGGCGGAAACAGGTTCCTGCCGACCGTCCATAACCATCAGCACCACGCGATTGTCAGCCGTGATACCCACGCAGGTACGAGAAGCCCGGCTGTCATAGTAGTTGCCGCTACTGCCGACAACAATCTTACCGTCGCGTACCAGCATGATGCTGCCACCCACGGCTTCGGCGATATTGTCTTTATACTTTGCATAATCCGAAGGCACGCCAATGATAGGTGTGCCATCCTTGAGGATAGCAAAGAAGTTAGCACCGCTTCCGCTGTGATACTCCACGCCCTCCATAACCAATGCGCCGGAGGGTGCACCGTTGGTCATGTTGTAGAAGTCGGCATTCACGCCGACCACCGGGGTGTAGTTGGGAATGTACAGATCCGGTTGTGACGGATCTGAGTGCCGGGCTCTGGCAGCCTCCATCTGATCCTGCACGCGAGCCATACCCCAGGGCGTACCGATGTTGTCCTTATAGTTGGCGTAAACATTAACGTCGCTACGAGTCACATCCGCCGTGGCGATATAGTAAACCAGCGTTTTCCCGTCTCTGGACGTGGCACTACGCAATGTTTGGGTAACACCGGGAGCCAGCGTGGAGGTCTCGCTGGAATACACGCTGTAATAGTCGTTGCTGGGCTTGTCGGTGATAACTCCCGTCAGCTCATACAGATAGTCGGCAAATGCATAGCAGCAGGCAACGCGCAGATCCCCGATATCCGTCAGTCCGCGGCTGGATTCCAGCGCGGCGATAGCCGTATTGCTTCGATAGGCGTCGAGCACCGCCGAACGGATCTCCTCTTTAGTGCTGACACCGGGGAAACGGTTTCGCACCAGAAATTCCGCACGGAACTTATCTGTGAGGTTGCCATTAAAGTAACTGTTCATGATTGTGCTGATCGTCTTGCCGTCCGCAAGATTGCGCACAATGTAGTAGGCGTCCAAATCGCCATACAGATCCAAAATACCAAAGCTATGGACATCATCATCCTCGGAAGGATCGTCATAGCCCAGGTGCTTCCCGTCGGTGCGCAACTCGTATGCCATATCCTCCACAGTGGTGGATGTAAGGGGACTGTACTTCTTTGTATAATCAATAAGATCGCAAATGTCGCCCCCCCAGCCGCCAAGGTCGCCATTGATCGTCGCGGCAGATGCGTTGGTCTTCATGGTGTGGTAGGAGATGTCCATACAGCCGAACATATGCACAAAGTCCACCTCGTCCCCATTGGGCAGGGTAAACTCCGTCAGGCTCCGCAACGCGCCGGCAGTGGTACCGTTGGCTGCGTCCTGATTCGTCACGTACTTGGTAAAG
>ERZ827168.4096-NODE-4096-length-13854-cov-4.136894_pt1 | contig 13854 bp, 7 predicted proteins | sample MGYA00519868_ERZ827168 | MGnify/ENA primary metagenome ERZ827168 (study PRJEB31778, sample SAMEA3449271) | human gut metagenome | biome: human gut; feature: human-associated habitat; material: faeces | place: United Kingdom | collected 2010/2012 ...
AAGCTGCATAATATGCAAGTGGAATATGAACTTTAAACCATGCAATTCTAAATGCGTTTGTTACATAAGCTGCAGCATGTGCTTTAGGGAACATGTATTTTATTTTTTCACAAGATTTTATATACCATTCTGGAACATCATGTTCTAACATTAAAGGTATATATTCATCTTTCCATTTTGGTTCTTTTCCTTTTGCAACTTTACCTTTACGAACAGCTTCCATTATTTTGAATGATTTATCTGGTGGAAGCCCTTTTTTCATTAAATATATCATTATATCATCACGACAACATATTGCTTGTTGTAATGTTACAATTCCTTGTTCTATTAATGATTGTGCATTTCCTAACCATACATCTGTACCATGTGATAGTCCAGATATTCTTATTAATTCGTCAAATGTTGTTGGGTGTGTATCTAAAAGCATTCCTCTAGCAAATTTTGTACCATATTCAGGTATTCCATAAGTTCCTACTTCTGAATGTATTTGTTCTGGTGTTACACCTAATGCTTTTGTTGATGAAAAGATTGACATTGTTTCTTTATCATCTAATGGTACATCTGTTGGTGCTACTCCTGTTATATCTTGAAGCATACGTATTACCGTCGGATCATCGTGTCCTAGTATATCAAGTTTTAACAAGTTTCCATCTATTGAGTGATAATCAAAGTGTGTTGTTATTATATCTGAATTTGGGTCATCTGCTGGATGTTGTACTGGTGTAAATTCATATATTTCTCTTCCTTTTGGAACTACTATAATTCCTCCTGGATGTTGTCCTGTTGTTCTTTTTATTCCTTGACATCCTACTGATATTCTTGCTATTTCTGCTTTATTTATTGGTATATTTCTTTCTTCATAATATTTTTTTACATATCCAAATGCTGTTTGTTCTGCTACTGTACCAACTGTTCCTGCTTTAAATGTTGTTCCTTTTCCAAATATTACTTCTGTATATTTATGTGCTTTTGCTTGATATTCTCCAGAGAAGTTTAAGTCTATATCAGGTTCTTTGTCTCCATTAAATCCAAGGAATGTTTCAAATGGTATATCCATTCCATCTTTGGCCATTTTTGTGCCACATTTTGGACAATCTTTATCTGGTAAATCAAATCCATTTCCAACTCCATAATCATCAAATTCTGAATATTTACATTTTGGACATCTATAATGTGGCTGTAATGAGTTTACTTCTGTTATACCTGTCATAAATGCTACAAGTGATGATCCTACTGATCCTCTTGAACCTACTATATATCCATCTTCATTTGATTTCCATACTAGTCTTTGTGCAATAATATACATTACTGAATATCCATTGCTTATAATAGAATTTAATTCTTTATCTAGTCTTGTTTGAACTATTTCTGGCAATGGATCACCATATAATTCATGTGCTTTTTTATATGCAATATTTTTGATATCTTCCTCACATCCTGGAATATGTGGTGGACATTTTTCTGGTGATATTGGGTCTATTCTATCACACATATCTGATACTTTATTTGTATTTGTTACTACAACTTCATAAGCTTTTTCTTCACCTAAATATTCAAATTCTTTAAGCATTTCTTCTGTTGTTCTTAAATATAAAGGTGCTTGCTCATCTGCATCTTTATATCCTTGACCAGCTTCTAATATTCTTCTATAAATCTCATCTTGTGGATCCATAAAATGAACATCACATGTTGCTACTACTAGTTTTCCTAGTTTTTCTCCTAATTCTACAATCTTACGATTTATATCTTTTAAATATTCTCTATCTGGTACAACACCATTTCTTACCAAGAATTCATTATTTCCTATTGGTTGAATTTCTAAATAGTCATAATCTCTTGCAATATTTTCTATTTCTTCATCAGATTTTCCTAATTCTATTGCTTGATATAATTCTCCCGCTTCACAGGCACTTCCTAATATTAATCCTTCTGAATATTTTTTATATATACTTTTTAATATTCTTGGATTTTTATAAAAATAGTTCAAATGCGAAATTGATACTAATTTATATAGGTTTCTTAATCCTACATAATTTTTAGCTAATATTATTGCATGATATGATCTTTGCTTTTTAAATTCTTCTTTTTGAGCTTCTGGGTCTTTTGTTGCTGAATCTATTTCATCAACTGTATTTATTCCTTTGTCTTTTAGTTTTTTCAACATTACATTAAATACTTTTACAGTTGTATCAACATCTGCTAAAGCTCTATGTGCTACATCTACTTCAATTCCTAAACTATCTGCAATTTTTCCTAATTTATATTTTTTCAAATCTGGGAATAAATCTTTTGCAAGTGGTAATGTGTCTATATATGTATTATTGAATTCATAACCTAGTAATTTTGCATTGTGTTTTAAAAATCCAACATCAAAACTTGCATTATGTGCAACTATTATTGAATCTCCTACAAATTCTAAGATTTTTGGAAATACTTTATCTATTGTTTCTGCATCTTTTACCATTTCATCAGTTATGTTTGTAACTTCTACAACTCTTTGGGGTATTGGCTTTTCTGGATTTACAAATATTTCAAATTCATCTATTACTTCACCATTTTTTACTTTCATTATTCCAACTTCAGTAATTTTTTCTGTTGTTATTGAAATTCCTGTTGTTTCTAAGTCTAATACACAATATGTTGCATCATCTAGTACTTGTCCTCTTGGATTTTTTACTGATTTTTCTTTATCTGGTACTAAATATGCTTCTACACCGTATATTACTTTCATGTCTGGGTTATCTCTTCCCAATAAATGATATGCTTCTGGAAATGCTTGTACTACTCCATGGTCTGTTATTGCTATTGATTTCATTCCCCAACTCATTGCTCTTTTTATTAAGTCTGTTGCTGATGTCATTGCATCCATTGCACTCATTTTGGTGTGCATGTGTAATTCTACTCTTTTTACTTCTGCTTTATCTTCTCTTGTTGTTTTTGGTAATGGAGTTGATTCAACTATTGTATTTGCCATTATTGTTAATTCGTTTGAAAAAGCATCCATCTGTGCTCTTCCTGCTAATTTTACTGCTTTTGTTTTTCCTAATCTTTTTACAATATTTTTTGCATTTTTTCCTGGTAAAAATGCTTTGCATGTCATTGTACTTGTTCCATCATATATATTTATACTTAATATTACTTTTCCTGTTTTGGTTTCTTTATCTTCCATTCCAAGTATTTCACCATCTATACATACATTTCCAGATTCTGCATTTAAGTCTGTTATTTTTACTAATGGATCTGATATATTCATTGAATTTCCTAATATTAATGGTGAACTTGTGTCTTCTTCTGGTAATTGTGGCATTCCTTCATCTGAAATTTCTATTATAATATTTGCCATTACTGTTAAATCACCTGCATAAGCATCCATTCCTGATTTTCCTGTTACTTTTATTGCTTTTGCAGATTGGATTTTTTCTGATACTTCATTTCCTTCTGTTATATCTTTTGCAAATGCTTTACAATTCATTATTCCTGTTCCATCATATATTTCAAAGATTAACATTCCTTTTCCTGTTTTTGTTTCTTTACATTCACAACTTACTATTCTTCCTTCAATTGTTACTCTACTATCATTTGATGTTATATCTTTTATTTTGAATAGTGTTTCTTTTGCTCTTGATGGCTTCCCAAAGATTATATTTGAAGGTTCTTCATTTTCTGGCATTTCTGGTATATATCCCATATCTGTTTCTGTTGGCATTGCATAATCTACATCATTATATACACCTTCTGGTATTGGTGGCATTTCACTTGCTGGATATTGTTCATAATTTTGTGCTGATGGATTTTGATGACTCTGTTGTTGATGATTATTTTGCATATTTTCTCCACTATTTTGTGCTTGTTTTTCTGCTGCCATTCTTTGTGCTTCCATCGCTTCTCTCATTACATTTTCTATTGCTTTTTGTTGTACTTGTTTTGCTTTTTCTTTTTGTTTTAATACTTCTTCTGCATTTATTCTTTCTTCTATATTTACTATATATTTCTTTCCAAATATATTTTCTATTACACTTTCTAACTCTCTATCTAATTTTCTTGCTTTTAGAAAATCTGCACCTTGTATTTTCATATATACATTTATTTGATTTTCTGTTACTTCAATTTGACTTTTTAATAATAATAATGGTTTCATTAAAGGATATTTATGTGCCATTAAACATACTATATTTTCCCACTCATCTGCTATTGGCTTTTTTCTTACTCCTTCTGCATATTTTATTTTTATATGCACTTGCTCAAATTGAAATCTTTGTCTTAAGAATTTTTCAAAGTACCATATTTCTTTTATTTCTATATATTCTTTTGCTTGCATTTCTATTTCTAATGTGTTTATCTTTTTTAGTAAATTCATTCTTGCTATTTCTGCATCTTCTATATTACTATTTGTTTTATAATCACTAAATAAATCTCCTATTTTTCTGCTTTTATGTTTTTGCTCTGTTTCTGGCACTTTTTTCACCTTCTTTTTCTCTCTTTTCGTCTTGCTCTATGCTATCACATTTTGTGTTTATTTGCAATTGAATTTTGAAATAAATTTTTCTTATTTTTATACATAGAAAAGAGGCTGTTCCATTTGGAACAGCCTCTACGGTCAACTAGTATTTTATATATTTGTGTCAAAAATAATATTTTCTTATATTATTTTTTCCATTGAACAACTTTCATTCCTTTTGCAGCTCCCCATGGTGCCCCAGTAATAGAGTTCTCTTTATTCTTTATCAATATCTCTTCTAATGAAGACGTATTATCAGAAAAACATGAATCTCCAATGCTTTTTACTGTCTTTGGGATCTCAATTTTTAAAAGACTAGGGCAATTAGTAAAGGCTGATGCTTCTATTTTTTCTATTCCTTCTGGAATTACTAATTCTTTTAAACCAGATTGCCCATAAAATGAATAATAGCCTATCGTTTTTACTTTCGAATCTAATTCTATAGTTCCATCAATCTTATACAATACACTTACTAATGTATCTTTCTTTCCATTATTCTTTTTATATAATATTTTATTTTCAACTACATAATATGGATTTTGTGAATCAATATTAATATTTCCACTATAATTTCCAGGTCTAAACACCGAATCTATGGATTTTACGTTTTTTCCCATATTTATATTTTGAATACTATACATATAATCCAATGAATGTCCACTTATTGTTTCTAATGATTCTGGAAATGTTAATTCTTTTATTCCTGATGAAAGCTTAAATGCATAACTAGATATTGATTTTATTCCTTCTTGTATAGTGACATTTGTATTTTTTGAATAACATACTATTAATTGTCCATTATTTTTATTATACAAAATTCCATTCTCTGAAATAAAATTTGTATTTCCTGATTTTACTTCTATATTCTCAATTGATGATGGTAATATTTTAGCTGAAATACTTTTTAAACTTGCTGGAATTACTAATTTTTTTATACCGGAATATGAACTTATATCTGTATTAAAATACTCTACGCCATCATTAATTTCAAACACATTTTGATTTGCAAGAGCTTTTTTGGTTATAAATACTATTTCAGTTCTATTTTTATTATACAATTTTCCAGATTCAAATATAAAATTATTGTTTTTACTTACATCTATATTAATTAAATTATAACAATCTATAAATGCTTGAGCATTTATAGATGTGACTGTTGATGGAAGTGAAATTGATTCAACTGGTCCTCCAATAGCATTTCCTTCTATAGTTTTTAATCCTTCTTGTAATACTATCTTTTTTAGTTTACTACAATTTCCAAATGTTAAAACAGATATAGTTTGTACATTTTTTGGTACTGTTACTTCACTTATTTGTGTATTTCTAAAAGCAAAAATTCCTATTTCTGAAATAGAATTTGGCAAATTAATTTCTCTTAAATTAGTTGCTTGGTCAAATGCATAATGACCTATTCTTTTTAAATCACCTTCAATAACAACTCTTTCTATTTCTTTATTATATGAAAATGCATAGTCTCCTATTTCTTTTACACTTGAAGGTATTATTATTGTTTTAAGTCCTTCTACTCCTGAAAAAGCTCCCATTCCAATTTTACTTACAAGACTTGGCAATGCTAATGTTCCCTCACCATTTATTAATTTCAAATTGGCTTTAGTTGATAATAATTCTCCATCATCTGTTATATCAAATGGATTTACCTGGATTCCTAATTGTTGCGCTGCTTTTATTTTCTTTTCATCTTTTGTTTTTATATATAATTCTCCATTTATTATTTGCAAACACTCAATATATTCATCTGCTATATTTGGTATTATGGTTTTTATATTTCCTTTTTCATCATCTGGCTTTCCATCATATATAAGTGATTCCTTTCCAGCATTTAGACTTTCAATAAAAAAATCATAATTTTCGACCTTTTTTTCTGCTAAATATAATTTCATTTGTTCTTTATATTGTGCTAATTCATTTTGTATTCTTGCTTGATTTGCATTACTACTTATTCCACTATTTCCTGTTAAGGTTGATATTGTTACTCCTGCTAATATTAGCATTATTATTATTGTTACTGCTAATGCTATCAATGTTACCCCTTTATTTTCTTTTGTTTTCATACTGTTCTCCTTTGTTCATTAAGCACAATACTTAATATATTTTTTTATTAATTCTATTGAAAATAAAAGACTTCTATGTTATAATAAGAAATTGTGTGAAGCCAATCCGCTTCATAATTTTATAAAATGAGAGGTATATCTTATGATGATGCAAAACTTGGCCGCTTATTTCTCTTCTCTCAGCCATGCTGAACGGAAAAAATTAGTCGAAAACCACGCCAAAGAAATCGCAACTTGGGTTATCAAGGGCGATGGGTATATCATTGTTGGTGTTAAAGATAACATCAATTTCAATTCGCCTGAACTTGAATCTGCAATTGATTTGTGCCTTTTGTACAAATACGGCATTGCACGGTCTTCTAAGAATTTGGGAAAGCATCGGCTTTATTATTCTATGAAGTTGCCTGCAAAGAAAATCGAAAAAATTGAAAAACACGTAATCGAGTTTGAAATTCCCGAACTCGAAAAACAAGCAAAAGAAGCTACAAAAATAAAAGAAGCACAGGAGAACTTTCTCAAATGTGTTTTGGGTGTTGAACTTTGGGATGCCATTTTTGGCAACAATTAAAATATAAAAGAGGATGTAAAAAAAGTCCAATAGAAAAATTAGATTTAAGTTAAAATTTTGACTTAAATCTAATTTTTTTATTATTAAATTAATTTGAATTTTTAATTTAATAAGTACATTTTTTTGCACCACAAATGGTAATTTTAATTGTTTTGGTTTATAATTATTATTGGTATGATTAGTTAATTTCATATATAAATTATATCATAAAAGCCTTATTTTTCAATAAATATAGGCTTTTTTCTATACAAAAAATGAGTAAATTTCTTCACTTATTTTTTTGTTGGAACTTTTTTTACAGCCCCTATATGTTTTAACTATATTCTTTCATCATCTTTATTTTCATCTCTGCTTGCATTCATTTGTTCTATAATTTTATCTATTTCTTCTATTGCAGTTGATTTGCTATCACTTAAGTGTGAAAATTCTTCTTTTCTAAACTCTCCATTATTTGAAATAAACTCCATAAAATCTTTTCTTGAATCCACTTTTTCTTCTGGTATTTTACTTTTCTTTATTGCAAAAACATCAAGTTGACTATGAACAAAATTTTCAACAAATTCTAAATTCATAAATAAATTATTCTTTCGTAAAAATCGTGCAACTCTTTGTTTTAGTGTAAAGTCTTCATTTTGTGGTACTTCTAATTCTTTATTTCTAAAGTATGTTATCATCTCGTCTAAATTAGAATTCATCATTCTAATAATACCTTCGATATCTGGATTTTTTTCTATAAGATTATTATAAACATATTGAATGGTCTCCCATGCATTATTCGCATTAGGAATTACTAGTTTTGATATTTTCTTTGGAGATATATCATGGCCTTCCTTCCCTTTTATATCGAAATTAGAGCCTAGCCCATTTATTTCTTCTGGCAAAAAATCTTCTCCCTCTTTTGCATCAACAACCAAATATACTTCATTTTCAAATTTTCTTTTTAATGCTTCATATACTATTTCTTTAGGTATCAGATCTGTGCTAGAAAAATCTTTTATATCAAAATACTTTTTGTAACCTTCTGGAATATCACATATTTTAGCATGTTCAAATTCCCATATAAAAGAATTTTTTATTCCTAATATTCCTTTTACTCCTTGTGAAAAACATACTCTTGATTTATCATCTACTAATTTTGAAGCATCACCAATTTGAGCTTTTAAACCATTTTGGGCTATAGATTTTAAATTACCCTTCTCTGTAAAATGAAAATATGCATTATTCATGTCTATATCTTTTATATTTTTTCTTTTCATATTTAACCTCATTCTTTCTTTCAGATTATAAAAAAATCAAATTTAACATAGCAAAAAATATTTTTGCAAATGAGCTACACTTATTTTAATTTTTCAAACATCCAATTGGTACTACATAAACTCCATCATCTCTTTTATATGCATAATTTCCTGTTGCTGTTAATACCATTAAAAATGATGGATTTTTCATTTTGGTTATATCAATTTTTGAATACATTTTTTTCAAGTTTTCCGCACCTTCATTTATTAATTTATCACCACCTAATTTAATTTCTATTAATCCATATAAGCCGTTTCTTAAATGAATTACTGCATCACATTCTAAATCATTTGCATCTCTATAATGGTATACACTTCCATTTATACTTTCTGCATATATTCTTAAATCTCTAATACATAATGTTTCAAATATTAATCCAAATGTATTCAAATCTCCTATTAAATCATTTGGACCTAATCCTAATGCTGCTGTAGCAATTGATGGATCTATAAAATATCTTGTGTCTGCTGTTCTTATAGCAGTTTTACTTCTTAAATTAGGATTCCAAGCTGGTGCTTCTTCAACCACAAAAATTTTCTTTAATGCATTAATATATGAAAGTACAGTATCTGTATCCAAAGAAAATGAATCATTTATAATCATATCATTTTTTAATGTCTCATTAGATACTTGACTTCCTAAGTTTCTTGCATATGCTCTCATTAATTTTTTTGCTCTTTCAGGATTTCTGTTTACATTATCTACTCTCGAAATATCTGATTGTACTATTGCATCATAATAGTCAAAAGCTTGCTCTAGTGCAATATCTTTATCCATAAAAATACTTCTTGGCCATCCTCCTCTACAACACAAATATGCAATATCTTGTAAACTTAAATTATTAGTTCCTGTAATATTATCATTTTCTTGAAATAACATCTCTAAACTTATATTCCCATTTGACTCCCCTGATTCATATAGACTCATTGGCCTCATTAGTAACCATGCAAATCTGCCTGTTCCAGTATGTGTTACTTCATCCATATTGACTGGTACTGCTGAACCCGTTAATATAAATTGCCCTTCTAAATTTCTATGATCAATTTCAAACCTTACTGCATCCCATAATTTAGGAGCAATCTGCCATTCATCAATTAATCTTGGCGTATTCCCATTTAATAATAAACTTGGATTTATATCTGCTAGTGTTAAATTTTGTTCTTTATCTTCTGGCTTTGCCATATACAATATACTATTTGAAATTTGTTCTGCTGTTGTGGTTTTTCCACACCATTTGGGTCCTTGAATTAATACTGCTCCTTTTCCTTTTAATTTTTTTTCTAATATTGAATCTGCAATTCTATTTATATATTTTTTCATTTTTACTCTCATTCCTATCTTTTTCACTATAAAATTAGTTCTCTAATATTTTAACTAATTTTTTTTATTATATCATATTTTTTATATAGTTTCAATATTTTTCGGTTATTTAAGGCAAATTTTTTCGGTCATTTATAGACATTTTTTTCGGTTATTTGTGCTTTTCTACATAAGTGTCATTTAAAAAGCTAACATAAAAGACCATTCCTATCGGAACAGTCTTTTTATATTAATTCATATAATCTCTTAATTTTTTGCTTCTACTTGGATGACGAAGTTTTCTCAAAGCTTTAGCTTCAATCTGACGAATTCTTTCCCTTGTTACATCAAATTCTTTTCCTACTTCTTCAAGTGTTCTTGCTTTTCCATCATCAAGTCCAAATCTTAATCTTAAAACTTTTGCTTCTCTTGGTGTTAATGTTTTCATTACTTCTTCCAATTGTTCTCTTAATAATGTATATGATGCTGCATCTTGTGGTGCTGGCGAATCTTCATCTTGAATAAAGTCTCCTAAATGACTATCGTCTTCTTCACCAATTGGTGTTTCTAATGAAACTGGATCTTGTGCAATTTTTTGAATTTCCATTACTTTTTCAACTGACATATCCATTTCTTTAGCTATTTCTTCTGGCGTTGGCTCTCTACCTAATTGTTGTAATAAGTGTCTTGATGTACGAATTAATCTATTTATTGTTTCTACCATGTGTACTGGAATTCTTATTGTACGTGCTTGGTCTGCAATAGCTCTTGTAATAGCTTGTCTAATCCACCATGTTGCATAAGTACTAAACTTAAATCCTTTTGTATAATCAAATTTTTCTACTGCTTTTATTAATCCCATGTTTCCTTCTTGTATTAAGTCTAAGAATAACATTCCTCTTCCAACGTATTTTTTAGCAATACTTACTACTAATCTAAGGTTTGCTTCTGCTAATTCTTGTTTTGCTTCTTCATCACCTTCTAATATTCTTTTTGCTAATTCAAGTTCTTTGTCATAAGATAATAATGGTATTTTTCCAATTTCTCTTAAATACATTCTTACTGGATCATCAACACTTATTCCTTCATAACTTGTTTCTGTTATTTCATCTAATTTTAAATTTTCAACTTCTTTTAAGTCATCAATGTCTGGCTCATCTTCAAAATCATCATTTAAAATATTAACTCCCATTTCTTCAAATGCATCAAAAACTTTATCTATTTGATCTGGATTTGTATTTTCTAGTTCTTTGGCTAATTCTTCATATGTTATTTTTCCTTTTGCCTTAGCTTTTTTTACAATTTCTTGAACCTTTTCTGCATCTAATTTTTCATCTTTCTTTTCTACTTTTACATCTTTCATTTCTTCTAATTTCTCTTGATTTTCCATTTCTTCTCCAATTTTCTTACTCACGAAAATTCACCCCTACTTAATTTTAGCTAATGCAATTATTATATTACTTAGCTCTTTACTTAATTCTTTTTTTGTTTCCCCATCTTGTTCATTTTCTAATTTTTTTAATATATCTTTTTTCTGACTTTCTAGTCTTTCTCTTTCGTATTTTAATAATATATCATCAACAGCTTTATCAATATTTTCTATTTCATAATCTGTTGCCATTACCTTAGTAATATGATTTTGAGTTTGTTCATCAAATTCATCTATCAATTTATTAACATTTGTATCTTGTTTCTCTAATTCTTCATATAATTTTTCTGCAATTTTTCTATTTGTTTCATCTTTAAAATCTTGTGGTTTGATTTTTTCTTTTATTTTTTGAAAGATTTTTTGATTTGCATCAAGTAATAATGCTATTATTGTATCTTCCCTGTTTTTTAAATCTTCATCTATAATATTTTCTTCATTTTCTATTTTTTTAGCGATTTGCGTTTTTACTGCTTTTCCTTGTAATAAATTGTCTGCTTTTGAGTTAGTATAAATTAATTTATTTACTTCTGCATAAATTGCTTCTTTTGAAATATTATAACCACTTGCTATTTTTTCTATGTATATTTCTCTTTCCATTGTATTGTCTACTTTTGCTAGTATTTTTGCAATTTCGTTTAAGAATTTTATTTTATCTGATGTATTCTCTAAATTAATATCTTTTTTTAGATTTCTTACTTTAAATTCGACTAATGATATTGCATTATCCATTGCTAATTTGAATCTACCTTCTCCAAATTTTACAATGAATTCATCTGGATCTTTTGCTCCTTCTATTTGCAATACTCTCATGTCACATCCCATTTTTTGTAGTATTTCCATTGATCTTGCTACAGCTGTTTGTCCAGCTCCATCTGCATCAAATCCAAGTATAACTTGTTCTGTACTTTTTCTTAACAACCAACCTTGTTGCTCTGTTAATGCTGTTCCTAATGCTGCTACTACATTTTTTACACCTCTTTGGTGTAATGATATGACATCCATATATCCTTCTACTATTAATAGTCTTTTACTACATTCTGTTTTTGCAATATTTAGCCCAAATAAATGTCTTCCTTTACTATATACAACATTTTCTGGTGAATTTATATATTTTGGTTTTGAATCATCTAAAACTCTTCCTCCAAATGCTATTACTTTTCCTCTAATATCACATATTGGAATCATTAGTCTATTTCTATACATGTCTATATATTGTCCTCTATCATTTCTAATGACTAGTCCTGATTCTAACATTTCTTTTTCATTAAAACCTTGTGCTTTTAATTGTTTATATAATTCATCAAATCTTCCTGAAAATCCTATTTTATATGTTTCTAATGTTGATTGTGTTAGTTTTCTTTTTTTTACATATTCTTGTGCCATTTTTGCTGTTGGCTTGTACAAATTTTGATGATAATATTCTGCTGTAAATTGATTTATTTTATATATTTTGGCTTTTAATTCTTCTCTTGCTGTATCTTCTGCATTTTCTATTGTTGGTAATTGTATATTTGCTTTTTCTGCTAATTGTTCAACTGCTTCTTTGAAGCCTATTCCTTCTATTTTCATCAGAAATGAATATACATTTCCTCCAACTCCACACCCAAAACAGTGAAATATTTGCCTGTCTGGTGATACTGAAAATGATGGAGATTTTTCATTATGAAATGGACATAGTCCAAAATAGTTTCTTCCTTTTCGAGTTAAATGGACATATTGTGATATTACATCTACAACATCGTTGTTTTGTCTTACTTGTTCTATAATTTCTTCACTATAACGTGCCATTTTCCTCCACTCCTATACTTTCTTATTATTGCTTAAAATCATCATTTCCGTTTTTCGTACATATATATTATTCGACGAATTTTACATAATTCCCTCTTTTTTTGAGAATTTTTTTCTTCATTTGTTTCTAATTTATTATTTCCTCTATATTGAATAACTCTTATTCCTTTTCTTTTTACAGTATTAAATTCATCTAAATTTTTTGCTAATAATATTGCTCCTAAATTTGTAATACTCCAATTACCAGTATCCTCTTTTAAAATCAATTTATCTTGTTGCAAATAGTGAAAGATTCCTTCTTTTTCATCTGGAATAGGAATATCTAGTAATGTAAAATATGCCTCTGTATCTAACTTCTCTAATACCGTGTCCTCAGAAATGTTTTCAATTGCTATACCATCCTCAAAAGACGTTGCATTTAAAATTTTCCATAAAGCTTTTTCTTTTAAAGGTGCTTCATTTAATGATTTTTTTGATGTTCCAACTCTTATGTATGCTTCATTTTTGAATTTAGTGACAACATTTTCTGCCTTTGGTATCTCTAATACTATTATATCTTTACCATCAACTTTAAAATCAATCGGTAAATATGCATTCTATGAATCTGGCATAACAGAAATTGATTTTAGAAATGTTGAAACTATTGGTGAACACGCTTTTGAATTTAGTAAGCTTGAACATATTAAAATTGACAATGTTTCATCGATTGGTCAAAACGCCTTTGCCTATAGTAAATTAGTAAATCTCGATTTATCAAAGAGCAAATTAACAACCATTGAACCATTCGCCTTTAAGAAGTGTGCATCGTTAAATGCAGTTTTATTTAATGAATCCATTGAAACAATTGGCGAAGAAGCCTTTAACGGTAGTGCATTAAAGCAAGTAATTTCTCCTGCATCATTAA
>ERZ827168.4098-NODE-4098-length-13845-cov-4.283611_pt1 | contig 13845 bp, 9 predicted proteins | sample MGYA00519868_ERZ827168 | MGnify/ENA primary metagenome ERZ827168 (study PRJEB31778, sample SAMEA3449271) | human gut metagenome | biome: human gut; feature: human-associated habitat; material: faeces | place: United Kingdom | collected 2010/2012 ...
AGAAGATACTCCCGGATTTCCTCACCCTCCGTCGCGAACAGGCGTAGTATATCCTACGCGAAGAAAGAGGGGAAATGACCATGCAGGAACGCTTCGGCATCGCCGCCTTCCGCTCGCGCCAGCAGGCGCTGAAGCTGGAGGCGGCGTTAAAAAGGGAGGGCCTCCCCGTGCGCATGATCTCCACGCCGCGCGAGGTGGCCTTGGGCTGCGGCCTTTCCGTGCGTTTTGAGGGGCAGGACGCCCCGCGCGTGCTCGCGGCGGTGGAGCGCCTGCGCCCGCAGAACATGATCGGCGTCTACGACGTGGAAAACGCCGGCGGGCGGACGAAACTGACCGTTCTGCGCCGGTGAGCACGGCAAATGCCGGAACATGTGGCTGCGCCCACGCAAAAAGCCGCCCCGGACGAAAGGCCCGGGGCGGCCTGTCATATGTCCTTAGTCCCTGAAATAGTCCACCGCGCCGCGGAAGATGCCGCTGTCCTGATTTCCGGGCACGTTCCTGTACAGCTGCGCGCCGGTGCGCTCCGCGTGGGCCATGCGGCCAAACACGCGGCCATCGGGCGAGGTGATGCCCTCGATGGCACAGATTGAGCCGTTGGGGTTGAATGCTGCATCCATTGTAGCATACCCGTCAAGGTCTACGTACTGCGTGGCGATCTGGCCGTTTTCGATGAGCTTTTTCAGCGCTGCGTCATCCGCTACAAAGCGGCCCTCACCGTGAGAGACCGGGATGGCGAAGACATCGCCTGCGTTGACGCCGGAGAGCCACGGAGACTTCGTGTTTGTCACGCGAGTGTAGACCATGCGGGAAACGTGGCGGCCGAGCGTGTTAAACGTCAAGGTCGGATCGTCGTCCTTGAGGTCCACGATCTTGCCGTAGGTAACAAGACCGAGCTTGATGAGCGCCTGGAAGCCGTTGCAGATGCCGAGCACAAGACCGTCGCGCGTGTCGAGCAAGTCCGTGACCGCCTGTGCGATTTTCGGATTGCGGAACGTTGTCGCGATGAACTTGCCGGAGCCCTCCGGCTCGTCGCCGCCGGAGAAGCCGCCCGGGATCATGATGATCTGGGAGGAGCGGATTGCCTTTTCCATGCGGTCGATGGTGTATTCGATGTCCTTTGCGCAGAGGTTCTGCACAACAAGGATCTCGGTCTCTGCGCCCGCCTTTTCAAACGCACGCTTCGTGTCGATCTCGCAGTTGGTACCCGGGAATACCGGGATGAATACCTTCGGCTTTGCGACGCGGATGACCGGGGAGCCGGTGTACTTGTGGTTATCGAGCGGCACATCATATTCTACGGCGACAGTCTCCGCTTTATTCGCGAAGATCTTTTCGAGCTTGCCGTTCCAGGTCTCAATGAGGTCGTCCAAGTCGAGCGCTTTGCCGTTCAGCTCAATCTTTGCCGTATCGGTAACGGTGCCGAGCACAACAGCGTCGAATGTATTCTTGACGCTCTCAAGCGCATCTGCCGGAACTTCCACGACGAGTGCGCCAGCCTTCGGGGCAAAAAGCAGCTCTGCGTTTTCGGCAGTCTTCTCGAACTTGAAGCCGAGCTTGTTGCCGAACGCCATCTTCGCAACGGCAGCAGCCGCGCCGCCTTCCTTGACGACGTGTGCGGAAAGAACAGAGCCGTCCGCGATTTTTGCGAGCACGTTCTTGTAGTATGCCTTCAAAGCTTCCCAGTTCGGGAGCTCGGTTTCCTTGTCCTCCGGAATCGGCAGCAGCACGGCGTAGTTGCCGGCGTTCTTGAACGCGCCGGAGATCGTCTTGCTGGCCTTCGTCATCGTCACCGCAAAGCTGACAAGCGTCGGCGGGACATCGAGGTCTTCAAAGGAGCCGGACATACTGTCCTTGCCGCCGATGGACGGCAGACCGAGGTTCAGCTGCGCGGTGAGTGCACCGAGCAGGGCTGCGGCAGGCTTGCCCCAGCGCTCCGGCTTATCGTGCAGGCGCTCGAAGTACTCCTGGAACGTCAAGCGGGACTTCATCGGATCTGCGCCGACAGCTGCGAGTTTCGAGAGACTCTCCACAACGGCGTATGCTGCGCCGTGGAACGGCGAGAAGCGTGCAATACCCGGAATATAGCCGTAAGCCATAGCGGTGGCGTCATCGGTCTCACCCGTGAGCAGCGGAATCTTCGCAACCATGGCGTCTTCCGGCGTCAGCTGATACTTACCGGCAAACGGCATCAAAACGGTGCCTGCGCCGATGGAAGCATCGAAACGCTCGGAAAGGCCCTTCTGGCCGCAGACCTCGAGGCGGGAGAGGTTCTCTGCGAACGCCTCGTCCAGCGATTTGTTTTCAAGGCAAGCCGGTACGGCGTTGCGGTAGTTTTTCGTTTCATCCGGTGCAGTGATGAACGCGTCTGCGTTCTGCGTCACACCGTTCGTATCGAGGAATGCACGGCTCAGGTCGACTACGCGGTCGCCGCGCCACTCCATCTTGAGTCTCGGCTCTTCGGTGACGATGGCCACGACCTGCGCGTCGAGGTTTTCCTCCTGCGCCTTGGCGCGGAATTTCTCCACATCCTTCGGGTCGAGCACGACCGCCATACGCTCCTGCGATTCGGAAATCGCAAGCTCGGTGCCGTCGAGGCCCTCGTACTTCTTCGGGACTTTGTTCAAATCAATCTCAAGGCCCGGTGCAAGCTCGCCGATGGCGACGCACACGCCGCCCGCGCCGAAGTCGTTGCAGCGCTTGATGAGCGTGGAAACCTCCGGGTCACGGAACAGACGCTGAATCTTGCGTTCGGTCGGCGGGTTGCCCTTCTGCACCTCTGCGCCGCAAACCTCGATGGATTCGAGCGTATGCGCCTTGGAGGAACCCGTTGCGCCGCCGCAGCCGTCACGGCCCGTTGCGCCGCCGAGCAGCACAATGATATCGCCGGGCTTCGGCTCGAAGCGCTTGACGTTCGCCTTCGGAGATGCGCCGATAACCGCGCCGATCTCCATGCGCTTTGCAACATAACCGGGGTCATAAAGCTCCGTGACCTGACCGGTCGCAAGGCCGATCTGGTTGCCGTAGGAGGAATAGCCCGCCGCAGCGCCGGTGGTAATCTTTCTTGTGGGCAGCTTGCCCTTCATCGTATCCTTAAACGGAACAGTCGGGTCACCGCTGCCGGTAACGCGCATCGCCTGATAAACATACGCTCTGCCGGAGAGCGGGTCGCGAATCGCGCCGCCAAGGCATGTTGCCGCGCCGCCGAACGGCTCAATCTCCGTCGGGTGGTTGTGGGTCTCATTCTTGAACTGCACGAGCCACTGCTCGGTCTTACCGTCGATCGTGACCGGCACTTCAATGGAACAGGCGTTGATCTCGTCGCTTTCGTCCAGATCGTCTACCATGCCGTGCTTTTTGAGGTATTTCGCGCCGATGACCGCCATGTCCATGAGAGAAACGGGCTTGTCCTTGCCCTTATACAGCTCTTCGCGGGCTGCAAAATACTCGCCGAGTGCCTTTTCGATGGCGCCGCTCAGCTTGCCCTTTTCGATCTCGATGTTGTTGAGACGCGTAAGGAATGTGGTGTGGCGGCAGTGGTCGCTCCAGTAGGTATCAATCACGCGCAGCTCCGTCACGCTCGGGTCACGGTGCTCTTCGTCGCGGAAATAATCGCGGCAGAACGCGAGGTCTTCAAACGTCATGGCAAAGCCCATGGTGCCGTAATATTTTCTAAGCTCCTCGTCGCTCCAGGAGATCATGCCCGTGACGCGCTTAACGTCTGCCGGCACGTCGATCTTCATGTCAAGCGTCTCCGGCTTTTCCATCGATGCCAAACGGGATTCGACCGGGTTCACGATATAGTTCTTAATCTTCTCCATTTCCTCTTCGGAAAGGTCGCCCTTAACGGCGATCACTTTTGCATAAGCGACCTGCGGGCGCTCGCCCTGCGTCAAGAGCTGTACGCACTGGGAAGCGGAATCCGCACGCTGGTCGTACTGACCGGGCAAAAACTCCGTTGCGAAGACGTGATATTCGCTGCTGATCTTGTAGTTTTCGTCGTACACGTTGTCCACATTCGGCTCGGAAAGGATCGTGCGGGCTGCCGCCTCGAACTCCTCGCCGGAAAGACCGGAAACATCATAGCGGTTCAAAATACGCAGGTCCTCAATAGCCTTGAGGCCGAGATTCTGACGAAGATCCGCCATCATGTGGCGTGCTTCAACATCGAATCCCTTTCTTTTCTCCACAAATACGCGTGTGACCATGTTTGTGACCATTCCTTTCTTCTGGGGAAAAATCAGGATTTGTACTGCCGCAAAAAACGGCACTTGTGACAAAGTAATCTCTTACTATTTTATCACAGGTGCCGTTTATAAGCAAATATAGATTATAGCAAATCACGCCCTGTTTTTGAGTGCAATTTTGTGCTATTTTTTGGTAGTGTCGTTCAGGTCTTCCACACTAAGCGCCACTTTGTGCTGAATGGGCTTCCATTCAATGTTCGTAAACACCGCGTAAACCATTGCAATCGCATAGGTGAAAATAAACAGCGGGAACAACAGCCAACCGAAGAACATCGCTTTTTTCGATGCACGGATGCGCTTTCTCTGCGTGATGCACGTAATGCCGCCGACGAACCACAGCGTCAGTATAGAACCGAAAATGCCGCTGCACACGGAAAGCACACAAACGCCCATATCCGGCGTGCGCGTCACAATGCCCGCCGCGACCATAATCGCGTTAAACACGATTGAAGCGCAGGTCAAGACAAGGCACGGAATGTTGTTCATAATCATATCGAAGCAGGCAAAGCTGCCATCCACAACGGTTTTTTTCAGCATTTTGAAGCCGTATCGGCTGAAAACCTGCAAATAGCCCTTAATCCAGCGGGCACGTTGTGTAAAGGACTGCCCAAGCCGCGTGGGCTGCTCGTCATAAATAATGGCGTTTTCGCAGTAACCGACCGTGTCGTCCTTTAAAATGCGGTCCACGGTGAACTCAAAGTCCTCCGTCAGCAGGAAATGCTTCCAACCACCGTTTTCGCGTGCAATCTCGCTGCTGAACAAAAAGCCGGTGCCGGAAACGCAGCTGCTGGTACCGAACATCATACGGGCGCGATTGAGCTGCGTCGCTTCGCGCAGGAAGAAAATGGAGTAGCCCGCGCTGATCCAGTTGTCGCCAAAGTTTTTCGAGTTGCGGTAGGACGTAACAACCTTGTAGCCGTTGTCAAAAACGTTATTCATCTCGGAGATAAAATTCTCATCCAGAATATTGTCCGCGTCAAAGACGAAAAAACCGTCATAGGCATATTCGCCGAAATTCTTAAAAATATTTTCTAATAAGAAACGCAGCGCATAGCCCTTGCCCACGGCATACGTATTGTGGCGCTCGTAAACGACCGCCCCGGCTTCACGCGCCGCCTGCGCGGTGTTGTCCGTGCAGTTATCCGCCACAACAAAAATATCGATAAGCTCCTCGGGATACTTCTGTGCGCGCACACTGCGGATGAGCTGCGCAATGACGGCTTCCTCATTGCGCGCGGCAATCAGCACACCGTAGCGGTGCAGCTTCTTCGCTTTGAAGACTTTCTGCTTTTTTAAAAGCGCCGCCACAAGGTAGACCGCCTGGTACGCGTAGCAAGCCATAAATAAAATAGAAATGATAAAGTTCACATATGACAGTGTTTTCATGGTTTCTCCTTTTCTGGCCTTGGTGCAAGACCAACGTCATCGTCTGTTTTCAGATTTCCAATTCTGTCTAAATCTCCGTATTCAAAGCGCAATGCGCAACTGCCATCCGCTTTCATTCACATTCTATTCACAGTTTTCAGTATTTTCATTATACGGCATAGAAAAGGAATAAACAATAGAAATGTGCGATTCTTATGAGTTTTGTAAGAAACCTTAAATTTCTGCGAACAGTGCACCAAATTTTACGCACTTTTTCGTGATATTCACGAAAGAAAAATTAATTTTAACTTTTTCGCAAAAAAGACTTGCTTTTTTCGGGGACTTGCTATATAATAATTGAGTAACAGAAAATTGGGCGCTTAGCTCAGCTGGCTAGAGCACCTGCTTGACGTGCAGGGGGTCAGCGGTTCAAGTCCGTTAGCGCCCACCAAAACCTCAGAAACTTCGGTTTCTGAGGTTTTTCTTTTTATCTAAATGACTATCTCTGAACGTTCTTGCCTCCATCGCGCTGAAATTCAGGCTGATGGGGGCTTTCCTTTGCTTCAAACTGTGGGATCAGCTCATAGCCCGTCCATGTGCCCTCGCCTACATTGTCGTAGGTGACATACTCGGCCTTGCGCGCTTCCGGGTCAAAGCGGAACACAAGCGCTATGGCATCGCCGCCTTTGTTTCTGATCTGCCCGACGACATAATACACATCGTCAAAGTAGTATATGCGTCGGCTTTTATGTCCATGGCATCTCCATTTTATGCGGTTTAGTCCCGCTGCATTTTGGCGTCGAGCAGAACAAGGTCTGCGGCATCGGACCTGCCGTTTTCGTTTAAATCGGCGGCAAGCGCGGCTGTGTCGGTCAGTTCCGTCTCCCCGACGAGCACACGCTGCAAAAGACGCATATCGGCCGTATTCACGGTGCCGGAAGCGTTGATGTCGCCGGGCACAATGACCGTATACAGCTTGTCGTCGATCAGCACGCTCATGCCGGTTTTCAGCCTGCCGGAGGCCGCTGCGGAGGATGATGTGTACACTTCCACTTCCGCCTGTGGGAACGCTGCCCGTAGCTTTGCTGCCGTAACACCCGGTTCTGCGTACAAAATGTGGCCGGAAACACGTAACTTCGCCGTGACATCCGGATCCGGCGTGGCGGTCGGTTTTGGGGTAGCCGTCGGCTTCGGCGTCATGCTCGGTTTTGGGGTAGCCGTCGGCTTCGGCGTTTTAGAGGGCTTTGGGGTCGCGGTCGGCTCCGGCGTAGGTGTCGGGATGGGCGAAGGTGTGGGCGTAGGCTGCACAAATGTACCGAACGACTCTCTGCACAGTGCGCCGTTTTGCCAGATGATCGCTGCATTTGCGGTGAGTGCAGCCGCTTCGCCGGAAAGCGTGAAGAACTCCGCCTTGTCGCCGCGGCGCACGCGCGAGACCTCCGAGGTGTCCGAAAGCCAGTAGAGCATGTCGCCGCTCAAAACAGCCTCCGTTACGATCGTGTCTTCCGCCCACTCTTCTCCGGAAAATAGGCGCACTTCGCCCTGCATATTGACGTACACATCGCTGCCAAGCAGCTTATACGGCCGCGCAGCTGGCGCATAGGTAAACGCCGTACCGGAAAGTGTCGGCACATTTCCCGCAAGCGAAATCTGCACGGCACTTTCCGAAAGCAGCACATAAAGCGTACTATCCACCGTCTGTATGCCGAATATTTTATCTTCAAATATGAATTCCGCTAGGGGCTCACCCGCCGCGTCAAACACTTGCAATGTGCTCGGCGCGCCGTAGGTAACAGCATAAAGCCTGCCCGCGCTGTCGCTTTCCGCAAAGCGCAGTCCGCTCGTCACAGGCAAAGCGAACAGGTCTGTTTCCTCCAATGTTTCCGCACTGAAACGCTCCACGGCAAGGAACTCCTCGGTTTCGGCGAAAACCGTCACGGCATCGCCATGCAAAACGGCATATTGCCCGTTAAACGGTGCTTCGGCGGAACGGCCGTCCGGGCGATACAGCACCGTCGTACGGCCGGTATAGACCAGTATCTCGCTTTCACCATAAGTTTCATACAGTAAAACCTGCGCATCCTTGTCTTCCGTGATGCTCTGCGGGGCAAATCCGCAAAGCAAAAGTAAAAAGAGAATTGCCGCAGCACCCGCAAAATATCGCCGTTTTTTCATGTTTTCGTCCCCTCTCTGCGCCGAACGAACTTCTTGACAAGAGTATATCGTAATCCGTTGAACATTTAAATAGTTTTTCGGCAATTTCTGCCATATTTTGCAATTTTCTAACAAACTCACCAAATGGCACGGGCGACTCTACGACATTTTCACATACAAAAAATCGCCGGAGCGCACTTGCCCCGGCGATTTTCCGCATACTATCTGCTATTTTTCTGCTATTTTTTGAGCTTACGTCCGTCTTCTTTCGCAAAAAATTCCTTTGTCAGCTTCACCACCGTGCCGGAAAGCAATAACAACGCGATAAGATTCGGAATACTCATCAGGCCGTTAAAGGTATCGGCGATGTTCCACAGCAGGTCAAGGTTGACGGTTGCGCCGAGGATTGCGACGAACGAATAAATGACGAGGAACGGGCGCACGGCCTTACTGGTGCGGAACAGAAATTCCACAAAACGCGAGCCGTAAAGGCCCCAGCCGATGATGGTCGAGAACGCGAAGCAGCACAGCGCGACCGCAGAGAAAATGGAAGCCCAACTGCCGTAGGTCGTCGTAAAGCCGGAAATCGTCAGGTCTGCGCCCGCCATGGTGCCGTAATTCACCGCCGTGCCGCTGCACAAAATGACAAGCGCCGTCAATGTGCAGATGACGATGGTATCGACAAACACTTCAAAAATGCCAAACACACCCTGTTTTACAGGCTTTTTCGTATCGGCGCAGGCATGTGCGATAGAACCCGTGCCGAGGCCGGCCTCATTGGAGAAAATGCCGCGGGAAACGCCGCGCTGCATGCTGATGAACAGACTGCCGATGGCACCGCCCGTGAAAGCCTTCGGGTTAAACGCGCCAACAACGATCGATGCCAGTACCTCCGGTAGACGCGTAATGTTCAGGACAACCACGCCAAGCCCCAAAAGCACATACAAAAGCGCCATAAACGGCACGAGCTTTTCGCTTACACTGCCGATGCGCTTGATGCCGCCCAGCAGCACCATGGCAACGAGCATTGCGCATAAAATGCCGATGACAAGGTTCACCGTGGGAATGTGGTCTGCGCCGATCACATTGTACTGTGTCAGCGCCGTATCGATAGCGGTTACAATGGTGTTCACCTGCGTGGCGTTGCCGGTACCAAACACCGTCAGCGCGCCGAACAGCGAATACAGCACCGCCAAAAATTGCCAGTGCCTACCGAGGCCGTTTTTAATGTAATACATCGGCCCGCCGACCCACTCGCCGGTCTTGCTGCGCTCACGAAAATGCACCGCCAACGTAACTTCCGCAAACTTTGCGCACATACCGAGCAGTGCGGAACACCACATCCAGAATACCGCGCCCGGGCCGCCTATCGCAATAGCGCCCGCCACACCGGCAATGTTGCCCGTGCCCACTGTGCCGGCCAGCGCCGTGCATACAGCCTGAAACGGCGTCATGGAACCGTCCGAAGCATCTTTTTTGCGGAACATGCGCCCTGCCGTGGTGCGCATGGCATAGGGGAATTTGCGGATCTGCAAAAAGCGCGTGCGGAAGCTTAAAAGCAAGCCTACGCCGATGATGCAGACCATGGCCGGAACACCCCAGATAAAATCGTTCACCGCTTTGTTTACGGCAGCTATGATCTCTAACATGATCTTCCAACTTTCGTTTCTCAAATTTGATGCGTTTTTCACTTTTCTTTCAGGCAAAGTCGAAAAACGCAGAATAATATTTTTTATTATACACACATATGCAAGATGTAGCAAGTAAAAATGCGTATTTCTTTCGCACAAGGTCGGAAGACAAAAGTAATTTGTTGAATCGACCAAATACATTCAGCTTTATAAATCTTTTAACCGATAAAATCTATCTTAAAACAGAAAAAATCCACAAAGACCGAAATCTTTGTGGATTCCTTGGCGCGCTTGAAGGGACTCGAACCCCTGACCTACTGGTTCGTAGCCAGTCACTCTATCCAGCTGAGCTACAAGCGCATTTCTCAAACAGCTTCATCATTATAAGCTCAAAAGTGCAATATGTCAACCCCTTTTTTAAAAAAACTTCAAATTTTCTCCGAAAATCTTATTTTAACCAAAAATACTTGCATCGGCATTTTTATTGTGGTATTGTTTGTCCAAAGACTTTATTCGTTCCCTTTACACCAACTCGATTTCATTTAGGAGGCGTTTACTATGATCGATCTTACCGAATTTGAAAGCCGTGCAGTGCCGCTTCGCGCACTCGGCGTTGTGGTCTCGCAAAACGGCACGCAGCTGGCCCGCAAGCTGTGGGACGATACCTGCCGCCGCAATGTGTATTCCGCAAGCAAAAGCTTTACGTCTATGGCAGTCGGCATTGCGCAAAAAGAGGGCCTGCTCTCCATCGACGAAAAGCTCACGGACACATTCAAGGATGACCTGCCCGAAATCGTTTCCGACAACTTAAAGGCCGCCACGGTGCGCGATTTGCTCACCATGTGTCTCGGACAGGAAAAGAGCTTTTTAATGGGCGGCGAACGCCCGTACTATGAAGACCGCAACTGGGTGCGCCTTGCGCTTCGTCAGCCGTTCGTGTACGCGCCGGGCGAAAAATTCGTGTACAACAACGTCGGCCCGTACCTTGCCGGCATTCTCGTGCAGCGCCGCGCGGGCTGCGACCTTGTCCATTACCTGATGCCGCGCATGTTCGCGCCGATGGGCATTCAGCTGCCCACATGGGAAAATGACCCGAACGGTCAGACCTTCGGTGCAGGCGGCCTGTTCCTCACCATCGACGAACTGCACCTGTTCGGTCAATTATTGTTGCAAAACGGCGAATGGAACGGCAAGCAGCTCATCCCCGCCGAGTGGGTCAAAGAAGCGACCTCCAAACAGGTCGAAAACGGCAGCGAGGGTTACGGCTACCTCTTCTGGGCAGGCCCCGAGGGTTCCTTCCGCGCCGACGGCAAATACGGCCAGTTCGTCATTTTGATGCGCGACAAAAATGCCGTCGTCACCGTCACCGCCGAAAGCCGCGATGCCGGTGCACTGCTGCGCGCCGTCTTTGAGGAGATCTACCCACAGCTTTAAAATTTGAATCACAAGCAAAACGACGCCGCACAGAGATAATTTACCCTGTGCGGCGCCGTTACCGCATGCTCCGTATTTTCCGTATTGAGCGTCCTTTCGCAGCGCTTTTCAGCCTTCCGCAGCTTCTAACAGCTCAGGTTCGCTCGTTTCAGTTGTTTTATTATATTTTTTATAATACTTTGTTGTTTTCTGACGGTACAGCATCAAAAGGCCGCGCACGCAAAGCTCCGTCGCCATGGCCGTCCACATGCCCGGCAGACCGAAACTGCCGACGAGCAGCAGTGCAAGCCCGATGCGTACCACCCAAATACTGCCGAGGTTCATCATACTCGGCACGAAGGTATCGCCGGTGCCGCGCAGTGCGCCCGCCGCAACGATGGAAACGCCGTACAGCGGTTCAGCCAGCAGCCCGATGCGCAACGCCTGCGCCGCAAGCGCGCGGACGGAGAGATCGGGCGTCAAAATGCTGAATACAAACGGGCACAGGAACATCATCAAAAGTCCCGTTATCGCCATAAAGCCCGCGCCCATCACGATACAGATGTTGCCGTAGCGCTTGGCAAGGTCGGTCTTTCCCGCGCCGATGTTGCGCCCGACGAGCGTCGTCGCCGCCGAGCCGATACCGTAGCCCGGCATGTAGCACAAGCTCTCTGCCGTCACGGCGAAGGAGTTTGCCGCGATGGAAACTGCACCGAGCGGCGCAATAATCATGGTCGCGACGACCTGCGCACTGCACATGGCGATCTCCTGCACGCCGACCGGCAGACCGATCTTCAAAGCTTTTTTGAGAATTTCCGGGTCAAAGCCGTGCTTTTCGGTCTCTTTGCGGTTGAGCCGCAAATGCGGGTTGCACAACAGGCAGCGCCACGCCATCGTCAGGCTGACGACCGCACATGCACTCGCCGTGCCGATTCCCGCACCCATCACGCCGAAATGCGGAATGAAAATGGTATTGAACACCACATCGAGTAAACACATGGCGGCGTTTAAAATGCTCGGCGTCAGCATATCGCCGCTGCATTGCAAGAACGACGAGTTCAGCGAGTTGATCTGCGAGAACGGGATCATCAGCGCGTACACCATGAAGTACTTCGAGGCATCGTAACGAATAGCCGGGTCGCCGCCGAGCCACGTCGGCAGCATACTGTGGATGGAAAGCCCCAACGCGCACAAAATCCCTGCCACGCACAGCGCCGTGCACAGGCCGTGACGCACCACGCTTCTCGCTTCCGCATCGCGTCCCGCGCCGATGTTATGCGCCACCTGCACGGAAAAGCCTGCCGAAACGGCGTATGTAATGCCGCCCAGCAGCCATGTGCTCGTAGATACCAGACCGATCGCCGCCGAAGCGTTCGCGCCGAGCGAACCCACCATGGCGGAATCGATATACTGCATCACGATGGTTGTAATCTGCGTTAAAATAGCCGGCAGGCTCAGTACCCAAACTTCCTTCACCTGCGGCTTCAGTTCATGCCAGCTTATTTTTTTCATGTCTCGTTCCCCGTTTCTTCAAATTCCCCTGTTGTAAAATAGCGGCGCATCACGCCGGAAAACCGGAACAGCTCCTGCACAAATTCCGGGTCTTTATCTTTAAAATACAGCCGAAAAAGCCGCTCCTCTGCCTCATACACGGGCTTTAAAACCTCATTCGCGTAGTCCCTGCCCGCTTCTGTCAGCGTTACGGAAAGCTCCCTGCGCTCGCCGGGAATGGGGCTCTGCACCACAAAGCCGCCCTTTTCCAGCTCTTTGATCAGCGTGTTCACCGTCGTTTTCGGGAATCCCCAGTCCCAGCAGATCTGCTTTTGCGTGTGCCCCTCGCCGTCGTTCAGCGCCGAAAGCAGCCACAGCATATTCGGTTTGATCTGCGCACTTTTCGAGAACACATCGTAAGCTGCGTCTATGCCGTACACCGCCTTGCCAAGCTGCCGGAAAAACGCATATCGTTCCATTTCGCTCCACCCCGCTAAAATACGAATTCGTATTTCATTTTAGCACGGGTCCGGACGGGTGTCAACCACGGTGTCGTGTAAATCGTAAATATTTTTTGAATAAGAATGTAAAACCCCCGCCCCGGGTACCGGCACAAAGCCGATTTCCGGGGCGGGGGTTCATTGCTTTTAGGTTTTCACTTTACTTTTCGTGTCTCTTCTTTTTATAGATGAGCACCGCTGCAAGCGCGCCTCCGCTCAGCACGAGCGCCGCGCTGCCGAAAACGACCGGCAAGTTGCTGCTGCCTGTCTTCGGGTTATTGGGGTCTGCCTTCGGCGCCGGAGTCGGCGTAGCCGTCGGTTTTACCGTAGGCGTCGCGGTCGGAGCCGCCGTCGGTCTCGCAGAAGGCGCAGCCGTCGGTTTTACCGTCGGTGTCGCGGTCGGAACTGCCGTCGGGCTTGCAGAAGGCGTAGCCGTAGGTTTTGCCGTCGGTGTCGCGGTCGGAGCCGCCGTCGGGCTTGCAGAAGGTGCAGCCGTGGGTGTTGCCGTAGGCGTCGCGGTCGGAGCCTCTGTGGGCTTTTTCACCAACGCGGCCATAGCATCTTCAATGGCCTTCGCCATTGCGTCTACCTTGTCTTGTTCCGTTATGTTCTTGTCGCGCACAACTGCGTTAATCGCCGTTTCCACTGCGGTGAAGTTTGTATACGCGTCTTTATTCAGCGCGTTTGCTTTCGCAATGGCCTCGTCCACTTTCGTGTAGTCGGCATCTTTGTACTGTAACGCGGTGATGGCATTTTCAATAGCCTGCGCCATTGCGTCTACATCAGCCTGCTGCATTTTGCTCTTCGAGCGGTCAACATTATTGATTGCAGCTTCTACATCACCGTAATTTGCGTAAAGGCTTCCATCGATTGCTTCGGCAGACGCGATTGCATCATTCACCGCCGTATAATCCGCCGGGATATTTCGGCTATCCCAACTGAATGTCGGATGGCCGATTCCGGCAACCCACTCAACGCCCGCACCGGCATTGTTTTTCAAGCCAGCAAGGACATCTGCGGAGGTAAAGTCTGTGACGGCAGTACCTT
>ERZ827168.4100-NODE-4100-length-13826-cov-5.341079_pt1 | contig 13826 bp, 14 predicted proteins | sample MGYA00519868_ERZ827168 | MGnify/ENA primary metagenome ERZ827168 (study PRJEB31778, sample SAMEA3449271) | human gut metagenome | biome: human gut; feature: human-associated habitat; material: faeces | place: United Kingdom | collected 2010/2012 ...
TTAGGAGGAATATGAAAACAAAGGATAAAAAGATTAAAACTATAACGATTATAAGTATTAGTATCATATTAATATGTTTAATCTTAGTACTGGTACTTGCTTATCTTAATAAGACAAGGATATTTAAAGAAGTTGTTAGTAATCTTGATACTAGTTTAATTTCGGGAATTGATAATAAAAATATTGATTTTCTAAATGTTAATGAACCAACAAGATTTAACTTAACATTTAATGATCATAATAATCCAGAAGAAACAATAAATGTTAAAATTGATGCTGATAATACTAAGAATACTTTAGGTATAAATGTAAATTATAATTCTTTATATGATATAGGATTATATCAAACTAAAAATGGTATTTATTTAAAATCTGATACTTTATTAGATAAAATATATAACCTAGATTTAACCCTAGATTCAGGATGTCAAGAAAACTGTGAAACATCGTTAGATAGTTATGTTAATAATTTAACTTCTAATTTTACATTTAATACTGAACAGTTAAAAGAAACATTAAATTCTTTAAGAGATACTATTAATAAATCTTTAAAACCTAAGTATGTAAGTATTAATAATAAAGAAAGTATTACTATTAATGATACTACTATAAATGGTAAAAAACATAGTTATAAATTAAATAAAGATTCTTTAGAAGTATTAATAGATAATATTGATAATAATAAAGAATTAAAGAATAAATTATAGCATATATTTTTAATAAAATTAATTTTGGAGGAATAATGATTATACAAGAAGATTATAAAAATTTTGTTAATGAACTTAGAAAAAATTTAAAAAACAATAATAAAAAAATTGTTTTTTTATGCATAGGAACCAATAAAATATCTGGTGATAGTTTAGGTGCTTTAATTGGCTCTAATTTAAATCGATTATTAATGAATAATAAAGAAATTGATATATTAGGAAATTTTGAAAAACCAATACATGCATTAAATATTGAAGAAAGTATAAAATATATAAACAATAAGAATAAATGTGTTATAGTAATAGATTCGGCAATGTCAACAAAAGAACTTGTTGGAAAAATTTTTGTTACAAAATGTAAAACAAAGTTAAATTGCGGTATAGATAAAGAAAAAATAGAAATAGGAGATATAAGCATAAAATATAGTATTTGCGAGGATTTAAAGGATAAATATAAAAATTTACAAGTATTAAGAGAAATGCCAGTGCAATTAGTAGTTGATTTGTCGAATATAATATCACTTGGAATTTATGAAGCAATATTATAGCATTAAATAAAATGAATATCATTGATAAAATTGGAAAAACTTAAAATATAGAACATATTTTAAGGAGTGATATTAAATGGAGACAAGTAACATGAAAAATATAGTAGTATTGAAAAATTTACCTTCTAATATAGTAGAAGAAGCAATAGTAATACTTAAAGGTAACAAAAAGATAAAAAAACTTGAATTTGTAGATAAACAAAGTAATAAAAATGTAAAAAATGAACAATTAAAAAATAAAGAATATATATTAAAAGAAGCAGAAATGTTAGTTTCTAACTACATAGATAAAACACAAAATTGTAAAAAAAGTGAAAAACTTACTGAAAAAAATAAAAAGAAAATAAGAATTTTAAAAAAATATAGTATAGTAGTAACTGTTTTACTGCTAATAAGTTTAGTTTTAAATATATTTTAAAATTAAACATAAAACACATCTTCTAAACATATACATTAAAAAGAAAATATACTAAGGAAGAGGTGTTTTTTTAATGGAAAGAATGATGTCTGTTGAAGATAAAATTAGAAGAGCAGAAGAAATATATAATAGAAGAAGAGAAAGTGATAGTAGATATAGTAATAGTAGTACAAGAGTAAGTGTAAACAGCAGAAAAGATTTTAAATTGTTTAAGAAATTGATTTGGCAAATTATTATATGTTTATTAATTTATTCTACATTTTATTTTTGTATTATAAATAATTACGTATTTTCCGAAGATTTGAAAAACAAAGTTAGGGAAATATTATCCTATGATGTAAATTTTCAAGAAACATACATAAAATTGTATAATATATATATTAATTTGACAAAAGAAAGTAAGATACAAAATAATAATTTAACTAGTAATCAAGAAGAAAATTTAATAGAACAAGAAAATCAAAAAAATGGTGAACAAAATAAAACTGATTTAGAGGAAAGTGATAAAGAAAAATCTGATAATAGTATTGATGTGCAAAATACTGAAGAAACATCAAAAGAAGAAAATATTGGGGGAGCAGTAGAAGAAAATAATGAGAATGTTGAATCTACAATAACCTTGTCACAAGAAGAACAAGATATACTAGATGTAAAAAATACAACAAGTTTTATTGTTCCTGTTGAAGGATATATTAGTTCAAAATTTGGTATAAGAAATCCAACAACTAGTACAGTTCCAAAAAATCATACAGGACTAGATATTGCTGCAATAAGTGGGACAATTATAAGATCAGCTACAGATGGGGTTGTAATACAAAATTCAAGTCAAGGGGATTATGGAAATCATTTAAAAATAAAAATTGGAGATGTTACAATGGTATATGCACATTGCAAGACTTTGTATGTAAATGAAGGTGAGAATGTAACACAAGGACAGAGAATAGCAGAAGTCGGAACAACTGGTAATTCTACAGGACCACATCTTCATTTTGAAATTAGAAAAGCAGATAGATTTGTAGATCCTCAGAAAATCATAAATATATAGAGGAAGATTTAGTATGAGATTTAGAATTGATTTAAAAATCTTTATTTTTTTAATTCTGTTTTATTTTACAAAACAAATAGAATTATATGCAACTATTATGTTTTTTTGTATAATTCATGAACTTGGACATTTGATATCTGGAATTTTACTAGGAATGAAACCAGAAAAATTAGAATTAATGCCGTTTGGATTATCAGTATCTTTTAAATTGTATCCAAAAGATTATAATAAAAAAATTGGCAAAAGTAATCTATTAGAAATAAAAAAAATATTAGTTGCTATTGCAGGGCCACTAACTAATTTAGTCATAATTTTTATAATAAAAAATATAGATGTAAATTTTTTATCCAATAAAATTTGTATATATGCAAATTTACTCATAATGTTGTTTAATTTGATTCCTATATATCCATTAGATGGGGGAAGAATTTTAAAAGGAGTCTTAAGCTTAAAATTTGGAAAAAAGAAAGCTAGAGAATATAGTAATAATATTTCTAATTTATTTATAATTATATTAACAGTTATTAGTAGTATAGCAATATATTATTTTAAAAATATAGCAATTTTTGTTATAATAATATTTTTATGGTTATTGGTAATAAAAGAAAATAAAATACATAGACAAATGATAGAGGCATATGAAATTATTGAAAGAGGTGGACCTTAAAATGTTTTGGAAAATAAGAATATTTTAAGGTTCGCCTATTTTTTTGAAATTGTCGAAATTTGTAAATCAAAAAGACTTTACTTTATATGCATTTGATATTAATATAATAGAAAGATATTTATTTTAATATATAGTAAAATTAAATAAGAAAGAAGGAATTTATTATTAGATATACAAAGCTAAATATAAATCTAATTTCTTTAATTATTTCAGTATCAATTTTTTTGAGTCTAAATTATATTTATTCTTTAATATCAAAGTCTATTTCAAATTATAATGAAAATTTAATGAATGTAGAAAATTCAGTAAATAATAATCAAAATACAAATAATATAAAAGAGGTAAATGAAGTAGTTAAAGAGCTTAATACCAATATAGAAAATACAATTATTTCAAATAAAAAACAAGAAAAAAAATGGAAAATAGAAATAAGGGCGATATCTTTAGAAGCAGAGATATCAGAGGGAACAACAGATGATGTAATGAATGAATATGTTGGTCATTTTAAAAATACTTCTAAAAAGAAGGGAAATATAGGACTAGCAGCTCATAATAGAGGATATCCTGTAAATTATTTTAAGGATATAAAAAAATTAAAAAAAGGTGATGAAATAAATTATGTATATAAAAAATTTAAAAAGACATACATAGTGGATAAAATTGAAATAATTAAAGATACTGATTGGAGTATGCTAGAAAAAACTGATGATAACAGAATAACATTAATTACCTGTGTAGAAAATGAACCAAATTTTAGAAGATGCATTCAAGGAATTGAAAAATAATTACATATTATGATATAATACATTTATCAAAAAACAAAGGTAGGTAGATGAAAATGTCTAAAAAGAAAATATTTTTAACAATTTTATTGATTATAGTAATTATTGTAATAATTGCAGGAATAGCTACATTTGTAGTACAAAAGAAATTAAGTGATGATAAAGATTATACAATAGAACAAATTGATAAATACAATTATTTTGTTTTAAAAACAAATAATAAATATGGAGTAATAGATAATAAAGGAAATATTATAGTAGATGCTGAATATGATAAGGTTATTATACCAAACCCTACAAAGGATGTATTTGTGTGTTATAAAACAGAAAATGCAATAATATTAAATTCTAATAAAGAAAGTATTTTAGCTGAATATGATAAAGTTGAACCAATAAAATTAAAGAATGTTGCAAGTGATTTGATGTATGAAAAGAGTGTTTTAAAGTATGAGGCTAATGGAAAATATGGAATAATTAGTTTTAAAGGAAAACCCTTAACTAAAGCTATATATGATAGTATAGATAGTGTATCATATAAAGAAGGAGAGTTATTAGTTAAAAAAGATGAAAAATATGGTATTATAAATATTAAGGGTAGAGAAATTGTAAAAACTTTATATGACAATATAATTAGTGATGAGTATTCAAATGAAGAAAATGGATATAAATCAGCTGGATATATAGTAGGAAATAAATTAGATGATGGATTTAAATATGGTTATATAAACAGTAAGGGAAAAATGGAATTAGATATAGAATATAATGAAATCAATAGAGTAAATGAAATACAAGATAAAGATACAATATTCTTAATTGCAAGAAAAAATGGACAATATGGGTTATTAAAAAACGGAAAAGAAGTTTTAGGGTATGAATATCAAGCAATAGAATATGATGAAAATAGTAATATTTTTGTCTTAGAAAAAACTAAAAAGTTTGGAATTGCTAATTCAGAAGGTAAATTAGTCTTACCTGTAGAATATACGGACTTAGAATTAAAAGGTAAATATATATATGTTAAAAAAGATGAAAATAAGTATGTATATGATAAGGATGGAAATTCAGTAAATATAGACTATAATAAGAGTATATTAGATACAACCAATGACAATTATAAAATAACAATCACAGTTATAAATGATAAAAATTTATATGGAGTAATAGATGCTAACAATAAACAAATAATAGAAGAAAAGTATTCATATATAGAGTATGCATATGATAATTATTTTATTGCATGTGGAGATGATGGAAAGTTAGGTATTATAGATAGTAATTCAAATGTAGTAGTTAGTCTAAGTAATGATGTTGTAGAAAAGGTACAAGGAAAAGATGTAATACAAATATCTAATTTGTCAACTAATACAACTTCTATATATTCTTCAAAAATGAAGCAAGTAATAGAACTAACAAATGCTAATATACAAAATGAAAAAGATTATATAAAAGTATATAATGAAAAAGGTTTAAAATATTTAGATAAAGAAGGAAATGTTATAGAAGCTTCTGAGATTTTTGAAAATAAATTATTTACGGTTGAACAAAATGGAAAATGGGGCTTTAAGGATAAAGTTGGAGATGTAAAAATAGAACCACAATATCAAAAAGTAACAGATTTTAATAAGTATGGATATGCAGGAATAAAGAAAAATGATAAATGGGGAGTTATAAATGAAAATGGTGAAATTATATTAGAGCCATCATATGAGTTTAAGGTAGGACAAGAGCCAGATTTTGTAGGAAAATATTATAAAGTACAATATGAATTTGGAGAAATGTATTATACAGATGAAGCAGTTAAATAAAAAAGTAAAATTGCTTTATATAAAAAATAGTAAATCTAAAATTAGATTTACTATTTTTTTGTAACTAAAAATTGATTAAACACATAGTAAATAGTAAATAATATATAAAAAAGTAAAAAGGATGATGTGAATTGAAAATTGGTATAGCATTATCAGGTGGAGGAATTAGAGGCATAGCACACGCAGGAGTATTAAAAGCATTAGAAGATAATAATATAAAGATAGATGTAATAGGAGGAACAAGTTCAGGAAGCTTAATTGCGTCATTATATGCTATGGGGTATTCTCCATACTATATTTACATATTATTTAAAAAATATTCAAAAGATATAGTTAATATAAATAGTAGTCCTATAATAACAGGTATAAGCAATTTTATGATTAACAAAAAACTTAAATTATCTGGATTAAAATCTGGTGAAAATATAGAAAGTATGTATAATGAAATTGCATTAAGAAAAGGAATAAGAACAATTAGAGATATACAGATGCCTATAGTTATTCCAGCTGTTGATATAACAGAATCCAAAGAATATGTTTTTACGAATTGTATTCCAGAAAATGAAGAAAAAAGTAAATATATAACAGATATAACAATAGGAAAAGCAGTAAGAGCAAGTAGTAGTTTTCCAGCAGTATTTTGTCCTTGTGATTTTGAAAATCATAAGTTTTTAGATGGAGGAGCATTAGATAATATTCCTGTACACGAAGTAAAAAAACAAGGAGTAGATAAAGTTATTGCAGTAAATTTTGATGCAGATACAGTAGATGATGAAAGCAATATAATGGATATCGCAATGAAGACAATTGATATAATGGGAAATAAAATTTCTGAAAAAAGTTTAAAGATGAGTGATTATGTATTAACAGTAAAAACTGATAAAACAGGCTTATTAGATGTAGAAAAATTGGATATTTGCTATAAATATGGATATAAAGCTGTAATGAACAATATAGATGAAATAAAAAGAATTTTAGAATAGAATTGTAAAACTTTAATATCAAAATGAATATAATAATATATAAAGAAAAAAGGGGAGAAAATTATGGAGATTAAATATTTTGATAATGCTGCTACAACAAAAGTAAAGAATGAAGTTTTAAAAGAGATGTTTCCATATTTTTCTATTCAATATGGAAATCCATCATCAGTTTATAGTATAGGTAGAGCATCTAAGAGAGCAATAGAAGAAGCACGAAAAAAGGTTGCTAAATTAATTTCAGCAGACTCAAATGAAATATACTTTACAGGATGTGGGTCAGAAAGTGATAATACAGCGTTAAAAGGTTTTTGTTATGCTAATAAAGCTAAAGGAAATCATATAATAACTTCCAAAATAGAACATCATGCAATTTTAAATACTTGTAAGACTTTAGAAAAACAGGGATTTAAAGTAACGTACTTAGATGTAGACGAGTGTGGATTTATAGATTTGCAACAATTAACAAATAGTATAACAGATGAGACAATTTTAATTAGTATAATGTTTGCAAATAATGAAATTGGAACAATAGAACCAATAGAAAAAATTTCTAAAATAGCAAAGTGTAATAATATAGTTTTGCACACTGATGCTGTGCAAGCTGTGGGAAATGTACCAATAGATGTAAAGAAAATGGGGATAGATATGCTATCATTATCAGGTCATAAATTATATGGTCCTAAAGGTGTTGGAGCATTGTATGTAAAAAAAGGCATAGAATTTGATAGATTTCTTGATGGAGGACATCAAGAAAAAGGAAAAAGAAGCGGAACGGAAAATGTGGTTGGCATTGTAGGACTAGGAAAAGCTTGTGAAATTGCTAAATTTAATTTAAATAAACATCAACAATATTTAAGTCATTTGAGAGATTATTTCTTAAATAAAATGAAAGACAAATTTCCAAATATAAAGATAAATGGGGATATAGAAAAAAGGCTACCTGGAAATGCAAATATATCATTTAAAAATATAGATGCGGTTTCTTTACTATTAAAATTAGATCAATATGGAATATGTGCTTCTAGTGGGTCTGCGTGTAATTCTGGAAGTCAAGAACCTTCACATGTATTAGTTGCAATTGGATTACCTTCAGATATGGCTAATGGAACTCTTAGATTTACTTTTGGAGAAGATAATACAATAAAAGATGTAGATTATTTAATAAATGTTATTCAAAAATCAATTAATGAATTAAAAATATAATAATAAAACCTTCTAAAATCTAAAAATTTTAGAAGGTTTATACCATTATTAATTATTAAAAATTAATTTTTGTACCTCTTCGAAAGAAGTATTATTAGTAAATACAATATCAAAATTATCATTATAAAATTGCATATTTTCTTCAACTTTATTTTCTAAAAAACCTATAGTTAGTGTTTTATAAAGATCATTTTTTGAAACCATACCGATATCATCTATTAAATCACCTAAAAGTAATATATATTCTTTTTCTTTTAGAGAATTTTTTATATTATCAGGTAAATTTATTGTGCTTTTGTTTAGAGAATGAATCATTTTGTCAGTAAATTGTTGCATTTTTCCATCTTTGAATTTTATAAAATTGCTTTCAACAAAAATATTTTCCAAAAAGCAATTATTTGCTTTTAAAAATTCTTCTATAACATTTCCGATTCCGGCAGATAATATAATAACCGGAATATTGTTAGAATTTAAAAATGTTAAAAATTCTTTTGCACCATTTCTAAATTTTAAATTGCTATTTTTCATACAATTTAGAAATGTATCATAAGTTAAGTTATAGTCATATAATAAATTTATGTTCTTATAATACCATTCTTCTATATATTTTTCTTTTGTTTTAACATCTAAATTATAATCCAATTCATAAGGATAATATTTAGTAGTAAGTTTTTTAGCACTTTTTACAAAATTTTCATTAAAGGTTTTTGGATTTTCAAATACAGTCCATGAACCATCTGAAGTATTACTTGTTAAAGTTCTATCGAAATCTATAACAACATAAAAATTATTTTTTGTAAAATTTATTTTTTCTAATTTATCTGTATTTATATATAACATATTAACCTCTTTCTAATATTGCAATTGCACATTTTATACCATCAACAGATGCAGACATTATTCCACCAGCATAACCTGCACCTTCGCCACAAGGATATACTCCATCTATATTTGATATTAAATTTTCATTTCTAATTATTCTAACAGGTGAAGAACTTCTTGTTTCAACTCCTGTTAAAATTGCATCAGGGTTAGCAAAGCCTTTAAGTTTTTTATCAAAGTTTAAAATTCCTTCTTTTAATGTATCATTTACAAAGTCTGGAAATATAGTGTTTAAATTAGAAAGTGTTACTCCAGGATTATAAGTTGGTTTGATTTTTCCTATAAATTCAGACTTTTTATTTTTTAGGTAATCTTCTACTCTTTGTATAGGAGCATAGTAATTAGAGCCACCTAATTTAAAAGCTTTTTCTTCTAAGTCTTTTTGAAAATATATTCCAGCTAAAACAGATGAATCTTTAAAATCTTCTGGAACTATATTAACAAGTACTGCACTATTACTGTTTTGTCCATCTCTTAAAAATTTGCTCATACCATTTGTAACAATAGTGTTTTCTTCACTTGAAGAAGCCATTACAGTTCCACCAGGGCACATACAAAAAGTATAGCATGATCTACCATTTGGAAGATGACATGATAATTTATAGTCAGCAGGTGGAAGGTGTAATTTTGTTATTGTTCCATATTGGGAAATATTTATCATTTCTTGTAAATGTTCTATTCTGACACCTACAGAAAAATTTTTCTTTTCCATTGAAAAACCTTTTGAATATAATTTTTCAAATGTATCTCTTGCACTATGTCCAATTGCTAAAACCACTGAATCTGTTTCTATTTCTGAAATGGATTTATTTATTACATTTTGGTAAATTACAGATTTAATCTTATTATCTTTAATATTAAAATCTATAACTTTTTCATTAAATAAAAATTTACCACCTTTTGATATTATATATTCTCTTATATTGTGTATTATTTTAATTAAATTATCTGTACCTATATGAGGTTTAGATAAATACAATATTTGTTCAGGAGCACCAAATTTATGAAATTCTTCTAATACTTTTTTGCATAAAGGATTATTTATACCAGTTGTAAGTTTTCCATCAGAAAATGTTCCGGCACCACCTTCACCAAATTGGATATTGGAATTTATGTTTAATATTCCATTTTGAGTAAAATTTAAAACATCTTTTTGACGTTCTTCTACACATTTACCTTGTTCTATTATAAATGGTTTAAATCCATTATCAATTAAAGTTAATGCTGCAAAAAGACCAGAAGGGCCTGCACCAACTATTACAGGATTAAAAGAACTTCTTTTTTTGATTTTTATTATAGGAAAAGTATATTTTTCAATTCTTTCAAATTTATTATATTTCTTTTCATTTTTTAAATTAATATCTATTGAATAAACATAATGAACATTATCTTTTTTTCTTGCATCAATTGATTTTTTTGATATATTCCAATTAATTATATCTTCATGATTTATATTAAATTTTTTACATACATATTTAATTAAATTTTCATTAGATAAATCATCAGTCACTTTTATATTATTTATTCTTATCATAAATTCCTCCATATGTTGATATTATAGCATATTTTGTTAATATGAAAAATAAAATTCGAAAAAATTAAAAAAATTTTAAAAAAGTATTGACAAATTATAATTTTACCATTATAATTTATAACTGTCAGGAGAAATGCAGGTGTAGTTCAATGGTAGAACCTCAGCCTTCCAAGCTGATGACGTGGGTTCGATTCCCACTACCTGCTCCAATAAAAAGAAATCAACTAGAATATTCTAGTTGATTTTTTTTTGATAAAATAATAAAATTAGGTTAAAATAAATTAAATGAATAAGGAAATATATGGAAGATAATAATATTAATGAAAAAATGTATAAGAAAAATTTAATAAAGATTATTTTAGAGACAATATTAACATCTATAGGAGCTGGATTTTCTGTGGCAACAATAACTATTTTTTGGAACTCTATAGGTATGGATCAAAAAGCAATAGGTTTTGTGCAAATGGCTTTTACAATTGTTATATGTTGTTTGGATATTCCAATGGGATATTTAGCAGATAGATGTAATAGAAAATTATTAAATATAATTGGAGATATTGGAGTAGCTGGGGCTTTTGTTTTTTATGCATTTGCTCAAAATATTTATATGGCTCTTATAGCTGAATGTTTATTAGGTTTATTTACGGCAATGACTAATGGGGTAGATCAAAGTTTTATTAAATTTAATTGTGATAAAATAGATTCAACAGGAAAATTATTTAAAAAATTAAACATAAAAATTCATACTGCAAGATACATAGCTTTATTGATAGTAACCGCATTAGGTGGAATAATTGCAAAATATAATATTAGATTAAGTATAGGAATTTCTTTTTTACCATACTTTTTAGGAGGATTAATAGCTTTAGGAATAAAAGATTATAATGAAAAGATGGTGGTTAAACATAAAAATCCGTTAAAAGATATGATATATGCTATAAAAGAAATTATAAAAGAAAAAGAATCTAGAATATATTTAATAAGTTATATTTTAGGAAAAGAAATAACACATTCTCAAATTTGGGTGTTTACACCACTTCTAATAATGGTTGGAGTTCCAATTGAAATTGTTAGTATAGGATGGATACTAAATTATGCAATGCAAATAATAGGATCAAAATTTTCAGAAAAAATGATTAATATGAAAACTTCTAAGAAATTTGCAATTCCAATAATAATAGAAATAGTGTGGATGATTATTTTAGTTATAAATACAAATGTAGTTACAGTTTGGTTATTTGCATTAAATGGATTTGTACATGGATTAATAGAAGGAAATTTAGTTACATCTTTACAAGAAAATACAAAAAATGAAATTCAAACTAGTGTAATGTCAGTAGCTTCGACAGGTGCTAGATTATTGTATATTCCTTTAGTATATGTAATAAACTATTTAGGAAATATTAAATTAGAATTTGCATTACTAGGTGTGTGCATTATATTTATACCATTATGTTTAATAACATTTATAAAATTGGAAAATGTAGAAAAATTAGTGGTTAAATAAAATATAAAAATAAAGAACAAATACAATGTATATGTATTTATTCTTTATTTTTTAGAATTATTTTCTATTATTGTTTTTGCAACATTATAAATTAGTTTTTGTGTTTCAGGTGAGCAGTTTTTTAATAATTCAGCAAATTCTCTATCTAAATAGTTTTCAGAATTATTTGATGCACCATTTAGAACATAACCTTCTGAAATTTCTAAGATTTTACAGATTTGATTTAATCTTTTTAAGTTTATATGAGAACTGCCTCTTTCAACTCTACTTAAAAAAGCTACAGAAACATCTAATTGTTCTGACAAATCTTCTTGGGTTAAATTCTTTGCAAGTCTAGCTTGTTTTATTCTAGAGCCTATAACATTATAATCTAAAGCCATAAATACCACCTTTCAATAAAGCAAATATAACATTAAAAGGGTTAATTAAAAAGAAATATATAAGTTAATGTATAACGCATATGTAAAACTTTTGCTATTATTTTTGACAAATTTTGACAAATATATGTAATGAAATAGAAAAAAAGAGAAAAAGTAAGTATTATTAAGAATGAAAGAGGAAAATATATGTAAATTTGTTAAAAAGATACAAAATTTTGTATTTTTTTGACTAAATATGTAAAATGATGTATACATAATTTGCAAATGTTAAGAATATATAGTATAATAAACTTTGTTGCACATAAAAAAAGGAGTGTGAATTTATATTTTAAAAAATAAGATTAATTACTATAAAAGTAACTTTCTTAAAATTTTTAGTATAATATTTATAGCATTTGCAATAATTTTAATTTTATTAATTATGAAATTTAAAATTTCTTATGCAGTTACTATAAATAATGAAGAAATAGGATATGTTAAAAATAAAGATTTGTTTGAAACAAAAATAAAAAATGATATTTTAGAATGTGCAGGAAATAATATAGACTTTGTAACAATAAATGCGCAACCTGAATATAAATTAGTTTTATTATCAAGATTTGAAAAGACAAACGAAGATGATATTATATCTGTACTAAAGGAAAATACTACAATAACATATAAGTTTTATGAAGTTGCTTTAGAAAATGAAACAAAAGCATATGTGGACACATTAGAAGAAGCACAAGAAATAGTAAGTAAGATAAAAGAAGAAGAAGGAAAAGATTTAGAATTAGATATTCAAATATTAGAAAAATTTACAAATGATGAGAAAGAAGTAAAAACAGATACTATAGAAATTGCTCAAAATAATTTAGAAGAAAAAGTAAAACAATTAGTAGAAGAAAATAGTGTTCCAACTATAAATGGAATTAAATTGGCCCAATTACCAGTTGGAGGAATAATTACTTCAAGATATGGAGTAAGTAGTAGAATAAGAAGGTCTACTCATACAGGACTTGATATAGCATGTAGTACTGGAACTTCCATAAAAGCTGTGTCAGAAGGAACTGTTACATTTGCAGAAAGAAAAGGGTCATATGGCAATTTAGTAAAAATAGATCACGGTAATGGCATAGAAACATGGTATGCACATTGTAGTAAAATTTATGCAAAAGTAGGTCAAAAAGTTGAAGCAGGGAATGTAATTGCAGCTGTAGGTTCAACAGGAAATTCAACAGGACCACATTTACATTTAGAAATAAGAATAGATGGTGAACCAGTAAATCCACAAAATTATTTGTATAATTAGAGAAAAATAAAGAATTTTTATCAGATTAAAATGTATAGAAATTCTTTATTTTTTTATATTATAGGAAAGTTCTT
>ERZ827168.4102-NODE-4102-length-13822-cov-4.344883_pt1 | contig 13822 bp, 9 predicted proteins | sample MGYA00519868_ERZ827168 | MGnify/ENA primary metagenome ERZ827168 (study PRJEB31778, sample SAMEA3449271) | human gut metagenome | biome: human gut; feature: human-associated habitat; material: faeces | place: United Kingdom | collected 2010/2012 ...
TTGTTCACACATAAAATCATATCTTTGTTTTAAATTCTTGTATTCTTCAATAGAATCAACATTTACACTACCTAATTCTCTTATATCTGTACGTAAATTATTAACTTTTCTTTGAGTTAATTGTACATTTTCTGGCATTGGATAATTTCCTGCATTATTAGGAGTTAATTCATATTCTTCCCACATCTTATTTATAATTTCTGTAATATCTTCTTCTATTTTGGTTTTCTTAACTTCTAATTTTGTAACTTGTGCTTTTAAGTCCTCTATTACTTTAAATTCATCAGTTTGTTCATCTTCTTTTTTAGTTAGCTTTTCATTTTTGGCAATTCTATCTTTTTTCAATTTTTCAATATTTTCACCACTATTAGAAACTTGAGATTTTATTTCTTCTATTTGTTTTTTAGTATCTTCTATTTGTTTTTCAAGTTCAACATTTTCTTTTTCATCTTTTTCAATTTGAGCACTCTTAATTTCAACATTTTTTGTATGTGTTTCAATTTCTTTATTAATCATTTCTGACATTTCTTGAATTGACACTTCGCTTTCATTAAATGATGATACAGATATTTTTAAATCTGTAATATCTTCATTTAAATTATCTATATATGTTTGACTATCTTTGTTTGAACTTGCAAATTCATCTATAATTGCTTGTTTTTCTTCATTTTCTTTAGAAATTTTAGCCATTTCTTGTTCATCTAATTCTTTTGAATTTAACAATTCTTTTTTACTTTCTTCTGATTTTGAAATCTCGTCTTTTTGTTTATTTATTCTATCTCTTATTGTTTGAATATTTTCATCAATTGATTCAACTCTTTGTTTTTCTGTTGCATAAGAGATTTCAATTTCTTGTAATTGTTTTTCTAAATTTTCTGCTTCTTCTAATACATTTTCTGATGAATTTTCATATTCTTCTTTTGATTTTTCTAATTTAGAAATTTTTTCTTTTATTTCAGTAATTTGTCCATTTAATTCTTCAATTTCTTTACTTCTGCCTAAAATATTAACTGTTTTTTTAGTTACTGATCCACCAGTTATTGTTCCAGATGGATTTATTACATCACCTTCTAATGTAATTATTCTGAATGAATAATTATTTTCTTTTGAAAGTTTTATTGCATTTTGCATATTATCAACAATAACTGTTCTTCCTAATAAATTTAATACAATTTGCTCATATTTTTTATCAAATTTTATTAAATCACAAGCAATACCTATTACTCCATCTTTTTTGCCTTTTATATTATCTAATTTTTTTCCTTTTACAGACGTAATTGGCAAGAATGATGCTCTTCCTAAATTATTTGTTCTCAAATGCTCAATTAGTTTTTTTGCATCTTCTTCTGTTTCTGTAACAATATTTTGTAAGCTTGCTCCTAAACACATTTCAATTGCTGTTTGATATTCTTTTGGCACATCTATAATATTGGCTAAAACACCATGCATACCTTTTCCAAGTTCTTTTGTTTTTTCGCAATCAATTAATAATGATTTTACACTCTTTGTATAACCTTCTTTTTCCTTTTCTGTTTCTACAAGGAAATTATATCTTGATGTTTTCATCCTCATTTCATTTGTTAAATTAGCAATTTGAATTTCGAACTCTTTAATTTTTGTTGTAATTTCATTTTTTTGCTTTTTTATTTCTTCAAGTTTTTTCAAAATATTATTTCTATTTGATTCTGTCTCATTAAATTCTTTTGCAATGTCTTCTTTTTTTATTCTAATTCTATCTATTTCAAATGTTTGTGATGATATTTCTTGATTTAACTGACTTTTTCTTTTTTCCAAATTCTCTATATTAGTTTGCTTTTTACTTATTTCTGCTTGTAATTCATATTTTCTGTCAGTGTTTTTTTCTATAATCTTTTTGATTTCTTCCATTTCAAGTTCTTTTGAACTTAATTGGGTAGTTAATTTTGCTAATTCTTCTTCTTTTTCTTTTAATTCATTTTCAAATTTTGCTTTATTTTCTTTTAGATTACTCTTCTTTGACTCTTTTTGTTCTATATCATTTTTTAAACTAGCAATTTTCTCTTGTAATTCTGATATTTCTATTTTATTTCTTTCTGCAATTTCTTTATTATTTTGAATTTTTGCTTCTGCTACATTAATATTAGAATTACATTGTTCTATTTGTTTTTGACTCTCAAATCCAATATTTTGCATTTCTTCAATTTTTGTTGTTATTTCATCAATTTCATCTTTTAGTTCTTCCTTTAAAATCTTTATTTTTTCAAGTTTTCCTTCTTCTTGATTTAATGTTGATTTCATTATTTCTTCATCTTGAACAAGTGCTTCTAAATCTTTTTTGTATTTATCAATATTATATAAAAATAGTCCAATTTCTATATTTTTTAATTCTTCTTTTAGATTTAAGTATTTTTTTGCCTTATCTGATTGAAGTTGTAATGGTTCTAAGTTTCCTTCTATTTCTATTATAATATCATTTATTCTTAATAAATTAAGTTTTGTTTGTTCTAACTTTTTCTCTGTTTCTTCTTTTCTTGACCTATATTTTACTATTCCTGCTGCTTCTTCAAATATATGCCTTCTATCTTCTGATTTATTGCTTAATATTTCATCAACTTTTCCCTGACCAATTATTGAATATCCATCTCTTCCTATTCCTGTATCCATAAATAATTCAATAACATCTTTTAATCTACATGGTGCTTTATTTATATAATATCCTGTTTCTCCACTTCTGTAGATTTTTCTTGTAATTGTTACTTCTGAAAATTCAATTGGTAATGTTCCATCAGTATTGTCAAATACCAATGATGCTTCTGCAAATCCTAATGATTTTCTGTTTTGTGTTCCAGCAAATATTATATCTTGTGTTTTATTTCCTCTTAATGATTTCATACTTTGCTCACCAAGTATCCATCTTATAGCATCAGATATATTACTTTTTCCTGATCCATTTGGTCCTATTACTCCTGTTATTCCAGGTCTAAATTCTAATATTGTTTTATCTGCAAATGATTTAAATCCTTGCATTTCTAGTCTTTTTAAATACATGTTTTTTCACCTTTATTTTTCGTTTTTCTTTTTGTATTTTATCGTAACTTATTAAATTTTTCAAGGGGTTTACTTTAAAATATCTACTACCATAACTCAATGTCAACAACTTAGTGAAAAAATTTTTTTATATAAACATTTTTTCACTAAGTTGTTGAAATTCCACACAGTGCACAGTATTAAAACCAAACAAAAAGTACAACTAAAATTTAGTTGTACTTTTTTTATTTAAGTTCCTATATCTATTGAAAAATTACTATATTTTGCTCCACCAGAATCAACATTTGTTGAATACATAAATTGTAGAGCGAATGAATAATATACTTTATTTGGGGTTAATGATATGTCTGCAGAATAATATCTATCTTTTCCAAAATTCCATGTAAATGTACCACTATATCTAGACCATATTTCTACCCAATTTCCACTAGTATCTAGAGCCATTATTCTCAATCCAAAATATCTATCAGACCACATTGAATTTGCACCAATATTAGCTGATCCTTTTATAGATTTTATTGTAGAACATGCTGTATTGTTTATTACGTCTCCTAATTGTTTCCAACCTGATGAAACAGCTCCTGCATCACTCCAACCTCTAGAAATATGTAGTCCTACATTTACACTTATTTGTGCGTATACTGTTGAACTAGAATTCTTTATTGTTATTGTTGCATTTCCAATAGCTATCCCATTTACTGTTAAATTATAAGTACCATTTCCACTTGCAATCATATTAGTACTTATAACCTTAGAATTGCTATTTACACATACAATTTGTTCTGTTGTATCTGATGGTGAACATGTTATTTTAGAAGTAAATGTATCTCCAACCTTTATTGCAGCACTATTGGGACTAGCTGTTATTCTTTGTACTTTATTTTCAACAACTACTGTACATTTGGCAGAAAGTCCATTTCCTGTTGTAGCTGTTATCGTAGCTGTTCCAGTTCCAATTGCCGTTACATATCCATTTCCATTTACTGTTACAATACCATTATTACTACTTGTCCAAGATACGTTTGTATATACATTTGCATTAGTTGGTCTTACTATTGCTTTTAATTGATAATTTTTATTTGTATATTTCTCCAATACTATTTTATTTGTACTTAATGTAATAGATGTTGGTGATGTTTGTACCGTTATTGTAGCTTTCGTTGATTTTCCATTTGCTGTTGTTGCTGTTATTGTTACCGTTCCATTTGCATATCCCCTTACTAATCCATTTGAATCTACTGTTGCTATATTATTATTAGTACTTGTCCAAGTTATTTTATCTTTTATATTAGTTGTGTTTGGTGATATTGTTGCCTTTAATTGTACTGATTTATTTTCTGCACTTAAATCAATTGTTGCACTACTTGGTGATATTGATATTGATACTGGTGATGTTTGTACTGTTACACTTGCTGATGTTACCTTTTTATTTTCTGTCACTACTGTTATAACTGTTGTTCCATTTTTCACTCCTGTAACTACACCATCTTTATTTACTGTTGCCACACTATTATCAGAACTACTCCATGTTAATCCTATATCTGTATTGGCTGTACTTGGATATATTGTTGCTTTAAATTGATATGTTTTATTTGTACTTATATCTAATGTAACATTTTCTTTGTCTAATCCTATTGATAATGGTGTTGATATTACTGTTACATTCCAAGTTGCAGTCTTTCCATTTTCTGTTGTTGCTGTTATTGTTACATCTCCATTTGAAATTCCTGTTACAAATCCATTTTCATCTACTACAGCTATATCATTATTACTACTTGTCCATTTTATTCCAGTTTTATAATTTGCCGTACTTGGATATATTGTTGGCTTTATTTGTAATGATTTTATTGCTGATGATATATCTAATATATGTCCACTTGCAGTTAATTCTATTGATGTTGGTTCTTGATGAACTGTTACATAACTCATAGCTCTTTTCTCTTTAGATGTTTCTACTAATATTGTAGCTTTTCCTAATTCTTTTCCTCTTACAAATATTTTATTATTTTCTACTAAAATTTTTCCATTCTTATCTTTCTTTACGTCTAATACACTTTCATCAGAACATGTTACTTTATAATCTTTTGTATTTGATGTTATTGTTAGCTCATAATACTTTCCTGTTGGTTCTCTATTTATTGAGATTGATCCAGGATTTATTAATACACCATCTCTGTCAACAATTCCACTACTATCTTCATCTAATCTAACATTTCCTGTTTCATCTATTATATATGCATTTCCTGTGTTTTGGAATTTTACTACATATATATCTGCTGTTAATATTTTATTTATATATGTATCTCCTGGTCCATATATATTATATTCAAATTTTTTTGAGTCCGCATCCCCTATATATGTATTTAATTTTTCTTGTATTTTTGTCTTATCTGCTATTACACCTGATTTATTTGTTTCGTCTGCTACTGCTTGCGCTGCAGCCCACTGTACAGCTTCTTTTTCCTCACTTGTTAATTTCTTTTTGTCTGCATTCGCACTTTGATTAATTATTCCGCTATTTCCTCTTATATTTGCTATCACTGCTCCAGCAATTATTATTAATACTATTATTGTAACAACAAGTGCTAAAAGAGAAACACCATTTTCTTTTTTATTTACCATCTTCATTCCTCCTTTGTTTTTTTATTTACCTATTCATTCTATTATAACATTTTTTTCGATTTTTTTCAACTGTTTGGTGTTTTTTCAAAAATAATTGGGATGTTAATTTTGTTAACATCCCCCATCTCCACCTCCACCGCCTTCTTGTGCCCAATATCCTTTCATATGAACATTTGCAGCTGGCATTGTAAAAATTGTATTAGCAGAATAATGTGTTCCATTATATTCCCAATATTGGAATACATAACCACTTGCAGACGCTTGTGGTAATGTGCACTTATCTCCTGCTTTTAAAGTATATGATGTTGGATTAACACTTCCTCCCTGTGCATCAAATACTATTGCATATAGTTGAACTGCTGTTATTACGCAAGATGCTGAATGGGTTCCACTAGAACTTTTTACTGTGATTGTTACTTTTCCTGCACCTTTTATTATTACCAAACCATCTTGATTAACTACTGCTACATTTGAATTACTAGACGTCCAAATAATTCCTTCTGTACTTGTTGATGGCGTTAATGTTGCTACTAATTGAAATGTTTGCTTATTTAATTCTAAACTTTCTATAGTTTCATATTCTTTATTTAATCTTATTCCAGCAATTAGTGTCTCAACAGTAACTATACATGTTGCACTTTTATTATTTTGAGTTGTTGCTGTTATTACTGTTGTTCCATTCTTTTTAGCAGTAACATTTCCATCTTGATCTACTGTTGCTACTGATGTATCTGAACTTTTCCAAGTTAATTTTGTGTTTACATTAGATGTTTTTGGATCATACACAGGATATAATTTTGTAGTTTTTGTTCCTGTCATATTTAATGTTGTTTTTGCTTTATTTAACGATAAACTTACTGGTGATGTCTGTACTTTCACATTACATTTCGTTGTTTTTCCATTTTGAGTTGTTGCCGTTATAACTGCTGTTCCATTTGAAACACCTATAACAGTTCCATCATTTCCAACTGATGCTATACTTGAATTACTACTTGACCATTTTACTACATTTTGTACATTTGCCGTACTTGGTAATATTGTTGAAGTTAATTGTATTGATTTAGGATTTGCAGTTAAATCAAGTGTTACATTATTCTTATTTAATTGTATTCCTATTGGTGATGTTTGTACTGTTACAAATCCTGTTGCTGTTTTATTATTTTCTGTTGTTACTCTTACTGTTGCAGTTCCATTTGAAAGACCTGTTACCACTCCATTTGATGAAATTGATATAACATTTGGACTACTTGAACTCTCTATTTCCCATCTTAATCCTATACTAGCATTTGCAGTACTTGGATATATTGTTGTAGCATACTGATGTGTATTTACCCCATTAATATCTAACACTAAGTTTTCAGAATCCAAACTTATTTCTAATGGTGTTGATATTACAACCACTTTCCATGTTGCTGCTCTTCCATTTTCTGTTGTTGCAGTTATTGTTACTTCGCCATTCGAAATTCCTGTCACAAATCCATTAGAATCTACTACTGCAACATCATTGTTACTACTTGTCCAAGTTATTCCTGTTTTATAATTTGCTGTACTTGGATATATTGTTGGTTTTATTTGTAATGATTTTATTGCTGATGATATGTCTAATAATTCTGAAATTGCTGATAATTCTATTGACGTTGGCTCTTGATGTACTGTTATATAACTTATTGCTCTTTTTTCTTTTGATGTTTCTACAACTATTGTTGCTTTTCCTAATTTCAACCCTTTTACTGTAATTGTATTATTTGTTACTTTAATATTTCCTGACAAATCTTTTTTTACTTGCAATACACTTTCATCTGAACATGTTACTTTATAATCATTTGTATTTGCTAATATATTTAAAGTTAATTCTGATCCGATATTTATAGATGTTGATGCTGGTTTTATTAACACACCATCTCTACTTGCAACTTTATCTCCTGTTTCATCTCTTCTTACATTTCCAGATCCATCAATAATATAAGAATTTCCTGATTTTGAAAATTCAACAACATATGTATCTGAAATTATCATTGTTCCTTTATACTCTTCTTCAGGTCCAAATATTTGATATTCCATATCTTCATTTTGATTTCCTATATATTTATCAAGTTTTTCAGCTATTTGTCCTTTATCGATTATTTGCCCTGTTTTATTGCTATCGTCTGCAACAGCTTGTGCTGCTGCCCATTGAATAGCCTCATTTTCTTCGCTTGCTATTTTTTCATCTCTTGCTTCTAAACTTTTATTGAATAACCCACTATCATTTCTAATATTTGAAATTGTTACTCCGGCTAATAATATAAGTACTATTATAGTAACTACTAGTGCTATTAATGACATTCCATTTTCTTTTACTTTCATATTTTTTCTCCTTAGTTTTATATTTTATTATATAAAATTTAAGAATTACAATGTAAATTTTTTATTAATTTTTACATTTTTCTTTTTTTATATCTTTAAATAAGACTATTAAACATATCGTAATTATACAACAATATATAACTATCATTTTAGGACCACCAAATAGTTTTGCATCTCGAAATAATTGTTCTATAACAAACATCCTCATTATAACATATTCTAGAACTGCCAATGCAATTCTTTTTAAATCACTAATTCTTCCTTTATATTTAACTAATATACAAAATCCAATTAGCCATACACCTGTTTCTATTAATTGAACTGGATACTCTATATGTATATATCCTAAAGCTACAGTATATGAAAGAATCTTATCTGGCATTACTTTTCCAACACAACACCCTTTTATAAAACATTCTATTTTTCCAACTGCAGCACTCAAAAATATTGATTCCATCATAGTATCTATAAGTTGTGTTCTATATTTAGGAAATATTTTTATTGATATAAGCATTCCTAAGGCTCCACCTATAAGAACTCCAGAAATTTTAAAATACTTAAGTTTCCAAATAAATAATTGAGATATATCTTTATTTCCAGAATTTATAAACCATATTATTCTTGCTGTAACTGTTCCTAATATTATTGCTATCACCGTATTTATTATTGCTACAGATATTTTTTTTGTTCTTTTATATGTCATAAAAACATTATATATAATTGCTATACTATATGCAAATACTCTTTGCTCTGCAAGTGTTTTTATCATTTTTTTCTCCTTTGTTTTCAACATTTATAACTCAATTATATCATTTTATATTTAAAATTGTAAATAATTTTACAAAAATTATCCAACTAATTTCTTCTGCAAAATCATTCTTATTTTTACTTCCTTATCTCTCGAAAGAATAACTCCTTTTTTCTTTGCTAATTTTATTAAATAATCTAATTTTGATTGATTTGCCTTTATTTGATAAATATAATAATCAATCATGCCATCTTCTGCATATTCAAAATTTTTTCTAGCATTTTGCAATTTTTCTTTTGTTTCAATAATATTTTGCATTAATTCAATTTCTCTTTCTTTTTCAGTTTTTCCTTTAATCATTTTATTTAAAAGATATTCTTCTTCCATCTCTTCTCCTTTCGAATATTTATTATTGATTTTATTATCTTATTTTTCCTATTATGTACAATTTACACAAATCTTATTGAAATTTCCATAATTTTATTGTATAATGTCCGATGTATAGCCTCTAACTGAGGAATTTAATAAAGAAAGGGATATGCCGTTATGATAGATATTAAATTAATAAGAGAAAATCCAGAATTAGTAAAAGAAAATATAAAAAAGAAATTTCAAGATCACAAACTTGTTTTAGTTGATGAAGTTATAGAACTAGATAAAAAAAATAGAGAAGCAAAATTAAATGGTGACAATCTAAGAGCTAAAAGAAAATCAATAAGTGCTCAAATTGGTGCTTTAATGCAATCTGGCAAAAAAGACGAAGCTGAAGAAGTAAAAAAACAAGTATCAAAAATAAATGAAGAATTAAGTGAAAATGAAGTATTAGAAAATAAATATGCAGAAGAAATGAAAGAAAAAATGATGAAAATACCAAATATCATTCATGAATCTGTTCCTATTGGTAAAGATGACTCTGAAAATGTAGAAATAGAAAAATTTGGAGATCCTATCGTTCCAGATTACGAAATTCCTTTTCATGGAGAAATCTTAGAAAATTTAGGTGGATTAGATTTAGATAGTGCTAGAAGAGTAGCTGGACAAGGTTTCTATTATTTAATGGGTGATGTTGCTAGACTTCATTCTGCTGTATTAACATATGCTAGAGATTTTATGATTAATAAAGGTTTTACATATTGTATTCCACCTTACATGATTCGTAGTGATGTTGTAACTGGTGTTATGAGTTTTGAAGAAATGGATGCAATGATGTATAAAATTGAAGGCGAAGATTTATACTTAATTGGTACTAGTGAACACTCTATGATTGGAAAATTTAAAGATCAAATTTTAAATAAAGCTGATATGCCTTATACTATGACATCTTATTCACCTTGTTTTAGAAAAGAAAAAGGTTCTCATGGATTAGAAGAACGTGGTGTTTATAGAATACATCAATTTGAAAAACAAGAAATGGTTGTTGTTTGTGAACCAGAAGATTCTTGGGAATGGTACAACAAAATGTGGTCATATACAGTAGAATTTTTTAGAAGCATGAATATTCCTGTTAGAACATTAGAATGTTGCTCTGGAGATTTAGCAGATTTAAAAGCCAAAAGTGTTGATGTTGAAGCTTGGTCTCCTAGACAAAAAAAATATTTTGAAGTTGGAAGTTGTTCAAATTTAACAGATGCTCAAGCAAGAAGATTAGGAATAAGAATAAAAGGAGAAAATGGAAATTACTTTGCTCATACCCTTAATAACACAGTAGTTGCCCCACCTCGTATGTTAATTTCTATAATGGAAAATAATTACCAACCAGATGGAAGCGTTATTATTCCAGAAGTATTAAGACCATATATGGGTGGATTAGAAAAAATATCTCCAAAAAAATAATAAATTTATAAAATATTTAGAAATAGAAAATTATTAAAATTGTAATTTTCTATTTTTGTTTTTGTAATAAGCAATAAATTAAGGTTTTTGTTGTATTTTACATAAAAACATGATATAATTTTGCCATAGTAAGTTTTGAGCAACCTTTTAACATTTAAAATTATTATTATTTTTTTAATCAAAAAGGAGGTACATTATGGGAAAAATTATTCCTTGTGTAACTGAAATTATTGGAGCATACTGGGGCGACGAAGGTAAAGGCAGAGTTGCTGCTTTTGAAGCCCGGAATGCAAAATTAGTTTTAAGAACCACTGGTGGTAATAATGCTGGTCATACAGTGTATTACAATGGAGAAAAAATCCCTCTTCATTTAATACCTGGTGGTATTATTTATGATCAGACAACTGCGATAATTTGTCAGGGAGTTGTTATTGATCCAAAAGTTTTAAAGGACGAAATTGATTTACTTTCCAAGTATATCAATATTACTCCTGATAAGCTTATCATTTCAGACTGTGCTCATCTTATTCTGCCTCATCATATTGCTCTGGATAAAATTCAGGAAAATTTGCGTGGTAATAATAAGATTGGCACTACAAAATCTGGAATCGGTCCATGTTATCACGATATGAGTGACCGTGTAGGCATTAGAATGATGGATTTATTCCGTCCTGAAGAAAGTCTTAAAGAACTTATTAAGACTGTATTACAGTTTAATGCACCGGTTATGCAGTTAGAAGATGTTTCATATTCTGTTGAAGAGTACTATGATTTCTGTATGACTGCAAAGAAAAATCTTGGTCAGTTCATAAAAAATGCTGAACCAGACATAGACTTTGCGTTAAAAAATCATGACAAGATTGTCATTGAAGGCGCACAGGCTGATCATTTGGATATTCTCAATGGAGATTACCCAGACTGCACAAGTTCTCAGTGTAATCCATCTGGAACTCTTTCTGGTGCAGGAATTGGTCCTATGTATGTTGAAAGAGTAATTGCAACTACAAAGGCATATTGCTCAAGAGTGGGTAATGGCATTTTTCCTACAGAACTTGATGATGAAGAAGGCGATATTATAAGAGAGTTTGGCCATGAATATGGTACAACTACAGGTCGCCCAAGAAGATGTGGCTGGTTAGACTTAGTTGCTTTAAGAACAGTAACTAGAGGATATACAGATCTTTGTATAAACCATCTGGATACAATAGGTTTAATAGGAAATAAACTTGGACATATAAAAGTATGTACAAGTTATACCTATAAAGGAGTTGTAACATATAACTTCCCTACTGAAACAAAAGTAAGTGGAGCATATGTAAAGCCTCATTATAAGACTTTTTTGGGTGGTTGGGAAATTCCTGATAACTGTAGATCTTTTGATGAACTTCCAGAAAAAGCAAAGGAATTTGTTCTCTTTATTGAAGAATACACTAAGATTCCTGTTAGCTATATTGGCATAGGTCCTAATAACGAAGATACAATCATTCGTTAAAATTATCACCAAAACTTACTAAGCTAAGTCACTCTATATAGAGTGACTTAGTATTTTATATATAAGAATATCTTGTCAAACTATATTTGTTCTTATCTTGAAAAAAGCTGTTAAATATGTTATTATAAGTATATTAAATTAAAGGAGAAAAAATATGATAGTTCAAAATCCTAAATTTGAAATTTCAGCAGTAAAACCAAGTCAATATCCTACAAATAATCTGCCAGAAATTGTTTTAGTTGGAAAATCTAATGTTGGAAAATCAAGTTTTATAAATACAATGATAAATAGAAAAAAATTAGCTAGAACAAGTAGTGAACCAGGAAAAACAAGACAAATTAATTTTTATAATATTGATGAAACCTTTTATTTTGTTGATTTACCTGGTTATGGCTATAGTAAAATGTCTAAACAAGAACAAGTAAAAGTTGGAAATTTTATTGAAGAATATTTATTTAAAAGACAACGAATTTCTTTAATTATATTTTTAATTGATATAAGACACTCTCCTACCGCTAATGATAAACTTATGTATAATTATGTTATTAGCTCTAAATTGCCTTTTATTATACTTGCAAATAAAGCAGATAAAATTGCTGTAACAAAAGTTTCTGACCAAGTAAGTAAATTATTAAAAGAAATAAATCCAATTGGTGATGCAACTTGTTTACCATTTTCTTCTGAAAGAAAAATTTACAAAGAAGATGTTTGGAATATTATTGATGAATATATTAAATAAAAAACAAATATATGAACCTAAATTTTTTAAGTTCATATATCTGTTTTTTTATTTATATATTTTTTCTAGCATCTTCTTATTTTACATGCACATAGTTTGTATATTACCAATAAAATAAAGAAAAATCCTAAAATTGATGCAGTTGCAATTAATACTCCTAAATTTCCTGTAAGTGTTGATACATAAACTGTTCCTAATATTAATCCAATAACTCCTAATATAAATGCAAATACTATTCCTATAATGATATTTAAACAACAACATGCCCTTTTATCACATTTGTTATAGTTCTCTGGTTCCATCATATTATCCACCTCCTACCATAGCATTGATTTGCTATAATATATATTATTCATTTTATTTTTAGTTGTTACACTTTTCGACATTATTTTTAATTAAAATAATTTATATAATTTTGTGCAATATCATACAAACAATTTATATATATGTTTTTTATGTCTTGTTGTCGCATCCTTCAGATACCTTTTTAAGGAAGGATGCTTCATTCGCCCTCCGCTACGCTCCGGTTGCTCGCTACGCGACATTACAAAACATATATATAAATTATTTTAAAACTCAGCATAAAAAATCATATAAACTATTAATATTTCAAATTATAATAAATAAAATAAAAGTAATTCACTAATGTGAATTACTTTTATTTATTCTTTGCTCTCTATTTTTTTAGTAATTGCTTTCAATGCTTTTTGTCTTTCTAGAACAACAACATGTCCACAACCTTCGCACTTTAACTTAAAATCAACTCCAACTCTAGTTATTTCCCATAACTTGCTTCCACATGGATGAGGTTTTTTGGTTCTTACAATATCTCCTATATTATATTCCAATACTTTTACCTCCTAAATTATTTTAAATTTTTTATTGCTGTTTCAAATCTTTCTTTTATTCTATCTTTACCCAAAACATTCATAATCTCGTACATATCTGGAGTATTAGTTCTTGCTGTTAATGCAACTCTTAATACTGTACTTACATCTCCAACATGTGCTTTATA
>ERZ827168.4104-NODE-4104-length-13817-cov-11.958654_pt1 | contig 13817 bp, 8 predicted proteins | sample MGYA00519868_ERZ827168 | MGnify/ENA primary metagenome ERZ827168 (study PRJEB31778, sample SAMEA3449271) | human gut metagenome | biome: human gut; feature: human-associated habitat; material: faeces | place: United Kingdom | collected 2010/2012 ...
TATTAACTGCGTCGGTAGATGCAACAAACGGAACGGATAAATCCGTTCCCTACAGCGATAGATTTTAGTGCCGGCAAAACCATAACACACGGGCGATCAATGATCGCCCCTACGAGCGACCGGTGGGCGCAGCGGAGAGCTGATAGCTGATAGTTGATAGGTTATAATTCAACCCCTCGGCAGCAAAGCTGCCTGCTCCCCTTGACAGGAGAGCCAATGGAGTGCGGCAAAAAACTAAACACTGCACTAATGTAGTGCGTGGCAGCTACGGTTTCCTCCGCACCCTCGAACCGGGCTACCGCAATAAACGCATTCGTAAAATTCTAATGCGCCTCTAAAAAAAACTTGTACGGAAACGTACAAGTTTTGCCCGGAAACAAGGGTATATATGAAGAGGCTTTTTCAAAAGCAGAGCAAATTACAATGAAAGGCGATAGAAAATGTCGGATATTAACGAGAAGATAACGCAGGAATATGACGCATCGAAGATCCAGGTGCTCGAAGGGCTTGAGGCGGTCAGAAAGCGCCCGGGCATGTACATCGGCTCGACGTCGTCGTCGGGTCTGCACCACCTTGTGTACGAGATCGTCGATAACTCCATCGACGAGGCGCTGGCCGGCTACTGCGACCGCATCGAGGTCATCATCGAGCCGGGCGATGTTATCTGCGTGCGCGACAACGGCCGCGGCATCCCCGTGGATATCCAGGAGCAGACCGGCAAGAGCGCGCTCGAGGTCGTTTTCACCGTGCTGCACGCAGGCGGCAAGTTCGGCGGCGGAGGCTACAAGGTATCCGGCGGCCTGCACGGCGTCGGCGCATCGGTCGTCAACGCAATGAGCGAGTGGCTCGTCGTGCACGTCCACAAAAACGGCAAGATCTACGAGATGAAGTTCTCGCGCGGCAATATCACGCAGGAAATGCGCATCGTCGGCGACACCGACCGCACCGGCACGACAGTCCGCTTCAAGCCCGACCCCGAGATGTTCGACGAAACGGTCTACGACTACGACACGCTGCACACGCGCATGCGCGAGCAGGCCTTCCTCAACGGCGGCCTTTACATCTCCACCGAGGACAAGCGCGAGGGCAAGGAGCAGAAGGACGAGATGTGCTACGCCGGCGGCATCCGCGAGTTCGTTTCTTTCATCAATCAGAACAAAACCCCGCTGCACAACGAGGTCATCTACATGAAGGGCGAAAGATCCGACTCCGAGGCCGAGATCGCCCTGCAATACAACGACAGCTATAACGAGGTCATAGTCTCGTTTGCAAATAACATCCACACGCCCGAGGGCGGCATGCACGAGACCGGCTTCCGCACGGCGCTCACGCGAGTATTGAACGCCTACGGCACCAAGGTCGGCATTCTGAAAAACGACGATAAGCTCTCCGGCGAGGACTGCCGCGAGGGCATGACCGCGATCATCTCCGTCAAGCTCACCGAGCCGCAGTTTGAGGGACAGACCAAGGCAAAGCTCGGCAACAGCGAGATGCGAACCTTGGTAGACAGTGTGGTATCCGATAAGTTAGAGCAGTTTTTGGAGGAAAACCCCGCCGTCGGCAAGGCGATACTCGACAAGGCAATGACCGCCTCCCGTGCGCGCGAGGCTGCGCGCAAGGCGCGCGAATCGGTGCGCAGAAAGACGGGGCTTGAGTCCGGCCAGATGCCGGACAAGCTGCGCGACTGCAACGAGCGCGACGCGTCGCTGACCGAGCTGTACATCGTCGAGGGCGACTCGGCAGGCGGCTCGGCCACCCAGGGCCGCGACTCGCGGTATCAGGCGATCCTGCCGCTTTGGGGCAAGATGCTCAACGTCGAAAAGGCGCGCGCGGACAAGGTCTACGGCAACGATAAGCTCGCGCCGGTCATAACCGCGCTGGGCGCAGGCATAGGCGATGAGTTCGACGTCAATAAGCTCAGATACCACAAGATCGTCATCATGGCCGATGCCGACGTTGACGGCGCGCACATCCGCACGCTTATGCTGACCTTCTTCTTCCGCTTCATGCGTCCGCTCATCGAGCAGGGCTATGTATATTCCGCCGTGCCGCCGCTGTATAAGCTCTCGCGCGGCAAGACCACGCGCGTGGCGTTCTCCGACGAGGAGCGCGACCGTGTCTCCGCCGAGCTGCGCGGCGATAACCCGAACGCAAAGGTCGATATCTCGCGCTTCAAGGGCCTCGGCGAGATGGATCCGCACGAGCTGTGGGAGACGACCATGAACCCCGAAACGCGCACCCTGCGCCGCATTTGTCTCGAGGACGCTGTCAAGGCCGACGAGATATTCACCATCCTCATGGGCGAGCAGGTCGAGCCGCGCAAGGCTTTCATCGAGGAAAACGCCAAATACGCGGTTAATCTCGATTTTTAAAGGAGCAGCGGCGAAAGAGATATTGTGTCGGCTAATGAACAAGAGAAGAGAAAAAAATCAGAAAATGAAGCGATCAACGGGGATAGACTTGATAAAAACGATTGCAATATTCAGCATCGTTATGATCCATGTTTCGGCACAGTACCTTGTGGTGTACGGTGCGGTCGGCACATGGCAGTTTGACGCATCGGTCGTATGGAGATGCCTTTGCGGAGCGGGTGTGCCGCTGTTTCTCATGTGTTCGGGCGCTCTTATGCTGCGCCCTGAAAAGGAGCTTACGGTAAAAAGGCTGTATTCGCACAATATTCTTCGCCTTGTTATCGCAATGCTTGTCTGGGCAATGGCATATAAGCTGTGGTGGCTGTATTTCGGCGGCGCGCTCAATGCAGCGAATATTGTCAATGCATTTAAGGAAGTGCTTCTGTTTAATCAGGAGTTCCACCTGTATTATATCCACATAATGCTGCTGGTGTACTTCTTCCTTCCGGTAACGAGAAGCTTTGTAAAAAACGCGACCGAAAAGGAAATGAGATATTTTCTGCTGGTGTGGTTCTTGTTCGGCATACTGTACCCGACCGTGAAGCCGTACTGGCCGTTTAACCTGGTGGGTGACATACCGTCGCAATGGTCGATGGTAATGAGCTACTCCGCCATAGGCTACGGTGTGCTCGGTTATTACATAAACAGAAATCGATTCTCGGTAAAAACCGGTATGCTGCTTGCTGTTATAGGCTATGCCGCGGTGCTTCTGCCGACGCTGCTCGTGACAAGGGCAAACGGTGTACTGTTTCAGGGCTGCCTCGACGGCATGACATTCGGAATGTGCCTGCTTTCGGCGGGAATATTCATCCTGTGTCTGCACGCCGGCGAAGGGCTGAAAAAGGGCAAAGGTTTTGTGGCTTATATGTCCAGGGCATCGTTCTGCATATATCTCTGCCATATGTTCGTGATGTACACGCTTCAAAATCTCGGTGCGTTCACGGTCGTAACACCGGCAGTATCAATACCGCTGCTGACTGCTGCGATCGTCGCCGTCGGCACCGCCGTGTATTGGGTAATATCGCATATTCCGGTTCTGAACAGGTGGATAGTGTAAGGCGCAATGCCCCTCGCGGCGAGCGAGCCCCTCAAGGGGAAGCCAGTATGCAGACTTGCGTCTGCTAATGAATAATGAATAATGAAGAATAAACAAATACGGTACGCACAAAAACAGCGCGAAACCTTACGGTTTCCATCATTGCCGCGATACCGTGTCTGTTAAGCGTTGAAGAATGTAAAACAGAGCGAGAGTTTTATGGTTTCGCCGGAACATTCCGGTCGGGATTTTGCAATAAATGTATAAGTACAGCAGAAAGGCGTAACTAAAAAATGGCAAGTAAGAATAAGGATTATAAACCTGAAGACATTGCTTTTCCCGAGCAGCACATAGTCCAGTCGGAGCTGGTCGGCGAGATGACGACGAGCTATATCGAATACGCGATGAGCGTCATCATCGGCCGTGCGCTGCCCGACGTGCGCGACGGTCTCAAGCCCGTGCACCGCAGAATTTTGTATGCAATGTACGAGGATAACCTGACGCACGACAAGCCGTTCCGCAAATGCGCGACGGCGGTCGGCGACGTGCTGGGCAGATACCATCCGCACGGCGACGCATCGGTGTATGACGCGCTGGTGCGACTGGCGCAGGACTTCTCGATGCGCTATCCGCTTATCGACGGCCACGGCAACTTCGGCTCGGTCGACGGCGACCCCCCGGCCGCATATCGTTACACCGAGGCGCGCATGGCGCGCATGTCCGACGAGATGCTGCGCGATATCGAGAAGGACACGGTCGATTGGGACCCGAACTTCGACGAAACGCGCAAGGAGCCGCGCGTGCTGCCGTCAAGATTCCCGAACCTGCTGGTAAACGGCTCGTCCGGTATCGCGGTCGGCATGGCGACGAACATTCCGCCGCACAACCTCACCGAGGTGATCAACGCGTGCATCTGCGTGCTGGATAACCCCGAGGCGACGATGAGCGAGCTTTTGCAGCACGTCACCGGCCCCGACTTCCCGACAAAGGGCATCATACTCGGCCGCTCGGGCATACGCCAGGCGTACATGACCGGCCGCGGCAAGGTCATCATGCGCGCGCGCACCGAGTTTGAGGAGTTCGGCAAGGACAGAACGAGGATCATCGTAACCGAGCTTCCGTATCAGGTCAACAAGCGCCAGCTCATCGCGACGATCGCGGAGAACGTGCGCGACAAGCGCATCGAGGGCATATCCGACCTGCGCGACGAGACCGACCGCAACGGCATGCGCATCGTCATCGAGCTAAAGCGCGACGCAAATCCGCAGGTCGTGCTCAACCGCCTGCTGACGCAGACCCAGATGCAGACGAGCTTTTCGATAAACATGCTGGCGCTGGTAAACAACCAGACCCAGCCGAAGATACTCAACCTGCGCCACATCATCGACGAGTACCTCAGCTTCCAGGAAGAGCTGATCGTGCGCAGAACGAAATACGACCTCAAAAAGGCCGAGGAGCGCGCCCACCTGCTGGAGGGTCTGCTCATCGCGCAGGATAACATCGACGAGGTCATCCACATCATCCGCAACAGCTACGACAACGCAAAGCAGAACCTGATGGAGCGTTTCGGCCTGTCCGACGTGCAGGCGCAGGCGATACTGGACATGCGCCTGAAATCGCTCCAGGGTCTCGACCGCGAGAAGCTGGAGAACGAGTACCGCGAGCTTGAGGAGCGCATTGCCTACTTCAAGGAGCTGCTCGCCGACCCCGAAAAGATCAAGGGCGTGCTCAAGGACGAGCTGATCGAGATCCGCGAAAAGTACGGCGACGAGCGCAAGACCGAGATCCAGGACGTCGAGGACGAGATAGACATCGAGGACCTGATCGAGGAGGAGGACTGCGTCTACACCCTCACGCACAACGGCTATATCAAGCGCCTGCCGACGGTCGAGTACCGCGCACAGGGCCGCGGCGGCAAGGGCGTCAAGGCCATGGCCACGCGCGAGGAGGACTATGTCGAAACGGTGTTCACCGCCTCCACGCACGACAGCATCCTGTTCTTCACGAACCTCGGCAAGGTGTATGTCCGCAAGGGCTACCGCATCCCCGAGGCCGGACGCTCGGCGCGCGGCCAGAACATTGTCAATATCATCCCCACCGACCCCGGCGAAAAGGTCAGCGCCATGATCGCCGGCCGCGGCGTGACCGAGGACAACTACCTCGTGTTCGTCACGCGCAACGGCACCGTCAAGCGCACCGCGCAGTCGGCGTTCAAGAACATACGCTCGAACGGCATCCGCGCCCTGTCGCTGGACGAGGGCGACGAGCTGATAAGCGTTTTGCAGACCACCGGCGAGGATAAGATCCTGCTTGCAACGCATGACGGCATGGCCATCTGCTTTGCCGAGACCGACGCGCGCGCAATGGGACGCGATGCGGTCGGCGTGCGCGGCATCCGCCTGCGCGAGGGCGACTATGTCGTCGGCGCGGGTATCGCGGCCGAGGGCGCGGCGATACTGAGCATAACCGAAAACGGCTACGGCAAGCGCACCGACGTCGGCGAGTACAGCGTGCAGAACCGCGGCGGCATGGGACTTAAAAACTACAACGTCACCGATAAGACCGGCCCCGTCGCAGACGTCGTTATCGTCACCGGCGACGAGGATCTGCTCGTCATCTCCGACGACGGCACGATAATCCGCATGGATGTCGGCAGCATAAGCCTGCTGTCGCGCAGCACCCAGGGCGTGCGAGTCATGCGCCTGACCGGCGACGCGAAGGTCATCTCCATTGCACACACAGTCAAGGAAGATTCTGCGGAGGCGGATTCTCCGGAGGCGAGAGAAGAGAGCTGAGAGCTGTTAGCTAATGGTGTGCGGTGCAAAATTCAGCGCCGCACTACTGGGTTGCGAGGCAACTATGGTTTCCTCAGTACCCTCGATACCGGGTTCACGCAATATGCGTATCCGTATCAGCGTCAATTCGCCACTAAAAAAACTGCATCGTACTACAACAAAGTACGATGCAGTTATATTTTTTGCTGAGGTTTTTAATAGGGCGGCGCGGAATTTATTACAGCACCTGCGTTACGCGAGGCAATCACGGTTTTGCCGGCACACTCGATACCGGGATACCGCAATAAGCGTATCGGTAGCTGCCTCAATGCGCCACTAAAAATCACTCCTTGACGGTCTCCTCGTCGGATGCTTCGGGAGCAGGCTGCTCTGCCTCAATGACGGTTTCGTCTGCTGCCTGAGCGGAGGCTGCGGCTGCTTTTTCGGCAGCGGCAGCGGCTATGGCTGCTTCTGCTGCTGCGTAAGCTGCGGCGTAGGCTTCCGGAGTGTAGCCGACGTCTTCGTCGTTATCCTCTGCAGCTGCGGCTGCGAGGGCTGCTTCCTTATCCTTGGCTGCCTTGCTTGCGATGAACGCGAAGATCACACCGAGGATCGCGGCTCCTGCCAGGACGCAGATAGCGGTCAGATGGAGCGAGCCGGTGTATTCCTGAACGGGAACGAAATCGAGCTTTGCCGCGGTCTCGCTGACATAGTTGCCTGCCGAGTCAACACGGATGGTGTAAACATAATCGTGGAACTTGGTGACAAGGCCGGTGACGAGGACTGCAACCGCCATGATGGCTGCGATCAGGCTCAGGGTCTTGCCGGTGCGCTTGCTGCCGTTGACTGCCGCAACGATGCCGAAGATTCCGGCGATGATGCCGAGGACGGCTGCAACTGCCAGAGCAACGTACATGCCGATACGGACATAAACCTCGCTCTTGATGTCGGCTTCCTGATCCTGCAGGTACTGCTCTGCCTTGTCGCAGAGAATCTCGCACTTTTTAAGGTCGAGCATCGGGTAGCCGTTCTTCTCAACGACTGCGCCGTTCTCGTCTACTTTATACATGTTGGAGATGACGTACTCGCCGAACGCCTCGTAAGCCTCTTCGTTTACATGTGCGCGGCCGTCTTCCTTGACGATGAGGTTGTCGGGGATATCGAGGCCGAACTCGATTGCCAGATACTCGGGCAGGGACTTAACGGTCTGCTCGCCGCCGTAGAAGCTGAAGCAGGGCTGCATGCCTTCAAAAAGTGATCTTGCGCCCTCTGCCAGGGTGATCTCGCCCTGCTCGAAAACGGAAAGCTGAGCCTTGCCGTCTTCAAGCTGACCCTTTGCCGTAGCAAGCTTGTTTGCGCCTGCTGCGAGATCCTGACGGCCTGCCGCGAGCTTTGCCTCGCCTTCTGCGAGCTGCTTCTCGGCCTCTGCAAGCTGCTTCTTGCCGGCTTCGAGCTCCGCAAGGCCGTCTTCATAGGCTTTGAGCTGAGCCTTGCCGTCGGCGACCATCTGGTTGATGTATGCCGGGAAGTCTGTTACATCTGCGGGAATGTTCAGACCCATCTTGGACGCGATGGGACGGACAACGGAAACAAACCACACCTGCGCGCTGTCAAAGCCGGGCAGCTTTGCGATGGTGCCGTCGCGGAACTGGACGTACTGGTTGAGATAGGGCAGCAGCGGCTCGATCTTCGCGAGCTTTTCCTTGCCTTCGTTATAAGCTTGAGTGTTGGCGTCGATAATAGCCTGGCCCTCTGCGAGCTTCTTCTTGCCTGCTTCATAGGCTGCATAGCCCTCTGCAAGAGTTTTCTCGCCTGCTGCGAGGGTAGCCTTGCCTGCGGCATAGTCGCTCAGACCCTTTGTGTACTGGCTGAGACCGTCGGTGTAGGTTCCGACACCGGTCAGGTAGGTCTCTTCGTTCTCTTTGAGCTGGGCAATGCCTGCCCGCGCCGTTTCAAGATTCTCTCTTGCGAAGGCGGCGTCAGCACTCTTATAGTCGTTGATATTCAGCACGTCACGAACGCCGGCGACGCAGGCGAACAGACCGAATATGCACGCGAGGATAAGGATGATGCTGAAGACCATAAGTAATACTCGTTTCATTTTATTCCTCCCTAATTATGTATAAAATATTACTTAATGACTTAAAAGAAAAATTAAAAGCTAATACAAATCTCCCAATTTTGTTTGACTTTTGTCAGTGTAACACACAATGTCAAAATAGTAAAGAAGAAATGACAAAGTTTTTGAAAAATATTTAACTTTTTTCTTAGTAAATTTGCCTAAAAAAAGCGGTCTGGCCAAATGATATTTAAAAAACTTGGCCAAACCGCCGAATATGTTACACTCCCCTGTTTACATATTATACACAACTCACCGGTTAAATTGTGAACAATATATGAACAGCACGTTAATTATTCCAAATTATTTTAGAGGCGCTTTACTGCACCTACCAATACGGTTATTTCCGGTAGCCCGGTTCGAGAGTACGGAGGAAACCGTGCGGCTTCGCCGCAGCCGAGAGCTAATGTAGCGCCTATGGCGCGATATATTTACACCTCAGGCTGCGCAAAGGGAAGACAAGAGGGTGCGGCGGAAAATTCAGCGCCGCACTAACGGGACGCGAAACGCTATGGTTTAGTCGTTTGTTTCCGGTCGGGATACCGCACTATGCGTATCCGTAACTGCGGTAATGCGCCACTGGAAAATCGCGTCGCGCATGCGATCAAGCCCTCGGCGTTTCCGACGAACAGGGAGTTTGTTCCGCGTCTGTCTATTATCTCGTCGAAATTATACATATGAGCAGCCTCCCTGATTTTAATGAGTATATTATAGCCGCGCACAGGCAGCGGCGCAAGCGGATGTTGAAGCGCCGCGAAAAATGTGGTATACTCTGCTGTACAATCGACAAGGAGGCAGCATCATGCCGGAAAAGATAAAAGAAAACAAGGGGAAAATAGTGTTCGTCATCGGCGCCGTGTGCCTTGCGGCAGGCGCGGTGCTTTTAATACTCTGGCTTCTCGGCATTGCGGCGATAAAGGCCGCGTTCAGCCCTGTCCAGTGCATTCTCGCCGTTGTCATCGGCGCGCTCGTGCTTTGGCTCGGCAGGCTTATGCCCAAAAGCGAAAAAGACGCGCAAAACTGAACTGAATGCGCAAAACGCCCCGGCTTCATCCGAAGCCGGGGCATTGCTTTTGCCTCACTCTTGCGCTTGCCGCGCGTTGTACGCAATGAAATTATCTATAAGCTCAAGGTCGATGCCGTAGAATTTTTCGCGCTTGACGGTTTTGGTTATCAATAGCCCGGAGTTTTTCACAACGGCAAGCTTTTTGCGCACGGTCTCGCCGCTCCTGTTCAAGTGTGCGCACAGCTCGCCCATTGAAACGCCGTTTTCGGAAAACAGCCGCGCCTGAATAAGCACGCTGTAAAGCTCGTATATGATCTCGCTGTCGGCATCGGGCAGCGACCCGATATTCAGCGAATAATGCGTCAAAAGCGCCGAGCGCTTTTCGAGCGCGTCGCGCAGCGCGGACATCGATTTTTCTATGACCGATATGAACATCTCGACAAACGGCGTAAGATCGCCCTTGTTCTGCGGCCGGTTGCAGACCTTAAATGCATTGTTGTAGTCGCCGAGATTTTCCTTTATCGTGTACGACAGGCGATAGCCCGACACCGGCTCAAGCTCCTTGGCCATCATGCAGCTGCTGATAAAGCGGTTGAGCCTGCCGTTTCCGTCGTAAAACGGGTGGATATAGCCGAGCAAATAGTGAAACACTGCCGTGCGCAGCAGAAGCTCCTCGCTCTCGTCGTTTAAGTATTCCAGCGCAGACTCCATCGCCGAGATGATCTTGCGCTCGGGGTACAGGCCGCGGTGGATCTCCTTTTGCGTGCCGGAGCATACGCTGACCGAGTCTTTCCTGAAAAGCACGCCGTCGGGCGCGTTTTTCGGATCCTCTTCCGTGACCTCCGGCAGAACCAGCTCATCGTATATCTTTCTGATATCCTCGCAGGTCTCAAGCCGTATGCCCTCGCCGCGCTGGAGCATGATGTATTTCTGCGTAAGGCCGGTGAAGCGCTTTTTCGCCTCGCCCCTGCCCATGCCCTCAAGCACGTCATACATCTCGCGCCGAGTACTGCTGACTCCCTCGATGCTGTTCGTCAGAACAAGCTCGTCGATAAGGCAGCGCTTTGTAAACTGCTCGATGGCCTTTCCCGGAAGCTGTGCGCACAGTCGCGAGACTGTCTTATCCATGCGCTGGATGCCGAGCATTTTCTTCTGGATATCCGGCGTGACTATGAAAAAAGCCTTGTTGCCGCCTATGTCAAAGTGCAGCCTGTGCGTATAGTCGCCGTTATAGCGATCAAGATATATCTTTTCATAGTCATTTGGGGAAGAATAATATATTTTTTCAAGCGTTTTGTATTCCATAAGCAAAACTTATCCTCAAAATTCGACAAATTACTGCATTTTTCGAGCCGTAACCCCAAATTTCCGCCTCGAATTTGGAATTACATTTTAAATAATAGCTTATTGGCGCCCAAAAAGCAAGCGAATTTGGCGCTTAAACGCAAAATGCCGGTGGGATATTCCCCACCGGCGTTCGGTATATTTGCTTAATATCGCCTGTCAGCTTACTATCTTATAATACGTGTTCGAGGTTTTCTTATACACAAGCGCGTACAGCACGGCGAAAACGAAGAAGCTTATCACCGTCGTCCAGATGAGGAAGCTCGTGTTGTAGAACGAGAACATGTACAGTATCTTGCGTATAAACGGGAAGGCAAACGCCAGGTGCAGTCCGGCGAAGATAAGCGGCAGGAAGAACACCGTCAGAAGCTGCGAATTTATGCTGCGGCGGATCTCCTGCTTTGTCATGCCGACCTTCTGCATGATCTCGAACCTCTGCGCATCCTCATAGCCCTCGGAAAGCTGCTTATAGTAGATGATGAGCACCGCCGCGCAGATGAACACGAGGCTGAGTGTAACTCCGAGGAAGAACAGGCCGCCATACACTGCGGCAAAGTCGGCGTACTCGGCAGCCCGCGATTCGTAGGACAGGTACTGCCAGCCGCTGCTGCCGTCCTTGTCGGAAAATTCGCCTTTTTCCGAGGCCGCGGCAATCATATTGCAGACCTTGTCCTGATCCTCAAGCTCATCCGAGCAGTCAAAGTCGCAGATCCATTTTAAGCGGACAACGTATTCTCCCGCGCCGTCAACAAGCCGCTCGACGGTCTTGTCAAAATCGGAAACGACAAGCGTTATCGTGGGGCTTATTTCAGCGCCGCTGCCGTCGGCAAGGGGCATGGCGTCAAGAGTCTTTTTCACGGTGAAGGTCTCGACGCTCCCGAGGGATATGGTTTTGAGACCGTAATCCGTCCGCAGTGCGTGCAGGAGCACCTCGTTCTCGGCAAGCGTTTCGCTTTTTCCGCTTATCCTGTTGTAGTCGGACAGCGAAACTATGCGCAGGTTTGTGATCTTGCCGTAATCGATTATGTTGCTGCTGCCGGAAAAGCGCTCGGAAATGTCGAAAACGCCGTTTTCAAAGACTCCGGACATGCTAAGCTGCCGGAAATCGAGGATGTTTTTCCGCTCTGTATCTCCGAGAGCGGCGACGAGCTTATCGCTCAGAGCATCAGCCTTTTCCTCTGTCAGGGATGTGCTTGCGTCATAGCCGAAGGTGACGTTGATATCACGCGGATAGCGTGCGTTGACGGAGTCGACCATGCCGAAGTACAGGCAGCAGGTGGAGGATATCGTGACCAGCACCATCGTTGCGAGGATGCAGATCGACGCAAGGCCCGCGCCGTTGCGCTTCATGCGGTAGGTCATCGAGGAAACGGAGACGAAGTGCCGGGGCGTGTAGTAATAGCGCTTGTTTTTCTGAAGAATTTTGCACAGCAGGACGCTGCCCGATATGAAAACGAGATAAGTGCCGACGATGACCATGATGACGGCGATGAAGAAGATCGTGAGCGCCTGCAGGGGCTCCTTTATGCTGACGGCAAGAATGTAGGCCGCGGAGAGCAGGATAACGCCTGCTATGCCAAGCACGGGATTTGCCTTCACGGGCTTTTCGCCGTAGCTTTCGCTGTGCACGAGCTCGACCGCCGTGCTGCGGTGCAGCTTAATGAGGCTGCTGATGTAGATCAGCGCGAAAATGCCGCCGAAGTACAGGAGCATGTATTTGATGGCGGGAAGCGATATGTGCAGCGAATAATCCGCCGTGCCGCCGAGCATGTGCAGAAATATCATTTCCGCAAGCTTTGAAAGCAGCGCTCCGATAAATATGCCGCCGATAAGCGACAGCAGCGCAGTCAGCAGGGTCTCCCATGCAAGAACGCGTGAGATGTTTTTCCTGTTCATGCCGAGGATGCTGTAAAGGCCGAATTCCTTGTATCTGCGACGCACGAGGAAGCTGTTGCAGTAAAACAGGAACAGCAGCGCGAACGCGACGATGACGAATACGCCGAGCGACAGCGTCGACTGTGCCGTCATACCTCCGCGCATACCGTCCAAAAGGTCGCCCGACGCGAGATAGAACATGATGTAGAACACGGCCGCCGTTCCGGCCGCGGCGAGGATATACGGGACGAACAGCCGCTTGTTTTTCCTGATGCCGCTCCACGCGAGACGGGGATAGAAACCGAGCTTCATTTCACTTCACCGCCCGACGCAAGAATAGTCAGGGTGTCCGAGATCTTCTGGTAAAGCTGCTGATCGGAGCATTCGCCGCGATAGATCTGGTGGAACACCTCGCCGTCTTTTATGAACAATATGCGCTGCGCGCGCGACGCGGCCTTCACGGAGTGCGTGACCATGAGGATGGTCTGACCCTTTTTGTTTATCTGCTCGAACAGGCCGAGCAGCTCGTCGGTGCTCTTCGAGTCGAGCGCGCCCGTCGGCTCGTCGGCGAGGATGATGCGCGGATTGGTTATGAGCGCTCTCGCGACCGCCGCGCGCTGCTTCTGGCCGCCGGAGACCTCATAGGGATACTTCTTCAGCAGAGGAGTCAGGCCCAGGTCCTTCGCTATCGGCAGCAGGCGCGAGGTCATCTCGTCGTAGCTTTTCCCGGCAAGCACCAGCGGCAGCAGGATGTTGTCCTGGATCGTGAACGTGTCCAGCAGGTTAAACTCCTGGAACACGAAGCCGAGATTGTCGCGCCGGAACGTCGCAACGTCGCTCTCCTTTATCCTGCCGAGCTCCTTGCCGTCGAGCACGATCGTGCCGCCGGTCGGCTTGTCCAGCGCCGCAAGAAGATTCAAAAGCGTCGTTTTGCCCGAGCCGGACTCGCCCATTATGGCGACGTACTCGCCCTCATCGACGCTGAAGTTTACGTTTTTAAGCGCCTCGACCTGGTTTCCCCCAAAGCGCGTGCTGTATACCTTTCTGAGATTTTCAACAGTTAAAATGCTCATCGTTTTTACCTCCATCGGATTTACACGCTTATTCTACCGCGCTTTTTGCCCGGAAACCATCGATTTTGCTTACATTTCCCCCTCCACTTCTTACATTCCCGTCACTTTTTTAGTGGCGAATTGACGCACCTACGGATACGCATATCTCTGGTAGCCCGGTTCGGGACATTGGTGGAAAC
>ERZ827168.4105-NODE-4105-length-13816-cov-3.238064_pt1 | contig 13816 bp, 11 predicted proteins | sample MGYA00519868_ERZ827168 | MGnify/ENA primary metagenome ERZ827168 (study PRJEB31778, sample SAMEA3449271) | human gut metagenome | biome: human gut; feature: human-associated habitat; material: faeces | place: United Kingdom | collected 2010/2012 ...
ACAAATTTTTTTTATTTTTTTGAGATAAGCTGTAATATATTTTCTCATTGCCCAATATATTTTTAAGGAGGATTCACCAAATGAATGAAAAACAAAAAAAAGACTATAAAATAACAATTAAATATAACGAGGATAAACAAGAGACTTGTGAAAAATTATTAGACTTAATACTTAGATTTATTGTTGAAAATAATCTATTAGATAAAAACATTAAGAAATCTAATAGTTAATAAAACATAATTTTTATACTTATGACTTTATCCTCTTATATTTAAAGATATTTTCTATGACATAATTTCTATTTAATCAACAGGGTTATATTTCTTAAACGTTTATTTATTAAATTATGTTATGAAATATGGGTTGCAAAGACGCAGGCCATGTTAATTATTTGGCTAATTCGGGGAGTTTGGTTAATTTTGTAGCTTGTAAACGAACATTCGAACGTAAATTTCGGAACGTAAGTTGAAGAAGCTGTTGCTATATATCGCAGTGCTGACGGCCGTGGGTATTGGATACTCCCGGCAGTCAGGCAATGAATTGCCCGAGCGTATGCCGCGGGCCACAGACAGCGTTCCATCACCCTACGATTCATTGCCCGGCGTCAAAGGGCTGAAAGCACTGGAGACGCCCATTGAATTTCCGTTCGATTCGCTGCCGCCCGAAGACGGCATAATCAGGGACTCGGTGGTATTGACCGACACCACCCGAGTGCTGTTAGACACGACGCGCACCCGATTCTCTAAAATCAACCGGGACGCTCCGGACATCAAGAGTCCGGTGACATTCAGCGCCAAGGACTCATTAGTGATGAACCGGGGCAACGCCGCACATCTGTATGGCGACGGCAACGTGGAGTACGAGGACTTCAAACTGAATTCAGCCGAGATACGCATGGACCTGGATTCCAGCACCGTGTACGCCAACGGCGTGCCCGACTCCGTGGGCGAACTGGCCAATACACCTATATTCAAGGACAAGAGCGGCGAGTATGAGTCGAAGACCATGAAGTACAACTTCAAGAGTCAGCGAGGCTACATCACCGGCGTTATCACCGAGCAGCAGGACGGCTACCTGACCGGCGGCCGCGCCAAGCGTATGGACGACGGCGCCTTCTTTGTGGAGGACGGCAAATACACCACCTGCGAGGACCACGAGAATCCGCACTTCTATTTCCAGCTGACCAAGGCCAAGGTGCGCCCGCAGAAGGATGTGGTGACCGGCCCGGGCTATATGGTGCTGATGGGCGTTCCGCTGCCGCTGGCGTTGCCGTTCGGATACTTTCCGTTCAGCGAGAAATATTCGTCGGGCGTGCTGTTCCCCTCGATCGGCGAGGACTACAACCGCGGATTCTACCTGCGCGACGGCGGCTACTACTTCGCCATCAACGACATGATCGACCTCGCCCTCACCGGCGAAATCTACACCAAGGGCTCGTGGGGCCTATCGGCACAGTCGACCTACCGCAAGCGCTACAAGTACAGCGGCTCGTTCAACATCAACTACCTCAAAACCATCTACGGCGAGAAGACCGACCCCGACTATTCGAAAGCTACCAACTTCCAGGTGGTCTGGAGCCATTCGCAGGATTCCAAGGCCAATCCCAACATGAGCCTTTCGGCGGCCGTGAACTTCACCACCTCGGGCTATACGCGCAACTCGCTCAACTCCTACTATACGAACGCATTCACCGAGAACACCAAATCCTCGACCATCAACATGAGCTACCGCTTCCCCAACTCGAAGTGGTCGCTCTCGACCTCGCTCAATATCTCGCAGCGCACGCAGGACTCCACTCTGGCCGTATCCTTCCCCAACCTCAACATCACCATGAGCCAGACCTACCCCTTCAAGCGCAAAAACGCCGTGGGGGCCGACCGGTGGTATGAGAAAATCCGCATGAGCTACACAGGTCAGTTCCAGAACTCCCTGACCTCCAAACAGGATGAATTCTTCAAGAAATCGCTGATAAAGGACTGGCGCAACGGCATGCGCCACAGCATCCCCATATCGGCCACGTTCCCGCTATTCACCTACTTCAACATCACCCCCAACATCACCATAACCGACCGAATGTACACCCAGAAGGTGCGCCGCCAGTGGGACCCGCAGGCTTCGGCCGAGGTGATGGACACCACCTACTCTTTCTACAACGTCTGGGACTTCAACGCATCCGTTTCGCTCGATACGAAAATCTACGGCTTCTTCCAGCCACTCCCCTTCCTGGGCGATAAGGTGAAGATGATACGCCACGTGATGACGCCCACCATCTCCTTCTCGGCGTCGCCCGACTTCTCCTCCCCCTGGTTCGGCTACTACGGCCAGTATGAATACACAGACCGCCAGGGCCAGCGCCAGCAGAGGAAATACTCCATGTTCCCCGGCGGCCTATTCGGCGTGCCCGGCCAGGGAAAAACCGGCATGGTGAGCTTCTCGCTGGCCAACAACGTGGAGATGAAGGTGAAATCCGACAACGACTCAATCGGCGAGAAGAAAATATCGCTCATCGAGAATTTCACCGTAAGCCAGAGCTACAACTTCGCCGCCGACTCGTTGCGCTGGAGCAACATCAACACATCGCTGCTTCTGCGCCTCTCGAAGCAGTTCAACCTCAACCTCTCGGCCACGTGGGATGTCTACACCTACGCGCTCAACTCCTATGGAAATCCCGTGCGCGTCGACAAGCTCCGTCTGACCCACGGCAAGGGACTGGGACGCCTGTCGTCGACCGGAACATCCTTTTCCTATACCTTCAACAACGACACTTTCCGCCGCAAGAAGAAAAACGGGGGCGACAACCCGCCGGAAACCAACGGCAACCTCGGCAACAACCCGCGCGATGACGACTGGGACGACTCGGGCTACGGGCAGCCCGACCGGCTCTCCGACAAGGACAACTCCGACTCCGACCTCGACCTGACGCCGGAGGGCTACGTAAGGTGGGAAGTGCCATGGAGCCTGTCGGTGAACTACTCCGTGAACTACGGCTACGGCGAGTTCGACAAGGGAAAGATGGAATACAAGGGACGCATCACCCAGAACCTCAGCCTGTCGGGCAACATACGGCCTACCAAAAACTGGGAATTCTCGGCATCGGCGTCGTACAACTTCGACACCCATAAAATCGCCTACATGAACCTCAACATAAGCCGCGACCTGCACTGCTTCATGATGAGAGCGAGCGTGATACCGGTCGGCCCCTACAAGAGCTACAACTTCCATATCTCCGTGAAGTCGGCCCTGCTGAGCGACCTGAAATACGACAAACGCTCGTCGACCAGCAACGGCGTGCAATGGTACTGACGCAATCCATCTCCAATCTTACCGATGCCATGGGAAAACTAAGCAGATTATTGAGCTATCCGGCGCGCTGGCGCCGCAGCAAGGGGTTCGGCGTGCATTCACCGTTTGCCTACAGCTTCATAACGGGCGTCCTCACCCAGAGGGAGTGCGCCTACTATGCCTATGGTGAAATTGCGGCCTTCTGCCCGCGCGCACGCAAGGCTGGCTTCAACGAGATTTTCGCCGGGCACGACATGAGCATAGCCGAGGCTCACCTGGTATTCCGCATTCTCTGCCATTTCAACCCCACCCAGATAGTGGAGATGGGCCATGGACATGAAGTGACCAACACGCTTTTCCGCAACGCCGTTCCCCGCGCGCGTGTGCTTCACTGGGTGGAGGGGCGCAGCCTGGACCTGCAGCCGTCAGAGCGCAAGACTTTCGTGCTGGTCAACCAGCTCGTGGGCGACGAGCATACCGCAGCGGCCGAGGTTTTCGGCTCCATTCTCGCCGATGAAAACTGCGTGATTGTGGTGAGGAATCTCTCATGCTTCCCCCGGCAGCGCGAGGCATGGAACCGCATCGCGGCCTCCGACTATTCCGGAATGGGCTTCACCGACGGCCATATCGGTATTTTCGTGGCTAAGAAGGGCCTCCCCCACTGCATCTACGACCTCGTGCTGTAACCCTCGCCACGGCCATGCGCAGATTTCCCGACAACGAGACCATAGTGGAAGAGTTCCGCGGTCACCTCATGCTGGAGCGAGGCCTCTCGGCCAACACAGCCGAAGCCTATACGTTTGATCTCGGAAAACTATTGGCGTTCACATCGGCCGAAGGGCTCGGCATACCCGACATCGCCTACACCGATCTGGAGCAATTCGCTGCTTCGCTCTACGACCTCGGCATAGCCGAATCCACGCGCAAACGTATCGTAGCGGGTATCCGCACTTTCTTCCATTTCCTTGTAATCTCGGGCTATCTCGACGACGATCCCTCGCTCCTGCTCGAAACACCCGTCACCGGACTTCACCTCCCCGAAGTGCTCACAGTCGACGAAATCGACCGGATGATCGACACCATCGACCTTTCCACCCCCGAGGGGGTACGCAACCGCGCCATCGTCGAGACGCTCTACGGCTGCGGCCTGCGCGTGAGCGAGCTGGTGAATATGGAATTCTCGCAGATTATGGCCGACGAAGAATTCCTGCGCGTGCGCGGAAAGGGCGACAAAGAGCGGATGGTGCCCATGTCGCCCGTATCGCTGGAGCGCATAAGCGAGTATGTCGACGGCCCGCGTGCCGCTCTTACTCCGCCCGCGGCCGACGCCAACATCGTGTTTCTCAACCGGCGCGGCAAGCGCCTCACCCGCCAGATGATATTCACCATAGTGCGCCGTCTGGCCGAAGCCGCCGACATCCGCCGAACAATCTCGCCCCACACCCTCCGTCACTCCTTCGCCACCCATCTGCTCGAAGGGGGAGCCAACCTGCGCGCCATCCAGCAGATGATGGGCCACGAAAGCATCTCCACTACCGAAATCTACCTCAACATCGACACATCCCACCTCCGCGAGGAAATCCTCATCCACCATCCCCGCAACCGCCGCTGATCTCCGCACCATCCGAATCCCCATTCGCGCGAACCCTCTAAAAAGTGTGGTTTTTCTCGATTTGAACCCTCAGAAAAATGTGGTTTTTGCTTGCACGAACCCTCAGAAAAATGTAGATTTGCACAAATTTCATTAAGAATCAGATGGATAGAAAAGCCTACAAATCGCTGCTCAAATGGAAGCATTCGGAGTCGCGCAAACCGCTTCTGATTTTAGGGGCAAGGCAGACTGGAAAAACGTGGCTGATGCGCGAGTTCGGCAGGAAAGAGTATGCCAATACAGTCTACATAAACTGCGATTCTGAACCGCTTATGCAGACTCTTTTTACCACCGACTACGATATCGGCAGGCTCATTCTGGCCTTTCAGGCCATTTCCGGTCAAACTATATCCGACGATGGCTCAACCCTTATAATACTCGATGAGATTCAGGAAGCTCCACGCGCCATCCATTCCTTGAAATATTTTTGTGAAAACGCTCCTCAGTACCATATTATGGCTGCCGGGTCACTTTTAGGCGTGGCGTTGTCGCGTCAGGAATCGTTTCCCGTAGGCAAAGTCGACATACTGCATATATATCCTATGGATTTCGAGGAATTCATGCGTGCCTGCGGAAAAGAGATGTACTGCGAAATACTTGCCAAGGCAGACTATGCTATGGCCGCTTCCTTCGCCGAAAAATATATTGAGCTTTTGCGCCAGTACTATTATGTGGGTGGAATGCCCGAGGCTGTCGAAGTATTCGTGACAAGGCACGACCTCAACGAAGTGCGAACCATCCAGCAGAATATCCTCACTGCCTACGGCGCCGACATGTCGAAACACGCCTCTAAAACTGAGGCAGTGCGCATCTCGCAAGTATTCCAGAGCCTCCCCTCCCAACTGGCCAAGGAAAACCGAAAATTCATCTATGGAGTGGCGAAACCCGGCGCAAGAGCGGCTGATTTCGAGATGGCTATACAATGGCTCATCGACGCCGGAATCGTATACCGCATACCGAGAGTGAACAAGGTGGCATCGCCACTGAAATTTTATGAAGACATATCGGCTTTCAAACTCTTCCTGCTCGACGTAGGTCTGCTTGGATGTATGTCGTCGCTCCCACCGACAATTATTCTTGACAACCCGGTCGCCCTCTCGGAATATCGGGGAATGATAGCCGAACAATATGTAGCACAGCAGCTCTCATCGGCGGGAATCCCGCTTTTCTACTGGAGCAACGCCACTTCGCCGGCCGAAATCGACTTTCTCCTTCAGGGCGAACGCCACGTATGCGCCATAGAAGTAAAAGCATCGACCAACGTCAGGGGGAAATCAATCTCAATGCTAACCAAGGAAAAACCAGGGACTGTGGCCGGCATTAGATTCTCGCTTCTCCCCTTCTGCCGACAGGAAACCCTTACCAACTACCCACTCTACGCAGTTCCCTTTGTCGCACCATCCCTCTCCAACCTCTGACACGACTCCGTTACGATTCCATTTGGTGTTCCGGCAGTATTCAAATTTATAAAGGATTATGGCGACTGGGTGCGGAGAGGCTTTTATTTCGGGGAGGGGCGGAGTTTTAGGGGGGAATTTGCTATCTTTGCACTGCAACATTCTCTAAAACTTTCGCAATGGGAAAATACAACTTCGACGAGGTGATCGACCGCCACGGAAGCGGATGCATGAAAATCGACGACCTCCGCGCCCTCTACGGAAAAGACGACCTTACCCCTCTCTGGATCGCCGATATGGACTTCCGCGTCTGCCCGGAGATAACCGACGCGCTGACACGGCGTATCTCCCACCCGATCTACGGCTATTCGCGCCCCGCCGAAAGCTACTGGAACTCCATCGTCAACTGGCTCGACCGTCGCCACGGCTTCAAGGTGGAACGCCGGGAACTCACCTACGTGCCCGGAGTGGTGAAGGGAATCGCCTACGTGGTGAACTACTTCACTCGTCCTGGCGACAAGGTTGTAATCCAGCCGCCGGTCTACCACCCCTTCCGTATCGTTGTGGAGGGCAACGGCCGTGTTGTAGTGCCCAATCCGCTGGTTCCCGATGCCAACGGCGCCGGCTACTCGATGGATCTCGAAGGGCTTGAACGCGTGTTCGCCGAGCAACGCCCCGCGCTGATGATTCTATGCAATCCTCACAATCCGGTAGGCATACAGTGGGATCGCGCCACGCTCGCCGAAGTCGGACGTCTGGCGCGCATCTACGGCGTGACGGTTGTCTCCGACGAAATCCACGGCGACCTCATGCTCGGAGAGCGGCGCCACTACCCTTTCGCCGCATGCAGCGACGAATGCGCTTCGGTGGCAATCACTTTCGGCGCTCCTTCGAAGACGTTCAATATTCCCGGCCTTGTAAGCTCCTGGTGCGTGATAAAGAATCCAGCACTACGCGAGCCGTTCTTCAACTGGCTTGAAGTCAACGAATTCAACGCTCCAACCTTCATATCGACCATCGGCACCGAGGCCGCCTACAGCTACGGAGAGCCGTGGCTCGAAGAAGTGCTCGACTACATCGAGGGCAACATCGCCTTCGTGCGACGCTATCTGGAGCAGAAGCTGCCGCAGATTTCGATGGTTACGCCGCAGGCCTCTTTTCTCGTATGGATGGACTTCCGGAGTCTGAATCTCAGCCACGAGGAGCTTGTCGACCTGGTGGTGAACCATGCCGGTCTGGCCCTCAACGACGGCGAAATGTTCGGCCCGCAGGGCCACGGCTTCATGCGCGTCAACGTGGCTACGCCGCGCTGCGAGCTGGAGCGAGCTCTGGAAAAACTCCGCCTCGCCCTACAGGAGGGCGTGTCATAACGGCCCATCTGGGGCGTTCTGACAGCGCCCTCCGCCATCCAGACGGTTTCCGACAAACCTAAGCCATAAAAAAGTAGGGATGCACCATGGTGCATCCCTACAAACGGGGAGCCATACTGATAAATACTAAAAATGCTTTACTCCATATTTCCACCTGAAGAGCTGGTTGAAGGCACCGCAGTGGCTCTTCCGCTCTCGAAAAGCATCTCGACGCGCTGTCTGGTGCTCGACGCGCTCACCGAGGGCGCTCCCGACAACAACGCCTCAATAGCCGTATGCGACGATACGGCCGTTATCGCCGACGCGCTCGCGGCCTGGCGCGGCGTCCCTGCGGGCACGGCGCTTACGCTCGATATGAAGGCTTCAGGAGCGTCACTGCGCTTCCTTACCGCGCTTTTCGCGGCCACACCCGGCGCCGACGTGACGCTCACGGGGATTCCGCGCCTGCTTGAACGTCCCATGGGGATTCTTGTCGACGCTCTGCGCGCATGCGGCGCCGAAATCGACTACACCGGCCGCGAGGGGTTCGCGCCACTTCACATTGTTGGCCGCCAGCTCGATGGGGGAGAGGTTACCGTCGACGCCACCGTAAGCTCGCAGTTCATCTCGGCGCTCCTTATGGTCGCTCCGACCATGCGCCGGAATCTGACAATCAACTTCGAAGGTGAACCGGTGTCACTACCCTACATCCTGATGACGCTCGGGATGATGGAGCAGCGCGGTATAGCCGCCGAGCGTCAGCCCCTGCGCGTGGAGGTATCTCCTGGAGCCTATAAGCCATACGCACAGGACGCCGAAGGCGACTGGAGCGCCGCTGCCTTCTGGATGGAGATATGCGCCCTCTCGGCCGGATGGTACACCATGACAAACCTCCGCGCCGACACCCTGCAGGGCGACCGCCGTGCGGCCGAGTATTTCGGCCACCTCGGCGTCGACGCCGTAGCCTCCGAGGAGCATCCCGGCGGAATCGACCTCTCGCCATCGCCCGAGGTGTTCGGACGTCTTGACCTGGACCTTTCCGACAACCCCGATCTCGCCCCCGCGCTTGCCGTAACAGCCACAATGATAGGCGTTCCCTTCAAACTGACGGGCCTCGCCAATCTCGGCGTGAAGGAATGCGACCGCCTGGAGGCCCTTTGCATCGAGATGGCCAAACTTGGCCGGCCGGTGGAGAAAATCCGCGACTTCGGCCTCGAATGGGACGGCCGCTCTCTTCCGGTAGGCTCCATGCCAGTTCTTTCTGCCCACGGCGACCACCGCATGGCCATGGCCCTGGCGCCTGTGAGCCTCTACATTCCCGGCATTCTTCTCGACGGGCCGGAATACGTAAGCAAGAGCTACCCCGAATTCTGGGAGCAGCTGCGCGCCGTAGGATTCCGGCTGGTGGAGGTGGAAATCGACGACGAAGGGGCCGTGAAGCGTATCGGAGGCGACGAGCTCCCTGCTCCCGTCGAATAAACCTGTAAATCAGAGAAAAATGATTGGTGCACTGATTATATTGGCGGCTCTGGTGCTGGTGGGAGGAATCCTTTACCTGCTGCATCTGCGCGACCTGCGCAGGGGCACCGCCGGAGAGCCCACACTCCCGCCCATGGCCGACCCACCCGTTCCGACCAACGCCGGCGACGACGATTCGCCCTGCTGCGGGATGCACATCACCTGCGAGCGCGACTCGCTGCTCGCCCATGTAAGCACGGAGATAGAATATTTCGACGACGAAGAGCTCGACCGTTTTGCCGGCCGCGAGCCTTCGGACTATTCCGACGCTGAAATCGAGGAATTCCGCGACGTGCTGCTCACACTGCTGCCCGACGACATAGCCCCATGGGCACGCTCCATACAGCTCCGAGGCATCAGGCTGCCCGACAGCGTGCGCGAGGAGCTGCTTCTCATCGTGGCCGAGGCCAGGGCCTCCCGCGGCCACTGACATTTATTTCAACCACTTAACGCACTGCGATGCACGATCTCCTGCAGTTTCAGTTCTTTACCAACGCCATCTGGGCGGTGATTATCATATCTGTGGCCTCGGCCATGATAGGCACCTACATCGTGGCGCGCAGACTTGTAGCCATCTCCGGAGGTGTTACCCACGCTTGCTTCGGCGGTCTCGGACTCGGATGTTATCTCGGCGTCAGCCCGCTGCTCATGGCCGGTGTATTCGCCGTGGCCTCGGCGCTGGGCGTCCAGTGGATATCGGAGCGACACCGCGTGCGCGAGGATTCGGCCATAGCCGTGGTGTGGTCTACGGGTATGGCCATCGGTGTGCTTTTCGTGTTTCTCACGCCGGGCTTCGTGCCGGAGCTGAATGCCTTCCTTTTCGGAAATATACTCGACGTTACAACCGCCGACCTCATAGCCTTCGCCGTCTATACGCTGGCGTTGGGCGCCTTCTTCGCGTGGCGTTTCCGCGAGATAGTAATCTGTGCGTTCGACCGCGATTTCGCCCGTGTAGCCGGTCTGCCGGTAGCCATGGTGACCACGGTGATGACGGTCATGGTAGCCCTGTGCATCGTACTGACAATCCGTCTGGTAGGCATCATGCTGCTGATGTCGATGATTTCTCTTCCGCAGATGACGGCCGAGGTGTTTACCCGACGCTTCCGTCCGCTTATGTTCCTCTCCATGGCCATCTCGGCCGCGGGATGCATGGCCGGACTCATACTGAGCGTATATATCGACGTTCCATGCTCGGCGCTGATCGTAATAGTGCTCGCGGCCCTCTTTGCCTCGGCCCGCATCGCCAGCATCGTGGCCAGCCGCCGGGGGAGGGGAGGGCTATGAAGATACGGTATACGCTTGCAGCGGCCGCCATCGTAATTACAGGCGCGGCGGGATGGTGGGTGTGGAACCGGTGGTTCACCGAACGCGCCGACCCGTCGGCTGAAATCTATACCGTGCGCGGCATCGACATCTCGGCGCATAACGGCAATGTGAATTTTCAGGCCCTGCGCCGACAGGGCGTGGCCTTCGCCTATATAAAGGCTACCGAGGGGACCGACTTCATCGACCGCCGTTTCGTCGACAATGCCCGCGGTCTCCTTGCCGAGAAAATCCCTACAGGCGCATACCATTTCTTCCGCTTCGACACCGACGGCGAGATGCAGGCGTGGAACTTCATCCGAGCCATCGAAGGGCGCGGATTCAGCCTTCCGCCGGCTGTAGACCTCGAGGAGTGGGGCAACGACGAAACCATCCCAACAGCGCGCGTCAGAACCTCCCTGCAAGCCTTTATGCGCGTGCTTTCCGAGGAAGGCTATCATCCGGTAATCTACACCAATAAGGACGGCTACAACCGCTTCGTAAGGCATCATTTCGACGAATATCCCCTCTGGATATGCTCCTTCAGCGACCCTCCTCTGCCAGCCGACGCAGCAACCGACTCCATCGGCTGGCATATATGGCAGTTCTCCCACCGGGGTACCATCGACGGCATCGACGGCTATGTGGACCTCAACGCCATCCACCCCGCGTCGCCCCTCCTGAAGGTATTAGCCCTATAAGCCTTATAGACCCTATAACCCCTATGCGAAATAAAAGCGGCGCTCCCGATTCCGGGGGCGCCGCTGCTAAATAATATTTATCTATGAATCAGAGAGCGACTTTGCTGACCTGGTTGCCCTGACGGCGGATGAAGATACCGCCCTCGGGGTTGAGGACACGCACACCCTGCAGGGTGAAGAATTCAACGGGTGCGTCGGCCGACGCGTCGGTTGCGATTCCCTCCACACCGGTCATATCGAACTCTTCGGACTGGTGAGTGATCATACCCACTTTGCGGAGATTCTCACCACCTTTGGTAAGCTTCACCGTCACGGCATAGTAGTCGCCCGGAACGGCCTCATGGACGATGTCAGTTGTCTCGACGGCGTCGCCTGCGCGGTGGGCATAAAGGCTCTCATGCCATTCAGGATTATCGACATCGAATTTATAGGCGTTACCGCCGTTGGTAAGACGGGCGAAATCCTCTACCTCTCCGGCAGGAGTGAACACATTCTGCTGCTCGGCATAGCTTACGCGCCGACGGGGAGCGCCCTGTGGTTCGTCGGCTAACGGCACTTCCGAAGCCCAGCTGGAAACCACGAAGTGACCCTTTCCGCTGCCGTTGTCGGCAAACCGGAGGTTTCCGAACATATAGATTCTTGTATTTTCATCTGTTTCGTCCTTCACTGCGACTGCCTTCTCATAGGAGCTCCAATCCCAGTCGTGGCTCTCTACTGAGCCGTCGCTGAGCTCACGGTAGAGGTTGCCGTGGATGTAGAGGGCATCAGGCAGTTCCTCTACGATCTGCTGGCCGCGCTCGGGGTCGAGCATTACCGTGCCGGTATTGAAGTCGACTTCCACAAGATAGCTGCCTTTCTTGAGCTTGAAGGAAGATTCCCAGGTGTTCCACATCACGAACGGACGGACTTCTTTGGTATCGATAGGAGTATTGATGGCTTCCGGGCCGAAACGCCATGCGTTGATATACTTGAAGTCTTCCTTGGTGATATTATCTCCTTCGAGCACACGCGAAGTGAAGCTTATGTAGCCGTAGGTATCATCGCTCTCACTGTTACCGTCGCCCTCAGCCTGAGAGGTTACGTTGATCACACCGGAATAGATGCCGCTGCCGGGGGTCGCCTCAAAGAGCTGCACACCCAGATTGGGAAGGAATGTCCAGCCGTCGAGATGGCCGAACACATAAAGCGATTCGGGCCATGCTGCCACGGCGTCGTCGGCTATGAAATATTTGCCGTTGGGCTGGGGTTCGAGAACCGGAGTCTTGGTTTCGTTTTCCTTGCCAGGGTTCTGGCCGTTGTGGAATACGAAATGCTTCGCGTCGGCAGGAAGAACAACCTTAATCCATTCTTCGCCGTTGATGCTCACGGTGGGGTTATCAGTGATTTCCACGCCGGTGTTGCGGTCGCCGTAAGTAGTCTGATCCTGATACTGCTGGAACATTTCCGGTGTCCACTTGTAGTTGGTACCGTACATGTCGCTGGCCTCGTCGTAGGTTGTAAGGTAGATATGCTCCCAGCCCTTGGTATTGCGGAAATATACCGTATTGCCTTCTGAGATGGTGAGCGAGCGGTGAGCCTCGTTGGTGTCGATAGTGAAGGTGAGTTTGCCGCCTTGCTTAAAGTTCCAGCTGCGGTCCTGACCATAGACGATGTCGGTTGTCGTCTCATTGACTTTGGCTTCCGAACCGCCGGTCGAGGGGCCGTAGCGCGTTTCGTTATGCCAGCCACCTTGCGTCTCGGTGAAGGAGAAATAATGTCCATCGTTGGCCTCAACATCGAGTGTATAGGTGAATACACCGCTGCCGGGAGCGGTCTCGGTCATGGCCGGGGCATCGGTTTCGTTCCAGCCGCTGCCGAAATTGTGGAGGAAGTAGAGTTTAGTAGCTTTGTGGCCGCCGGGCTGATCGCCACCCTGCAGCTCACTGAAGAGGCAAACATAGCCAGCGGGAGAATAGACGCCTCCGTCCTTGATGTTGTCGCCGGTGATATTGTCGGTCTGAGAACCGTTATCGTTGTTGTTGAAGATGATGCCTCCGTAAGCCTGCTTTTTAACGGTCACCTTATAGTAGGTCTTGCCGTCGGCACCGGTTACGGTCTCCGGAACCTGCTTGCCGGGCCAGTTTCCGCATTCCTCTGGATTGTAGGTATAGAAAGCTACGGGCGACCAGTTGTCGTCGTTACGGAAATAGAAGGTATAGACATCCTCTACCGGAGAGCCGGCCTTGGAGACGGTAAGCTCCTTGGCATCGAGATTGAAGGTGAATGTATATTCGCCTGCACCGAGGTTGAATTTGGCATTCTGATGGTCGCCGTTCTGCACCTTGAATGGAGTATCGAGCGAAATCTCGACAGGACCGCTGTTAGGCGCAGCATGCCAGGTGCCGTCGATTTTAATACCGAACTGGCCGTTGGTTTTTACTTCTTTAGTAAGGACGTAGGAGCCGTTGGTTTCCGTCAGCTCCACACTTTCCCAGCTTGGATTACCGAAAATGTCGGTATGGATTTCCACTTTAGCCGCCTGCCCAGAGGCGAAAGCGAAGAGCACCGCCAGAAATAGCAGATCACTACTGTCCACTAAAAATGGACGTGGTTAAAAATTAAATAAATTTGGTTCAC
>ERZ827168.4108-NODE-4108-length-13808-cov-2.591362_pt1 | contig 13808 bp, 28 predicted proteins | sample MGYA00519868_ERZ827168 | MGnify/ENA primary metagenome ERZ827168 (study PRJEB31778, sample SAMEA3449271) | human gut metagenome | biome: human gut; feature: human-associated habitat; material: faeces | place: United Kingdom | collected 2010/2012 ...
CAAGAATGTCCTGCAAGGTGTAAGTGGGAATTGATTCATATGACATAAAACCACAAACTTGGAATTCTTTCTGCAAACTCAAAAACCATTTACCTTTGGATTTATCATCAACACGACTTCCATGCGATACTCTTGCCCAATACATACTTGCATCACTCGTATCCAAGCCAAGCTCCCTCAGGTGCTTCATCTGATCTATTGATAATACTTGTTTTGATTTCATATCTAATCTTTTTTTTAAACACTCTTACATAAAGCATTAAATTTGAATTTATCACAGTTTATAGTATCTCTGTTAAATCTGTCAGTGCATTTATAATAATGCTTACAGTTGTAACAAACCCTTTCAATCTTTTGCTTTTTCTTTACTTTAGGAAATTTCATATCTCAATCTCCTTTCTCTTTAATCCGTTCCAGTACATCCTTGTTGGCTTCGAGTATCTCATCGAAAGAGGGGATTTCGTTTTTACCAACATAATAAAACATAAGACCTCTGCTAACCATTGGCGAACGTCTTTTTAATGAGTTGAAAATAGATGTTGTTGGAATATTCATTTTAATTGAAGCATCTTTTATTGATTTGAAAACGTAAGCAGTTTCTCCATGTATGCAACAAATCTTTTTTCGATAACTATCAGTCGCATGCCCATAGGAGTTATTGTAAGACCTTGTACACCATTCCAAGTTATCAACATTATTATTTAAAGGGTTCTCGTCTTTATGATTTACCATCTCTAAATTTAAAGGGTTTGGTATAAATGCTTTTGCAACAAGCCTGTGCACAAACATTAGTTTCCTTTCCCCATTAATGCTAATTGTTACCTGAACATATCCATGAGAATCTATAGAACCTTTCATTATCCTTGGATACGCTCGTTTCCCCCATCTACTAAAAATGCTTCTAACTCGTCCAAAATTACTAACTTGATACCCAAACACTCCTTTTGTGTCTTTCCATACCTCTTTCATGTCATTATAAATTTAAGAGTTTATGAATATTCTCTATAACTTCTCCGTCTGTCAGTGAATCGTCCTGCATGATTGATTTAATCCGATTTGCAAGCCATTCAGCACCGGCTTTGAACCCTTGTTCAATGTCATATCTATCAAAATCGAAATGCAATCTATATTTCTTTGGAACTCCACGTTCTTGACATTTATCGTCAGCATATTTCCTTACTGCTTCTTCTACTGTCTGTTTCATAATCAATTATCTTCTACTATTACAGTTTCTATCCTTTCATGTTTAGGGTTGATACCTTTTAATAGGTCTCTTTTTATCCTATCGGCAATACGTTCATTGCAAATGGTATTCTTATCCTCGTAATCGTAAGAGATTATAATGGTTATTTTCTTCTGTTTCATATCTGTTCTTTTATGAAGGTTTATTAATTACCAAGTCGCACTCAGGTGCCCATCCTAAAGATTTCGCACCATCCCATACATTGTATAACCATTCATCCACATATCCCTTTTGTGGATGAAAATTAGAATGATGGAGGTTAATTATCTCAACCTCTTTGCCAATCTTAGATTTATCTGGATGATTGGCTATTTTTACGCGTTCTCTAATTCTAAATTTAGCTTCCATTACTTCCGTTTTTTAATTGGTATATAAATTGGGGATGCTTTCCCTTTATTGTTTTTGTTTATGCCATTCATTTGTTCAACCATCTTTCGATTGAAGATGGTTGAACTGGCAATACCTTTGATATTCTTTCCCATATTAGTTCCTTTCTTTCCTGTTTTGAGCTTTTCAGACTACATCATTAATACTAATTTCTCCTTTCAAAACTCGCGCTGCCTGCCTGTCAAGTATTTCTTGAAATCCTATCTGGCATTGATTTTACTAAGGTTTCTTACATGAATTGCCTTTGTGTGAAATGTTTGAATTGTGGTTATGTAATGCAGTTCCATTTAGACAATCTGTTAAAATAACCAATGTGCCATCAAAGCAATTACCCCATATGGTAGTTGCTTTATTTTTAGATTTCTTATTTACCATATTTATTCGTTTTTTTTACTTCGTTATACCTCTCCATCACCTTCTCATACAACGCCTGCTGTTTCTCAGTGAACGGCATGAACGAGTGGTTTAGCCAGCGGAAGATGTGGGCGTACCCTTTGATTATTATTAGTTTAATCTTTCACCTCAACAACTTCGCCGTTTACTAATCTATACCAAGTATCAGCCTTGATATTTTTTCCGTCAACTACAACAGCTTTCCAATCAGAAACATCGTACGAGTTTTCTTGCTCCTCTGCTATAACCAAGATAGATCCCATACCTCCTCTGACCTTTACATTTGTTCCTCGCGCCACCGCTAAACCGTTATTTCCAGTTGATGAACTACCTCTTGATGTCGCAGCACCTCTATAACCAGCGGTCGCAGCACCTCTATAACCAGCGGTCGCAGCACCATTATCACCAGCGGTCGCAGCACCATAATCACCAGCGGTCGCAGCACCATAATTACCAGCGGTCGCAGCACCATAATTACCAGCGGTCGCAGGAAACCCCGGATTTGCATTATTCCTATTAGTGCACCGTTCCTTTACATAAGATACGGTTGCTTTCACAAGCCCTTTTATATCGAGTTTTGCTCCGATATGTATTTTAGAACAAGCGATCTTTGTATCATCCTCATCCGCATCCATATAACCGCTTCCCTCAACTTCGTGAAACTTATTCATACCTATATAAGCAGGCGGATAATATCCAAAGACATCCAATGGATGAAGACAAAAATGAAATCCATTTTCGCAAGCTCCTATTTCTCCTTCCTCCTCGTAGTCCTTGCCTTCTTCGTATTTAAACCCTCGGCATGTCATATCTGGATTAAAACCCTTGTATCCTTTTATTTTGGTAAACTCCTTTGGCAGAGTAACGTTATCCGGAAGATTTGCTCTAAGTATCATGTACGCCATATAGTTTGTATCAAATCCGGCTATTCCTGTACCAATAGCGGTGAGAAGAAATTCCTTTTCCGGATGCTCTTCAGCAAACTCTCGGAAGTTTCCTAAATAGGTTATTAACTCTTCCTCGGTTACTTTCTGCATATCCTTATCCAACGTTGGGATGGCGTAGGACTGGCCTTGTATGCCTTCTGCCTGCCCCATCACTGCACCAAATTTTTCTACGGCTAATCTTGCTGCCCCTCCGGCATGATTACCGTTCATGTTAGAGCCAAAAACGAATATCTGATTTTCTGTAAGTTCCTGAATATTATCAGGAGTTAATTTCTTTTTCATAATATATTGTTGTTAGTTTAATTTATTCGTACATATTTACCTGCTATATCACACGCTCATCTCTCTGCCTCCTTAGCCTTAACCTTGCGTATTAGCGAACGGGCCTTGTTCCTCACGAGCTCCGTAATATCATCCGCGCTGTCCGCAAAGGAACACTGATAGACATTGTCCGTACACTCCGACATGAACTGTACATGGGCCTTAGCTTCTTTGCCTACCTGCATTATCTTATCGTACATCTCCAATCGGTAATCAGGATGATATTTCTTAAGAACTTGGTTAAAGTCCATTGTAAACGTTTCTATCATGTCACAGATTAGAATAATCGCATTGGTGCAAGTATTGATATACTCCCTGTCTTCGGGCGACATATCCGACATGAGGCTCTGCATATTCTCCGTTTCACCTTCGTAGCTGTCAAGATATTCACGTATTACCCGATCTTCTATCTTTTGCATTTTTTCCTTTAGCAAAACAGCCTTGGCATATTGCCTGTTGATTATATACTGGGAGTGCTTGTTCTTTAGAGCGATCATTTGGCTGTCCTCCCTAATTGCTCTCCTCATTCTCTCTAAGACATCTTCGGGTAAGTCGTTTATAGTTAGTTTTTCCATTATTATGTTATATTTTTATCAATTACAATAATATCCGCTACACAGCAACATTCTCCGTCTATCCTCCATGAAGAATAAACCGGATATCTTCTGTTGAACAACGGACATCGCCTGCATCGGGAAAGTGTTCTTTTGTTTTCGATTCTCCCGGTGCAGAGAATTGGGTATCCCTGAATATTCATTGCTTTTTTCTTATCTGTAAAAATCCGCGCTTCTCACATTCACGTAGCAACTCCATATCTTCGTCCTTTATATCACATGGTGTTTCATGGTTGATGCTCATATAGTCTGATATTCCAAATTTTCGGCATATATCGTGATAGAAACGTTTGTTTCTGCCTCTTGCGGTCCAGCATACTGTTAGCTTCATAACTTTTTATCAAACTTGTGCAACCTGTTATACTTGTAATTTCCTATCTCAAATCTATTCTCAAAGAATATGTTGTTTATCTCGCACATCTTCATGTAATCGGCATTGGCATACAAATCTCCTCCGGCTATTCTTGCAAGAAGTATTTCCTTATATTCTTCGCGAGATATGTTTTCGGACGTATCATGCTCGGTACTTACATCATTGAAAGAATGTATTATCTCGTCACGTTCTTTATCGTAGGTAGCAAACCAGTTCATTATTACAGAACCGTCAATGCGTCCGTAAAACTTACCGTATGCCGAATTTTCACGTGCGCGTTTAAAGCAAAGACATACATCTTCAATACGGAAATAGTAGTATTTCTCAAGAATAGAGTTAACGACGGAAGCGACTTGATAATCATTCATGTCTTCCCTCGTTCTTCCATAAAACAAAAGTGTTCCTTCGATAAATTTTACAAGGACGGCCTTTATGCAATCCGCATTAACGGATTTCCATTGTGACAGCTGGATTGGCGGAGAATTAATCGCTTGTTTAATGGTTGTTATCTCGCTACTGATGTTCTTGCAGATAGCTATCAGCTGCTTGGAAGATAGAACCGCTATTTCCTTGCTTGTTAGTGTAATTTCTGTTCCCATTATTTCTAAAGCTATTATTACTCCAGCGCGCTAATCTCTTACTAACCTCAAATGTCTTTTCTTTCTCAAACCTCATTTTCCGTCCCCCGCACTCAGACCAGTATTCATAAAATTCAATCAGCATATAATCAGGATATTGACCTTGATAAAGAAGTACTTCAGCCTTAAACTTCTCCTTTCTTTCATCTATATTCTTTAATCCTGCAATTTTATGATTATAGCTAAGCCCTGCTAAGAAAGCTTCCTCTAAAGACTTATCTTTATTATTGCATGCCCATTCATGGGCTATTCTATTTATTTCCATATAAACATTTTTATACTCATCTATATCCCCAAATGAATCATCGGAATTTTTATTATTTTTTCTTTATTGCAAAATAGAGTAACGCAAGCCCGTTCCATATAACATGAGCAAGCGGATGAAGCCCGCTTTCCTCGTCTTTCGTTTCACCTTTTCGATATGCTACCAAGTGCCGAAGAAGCGCAGAATAATATCGGTTTTCCGCGTCAGGAAGATTCTGCCAGCTATTAGGAGCATACTTTTTTGCACCAAAGTGATATACCTTAACTACTTCCTCTATCAAATCAAGCGGGAGCAAATCCCAGCGGAGTTTGTCGTCCTTGTAATCATTCTTAAATGATTCTGCCATAGTTATACATCTTTCAGGTAATCTGTTACTACTTCTATAAACTCGTCAAGCGAACGGACAACAACGTACTTAGCACCGATACTTTCAAACTCTTTCTGATAGGCTTTCTGATTCTCCGACTGCCTGCCTGTTTTAGTTTTTAATTCAATTCCACAGAAAGGATAGAACTTATTCGGTATGAGAAGTATCAAATCAGGGAATCCTGCACGAACGCCCATTTGCTTGAATTTTGCTGCTTCAATGGCGTTGCGTTTTCCGCCATTAGGCGCATGAACGAGCCGCTTCTTCCATTTAGGATATTTCAAATCCCAATATTTAATAATAGATTTTTGGAGAGAATCTTCTAAATGTCTCATACAAATTATGGTAGTTTTAATTTTATTTCATTGATAAGCTCTTCATTGGATATGCAATAGCCAACATTAGCTATATCGCACAGATGCCTCTTTAAATCGGTCGGATTGTTAAATTCAATAGGCTGCTCTCCAAAAGGAGTAATGGGGATTCCTTTCTTATATACTTTATGCCCTCGTTTTTCTATTTCTTGAATCAAATCTTCATCAGAGGCAACGTCCATAAAATCATCGAGATAATCGTCCAAATATATGTCCGCCTCGGCCATGATTGTAATATACTCTCTTTTTTTTCTTCATATATATTTGATTTTAAGTTCCACGCTCACAGGTTTGTCTTTCATCGTAGAGAAAGAATCAAGCAGCTTATCCTTGATTGCTTCCAAAGGCTTTGTTAGGATATGGCTCTCTATTACTGTAAGCGGTAATTTTTTCCCGCTGTGTGTAATGAGAGCCATAGAGGTAATTACGTAGGGTTTCATGTTTTATAAAATTTCTTTGCCTGCCTTGCAATCTTTTTGTTTAGCTTACTTAGCATCTCATACTGCTTGCTGTCACCTCCTGCATTATGAATGTCACGCTTTCGGTCTATCACAAGTTTCTGAACAATTGCAATTTCGGTTTTGGTTAATGTAAGTCTCATGGTAAATATATTTAGAGGAGAAGCCCTGAATCGAACAGGGCACGCTGTTTTGCTGGAATTATTGAAACTGAATATAAACTAACCTTAAATAATCATGGCAAATCACACTATGTCATTCCAATACGTTCAGCGCTACCATATTCTCCGTTTTCTCGCCAGTTCCCGTATACAGTGCCATTGGCGTAACCCTGATTGGGCTTGACGAGTATGTATGTAATTTAATACAAAGGAAGACCTTCACAGGCCCTTGTTCCCGGATAGGCGGTCAAACCACACCGGGATAGTTAATTTGTTAGCTGATTAAATCTTAACCTGAACCTTTCACAGGACTTCTACATCAGTAGAGGGCTTTTGGTTTATTTTATTAAGTCTAAAATCTTTGTTTTGGCAATAGCATCCAGCTTCATATCTTGAAGTCCCTGCTTCATGTATTCCGCCGCCTTTTTGTTGGCATCATCCATATTCTTTGCCGCTATGAGAACGTAATATTTATTCTCTTTTTCTTTTCCGTTGTCGTCAACAAAAACTTCAACAAGGGTTATCTTGTAAAAGAACTCATCATCCTGCTTCTCATTGACAATCTCACGTATCTTGCTACGGCTGATTGCGAAAACGTCACACTCCATATTGTTAGAAGCGTACATTTCAAGTCCTTTCTGCTCCGCCTGACAGAACAAATCTACATCAGCGATGAATTGTTCGGTAACTTCTTTTTCATCGCCTTTCTCGTTAACCTTGTTTACTTTAAGCTTAAATTCGTACAGCATAATTTTATATGTTTTTTGATTATTGATGTTTAAGATGCAAGAAATACAGCAGGATAGTTCCTTTTTGAATATTGCTTTCTAAGATATGCTATCAGATTATCAAAGTTTGTAATAAAGCCTTCGTTTATTAAATCAGCAACTTTTTTTTCGAGTTGCCATAACTCACGCTGCTTACTTTCTTCTCCTTGTTTGTTACGAATCATCTTTTCGTGTTGATTGAAAATAACCCAATTCAATGCTTCTCCTACTTTTTGCATAGCTTTAGGCATAAAGTCTTTAGGAACAATCTTTTGAACGGCAGATCCAAGCTCACGATATGCGTCTCCAGCTTCATTGCGGTAGCGTATCATTTGGTCTGTCACAAACATAACTACATCCACTTCAAATGTTGGATTTATCCACATCGCAAACTTTGTAAACAGATATGGGTTAAGCCAAACCTTGTCTTCTGTTCTTCCTCTCTTACTGTTTCGCCCCTTTACTTCATCTAACACATTGATATTCACCATATCGCATTTTTGCGATTGGGCTAATCGAAGTCTTAATGCGGTTATGAACTCTTCCGTTTTTGGAGAGGAAAGGAATTTCTTCATTTCTCTTTTAGGATTATCTGATTTACTGTTCCACTCTTTCAGTAATGAATTAGCATCAAAAAATCCGTCTGATGTACGTTGTATTACACTATATTGTCCGATATAGCGTATCATTTCTTGATTTGTTTTCATATAATAAATTTTAGATATTACTCAATAAAAGAGCTTCTCTCCCTTTTTGCGGAAAGTGAGGTAGCCTGCATATAGGCTACCCAACACGATAAGTATTTCAATCATGGCTTTGTCAGATTAAACCTAATTCCCGTTTCATTCTCTCGGCTGCTTTGCGCTCTCTGTGCTCAATCATTTTGTCGTATTGTTTGGTTTCAACGAGATAGGAGAAGCAAGCGCACTTTAGTTCTATTTCCCTGCGTTCGCTCCACCTTGCCCATTTGAGTTGTTCTTCGAGCCTTTCGATTTCCGCTTCGAGACGGGCTATTTTCCGCTTGTCGGCTGCGCTTGACTTGGCAATCTTCGGGGCAATCTCGTTCACCTTGTGAAAGACTTCACGATACACATCAAATACGGGGCGAACTTTCCTTGCTATGAAGAATTCTATGCAGGGTAGGGAAAGGTAGCAATCGTATTTTACTCCGTTTGCTAAGTTGTTGGTATTTATGACCTTATTCTTTTGCATAAGGTAAAAATCAACACCTTCAATAAATGATTTTTTAAGTTCAACAAAGGCGTTTCTTTTGGTGGTATAAGCAAGTGCCCACACCGCATCAAGATTTACCGGAAATTCTTCTTTTGATTTTGATAATTCAAGCACCGCCATGAAGTAGCGTTTGATTTCGCTTGTGGTACTTAGTAGAGATAACGATACAGTTGTCGCACTGTTAGGCGCAAAGAGGGGCATACTATTGTTCTGCTCAACTCTGATTTCATTGTACTTTGGCATTTGATAAATGAAATTTGAGTTATAGATATAAAGAAAGCCGTTAGCTTCCCTTTACTCGCCAAAGTACGACTATAATAGTTTCCAATTACAGCCTATCAAGGAAGTCTAACGGCTTATATCTTTGCGGTATAGCAGTCAAAACGACATAAAATATGCCGTAATCAGAATACTATACATATCATACTTTGGCGAAGTATGCCGCAAAGATACTAACTCAAATCAAAATGCCAAAGGAAAATGCAATAAAAAAGCGGTGAAACCAAAATTCCACCGCCTTAGTTTCCTCAAAAGAGGAGATGTAAACAAATGATATATCAAAGCCTTACGGCTGCCAGTTCTTTACCAGCTTTATGTATAGCACTTTCGATCTTATTCTTTTGACTTTCAGAAGCAAAAGCTATTCTTTGTTTATATTGCCGCATTAGCGATGGATTAATACCCGCATACTTGGCAAAGGTAGATACGCTTATAAACTTGAAATTCTCAAAAAAAGACGCTATATCATACTTGTATTCAAAGTTTATATCAACCAATGATTTAGGAACGTCTTTTCCTTGTTCTTTAAACAAGGCAACATAATCTTCGACACATTCATGTAGCGCACATTTTGCTTCATCTACACTTTTTCCTTGACCGCTCAAGCTGAAACCGTCAAATTCGGGGACATATACACTGATTGTCTTGTCGTCCCACATTTCAATTACCGCTGTTACTTTCATAATTGCAATAGAATGAATATTTGTTTAGGGCAAACAAATGTGCGGGTCACTTAAGACCCGCATCTTTCATCATGCTGTTAAGGGTTCCGCCTTTTATCTCTTGAGAGCCATGCCGGCCGACACGAAAATACTTTCCAGTTTTTGGACTGTACCAAACATCGTGTTCTTTCCCATGACTAACAAACTGGCATCCTATCTTCGCAGCCTTTTTCAAGAACTCTGATACTTTCATGATAATCAAAGACCATTTGTTTACGGCACAAAGATAACATATTTGTTATAATAAGCAATGGCGTTCAATAGTGCTTTATAACATATTTGTTATTTATTAACCGCTTTTTAAATAGCTATTTGCTTTCATACATTTAGAAACTAAAACGGCAAATCTGAATCATCACCAACTTGCTCAACAGGCGCTTCCACCGTAGCAGCCGCATTGCTTGAACCCTCAAACTCATAAGGCTTGAAGTCTCCAAGATAAACCTTTGATTTGGCCTCTGCCTCCGTCTTGTTCGCGTCCCTGTATTGCTTTGATAAGGACTGCTTGCAATAATGCGTCTTCCCAAATTGGCTCGGTTCTCTTCGCTCATTAACATTAAGGCCAAGATATACGGACTTCGCTTTCAGATTTTCGTCCATGCTTACATACAAGTCATTTTCCTCAATGGGAATAATAACACACTTTTTGTTTTTAATTGTTGCTATGCCTGTCTTTTCAAGCTTCAGCAAATCTATGCTTCCGGTTAAATTCATAAGAAAATGTTTTTAAATATTATAAAGTTCTTCTTTTGTTTTAAGTAATCCATATAGGTTATTTGAATGGATATAATAGCAGAAATCTTCTATTATGTTTATATTATATTCTTTTGAGGAATCGGTGCAATGACACTCTATGGGTTCATAAGGAATAAATTCAGTATGTACAACGTCAGTAAACATATTTTTCCTATATCCCCCGAACTGAAATAAATCAAAATAAAATGTAGAGCAATTAAAGATATCAAGATAAAAAGTCCATTGGCACGATCTTGTATAATCATCTGTGTGCGGAGTGGAATATTTGGTCTTGATGTCTCGAATCACCTTGTCGTATTTCAAATCGGCATATCCATGCACATGAATATCAAACAAAGACGAATAAAAATCTTTTCCTCCATGCACTTCGTGCTCTCCCGGATACTTATTCCGGTAATAAATGGCATTTTCTACCGCCTTGCTGTTTAATCTTACAATAACCCCATCTTCTTCCTGTTCAAATATTCCGTTACCTATATATGTAGCTTTTCCTGTTTCTACAATTTTATGAAAACAAGATCCGATTGTAGCGTAGGAATTAGGCTCTTTTTTCCCTGAAAGAACGTTTAGGAGGCGCTCCTCCGTATCCCATACAGAGTGCTTGTCTCTGAAACGTCTAAAGGCTTCTAAGGAAGTTACACTTATACGATACATAGGTCATTGTTTTTTAAATGTGATAGCGTAAGATGTAGAAGATGAGCGGGAAGGAGGGTAAATGGTATATATTTCTCCTGTTTCTTCATCTATTTCAGTTTTACTTCCATTTATAAGCTTAAGATAACTTTCTCTATTCTTTATTTTTTCATCTATATCTCTCTTTGCATCGTTCAGCTTATCCCAAACAGGATCATTACATCCTGTAAAATCATATTTTACGGAAGTTTCCTTGATCTGAATAGTAGCACCTTTATATGAAGAATTCTCTCCTTTCCCGTATCTCTCCAATTCCTTGATAGTAGACTCCCTAACTTCGTTGTTTTTTAAAAACAAGGAAATTGTATCACTTATGCTTTTCATTTGCACGACAGCTTCTATTGCGGATATTTCTCCGTTAAGCACATTTTTTACAAAATAGGAAGCAAGGCTTTCTTGTTCAGATTTTGTTGTTGGAATTTTTTTTATTGACAATTCGTTACTCATTGTGATTTTTTATTTATCATGTATTTTTCGTAATTAGACGATATCGCGTTTATATCTTCTTGAGAGACTTTATAATTTGCATCTATAAGATTAACTAATGAAAGCCTTTTCCCCTCCTTTTTTGCGGCATCAAGTCGCATATAGATCCATTCCATAAGTTTTTCATCGCTTAACTGGTTTCTGTTTAGCATCTTGCGATTGTCTATTGACGGAGTAGGTTGTGGTTGTATATTATTATATTTGGTACTATCCTTATTCCAATATACATCTGCTCCTATTCCTAATGATTTACAGGCTACGGATATAGCATCTGTCAGCGCCATCTTATAACATTCGTCAGAAGTATAAAGACCGTTTTTTTCATTGGTAACGAATGAAGAGCCGCCGACGCCTTGAATAGCTTCACTCCATTCATCATTCATCTTTACATAAAGGTTTATATGAACAAAACTCGATATTACGTCGCCCCCTCCTTTTTCAGTCCACATCCTTAATATTTCATACCTCCATCCAAATCCGCAAACTCCAAATTCTTCTGTTAGCTTCTTTATGCGCCACATCGGATTTATATCAGACATTCCTTTTAGCCTCCCCGCAATGATGGTTTTTAAAGCTTCTTTCGGAACTTCCCTAATTCTATTGTATAAATCCAAGTTTGATTTATTATCCATATATTTATATTTATTAGTTTAACAATATCTTGATAACCCCTGGCTGATGCAAAGGCTCATTCTTTCTTCTTCAAGCTCATCAGGTGTGTAATCGTATTGACTACATTCTATCTCTGTGCGCAACTCCTCTATATCTTCCTCTATAAGCTGAATAATTTCCTCCTTTGAAGAATATCCGTATTCAGGAAGATACGCCAAAGGAGAGGACCTAACTTTATTCAATTCCTTATATAATTCTTCAAGTTCATTTTCCATTATTTCTTCTATTGAACCGCCTGTACAAGGTTAAATCAAAACGGTGCGCACTTCGTTTATCTCGCGGCTTTTAGTACAGTAATAGCACTACCTTATTGCGGTTATTTATATTGTTATTGATGATTTCCAACTAAAAACCGGACTATCTTCTCAGACCGCCCGGCAACCTAAACAAATAATTCATCCATAGGATAATTCAGTTCTCGTGAGCGTTCCGATGTTAAGCCTTACCACTCGCCTTACGGTGAGCCACGAGAATATATATAATAAGCGTGTACGGCCGCCTTTCATTACCACCGCATACTTTACACCGATTTAAGACTGTATCGGACGCTTATGTTGTCTTTCTGACCTGTTGTTTCTCGCGATACGGGCGCCCAAACCGCATACTTCTCTACCGTAGGACATTTCGGTGCGAGAAACAATCACGATAACCAAGCCTATACGTAGTTTCGGCGTTTCCGCTATACGTAATCCTTAGTTATATTGAAACAAATCCGAATATCAGATATTCAAACTTTGTCTCACATTCAATACGTCAAAGAACGGTGTATCTTGCTTCCTCTGCACGAATCGAACGTGCAACAATCGCTAACCGGAACAGACCGGAAACGCTAAACCCTTACGAACAAATAACCTTAGCGATGCTCTAACCATTGAGCTAAGAGGAAGGAGCGTTATTCACACAACGCGGTTTTTTAAAATTCGATACTGTCGTAGTACCGTTTGTTTTTCATGTATTCATTTACGACTGCCGATCTTGAATTATCGCTTATCCTGCTGCTGATAAAGTCGTATTTTTCAGAGCTTATACCGGATAATACATCATCATCATACTCTACGCGGCCACCATATATACATCCTGCCATAACAACCATAATCAATGCTATTCGCAGTCCAAGACTTGTGATTTTATTCAAATTGAAGCTTCTCATCTTTCTAAATATTTAATCAATGACGCTTTTCTAAATCGGAGCAATCTCCCGTTTTTAGTATGTGGAATACTGTCTATATTGTTATACAAGGTACCAACAGAGCATCCAAGAATATTTGCAGCCTCTCCTACTCCAATCCATTCATCGGAACATTCAATTACTGTCTCCTCCACAAGCCTTTTCACGTCTTTGCGCATAAGCTTATACAGTTCTTCTGCTAATATTCTTGCTTCTGTACGGTTCATGATCTTTTTATTGCTGTAATTGTTACTTTCCATTTTTTAGTATCAATAGATACTTTATATCTCTCTACGTCCGGTCTCGGGTCTGCTAATGCGGTTCTATACGCGGTGGCTCTTACTGAATCACAAGCTCTATAATCGGGCATATACACTGTAAGTGAACTTCCCGGCTTAATCTTTAAAATTTCTTCTCTCGTTACTTTCATACTATTTATTTCACCTATTTTCTATGTTTTATTTGATTTTATTTAGAAAATTGTTATTTTT
>ERZ827168.4111-NODE-4111-length-13802-cov-2.560195_pt1 | contig 13802 bp, 16 predicted proteins | sample MGYA00519868_ERZ827168 | MGnify/ENA primary metagenome ERZ827168 (study PRJEB31778, sample SAMEA3449271) | human gut metagenome | biome: human gut; feature: human-associated habitat; material: faeces | place: United Kingdom | collected 2010/2012 ...
GGTAGCGGTAAGCCGTGCGAAAAAAGTGGGCAGTTATCATATGATGAATGGACAGAATCCGATCTATGTGATCAGCTTTACGAGCAGACCGGCAAAAAAGGAAGCAGATCCGGAAAATGAAGACGATTTCGTTCTGGAAGAAATCAATCTGGACGAGGTGGAACCGGAAGATATGACCGGAGATATGGCCGGAGATATTGTGGAGGATATTACGAAAGTGATCTCTGTAGGGGATCTGACACCGGAGAAAATCCGGGAAGAAATGGAGGAATCTGAGTAATGAAACTTCCTAGAATTCTGATTACTGCGATGAGAAGTGGCGCAGGTAAAACCATGCTGACCTGCGGAATATTGAAAGCAATGAAGATGCAGGAGATAAATCCTGCGTCTTTTAAGTGCGGGCCGGATTACATTGATCCAATGTTCCACAAGACTGTGATCGGCATCAGCAGCTATAATCTGGATTCCTTTTTGTGTGGAGAAAATGGAGTCAGAGAGATCCTGAAAAAAAATGGTGCCGGAGCAGATATTTCCGTAATGGAAGGTGTTATGGGATACTATGATGGGATCGCAGGGATCTCTTCAGAGGCGAGTGCTTATGACATTGCCAGAATTACCGATACCCCGGCTGTGATGATCCTGGACTGTAAAGGACTAAGCGTGTCTGCAGTGCCGTGTATCCAGGGGTTTTTGCATTATAAAGAAGACAGCCGTATCAAAGGCGTAATTCTGAACCGTTTGTCTCCGATGATGTATGGAAGAATGAAAGAGATGATCGAGGTGCGGACAGGAATCAAAGTCTACGGCTATGTTCCGGTTATGAAAGATTGTGCACTGGAGAGCCGTTATCTGGGACTGAAGCTTCCAAAAGAACGAAAAGATACGGAAGACAAACTCACAAGACTGGGAGAACAGATTCTGAAAAGTGTAGATATCGCAGGCCTTCTGGAACTGGCAGAAAATGCACCGGAGCTGCAGGAAAAGAAAACGCAAGGATATACATCAGAAATGGTAGAAAATTTGGCGGAAAATGCACAGTACAGAATCGGTTAGAACAAAAGATACGGTACGGATCGGGCTTGCAAGTGACGATGCATTCTGTTTTTTCTATCAGGATAATCTGGAACTGCTGCAGGAGATGGGAGCGGAACTGATTCCGTTTTCTCCTCTTTACGATAAGCAGATTCCGGAAAATCTGTCGGGACTTTTGTTCTATGGCGGTTATCCGGAACTATATGCAGAAGAACTAAGTAAAAATGAGTCAATGAAGACGAGTATTAAAAAAGCATTGAACGGCGGAATGCCATGTATCGCGGAGTGTGGAGGATTCATGTACCTGCAGGAATATATCAGAGATGAAAGCGGCACAGAATTTCCAATGGTTGGATTTTTAGAAGGGAAAAGTTATCCGACAGGTTCCTTAAAGCGATTCGGCTATGTTACCCTGACAGGGGGAAGAATATTCGGTAAAGAAGCAGGAGGTATCCCGGCACATGAATTTCATTATTATGATTCAGAAGTATGCGGGGAAGCATTTCTGGCGGAAAAACCAATGTCAAACCGTTCGTGGAAATGCATGATCAGTACCGATACGGTACTGGCAGGATATCCGCATATTCATTATTATGGAAATGAAAAGATTCCGGAGAACTTTCTGGAACAATGCAGAAGATGCAGGGAACAAGAGAAAAGAGCTAGGGAAAGAGATAGAACATAGAGAACAGAGAGGATAAAAGCATGGCAGAGCAAAGTTTAGAACAACTGGAACAGGAATTCCATCAGATCGTATCGGGCATTCATCCGGCAGATGTAGTAACGAAAGGAAATGCGCAGAAAAAGTGGAACTCCATTGCGAAACCGTTACACAGTCTGGGAAAACTAGAAGATCATATTATGCAGATTGCGGCACTGACCGGCGATACAGACGTGAATCTGAACCGGAAGGCGCTGATCGTGATGTGTGCGGATAACGGAGTGGTAGAAGAAGGTGTAACGCAGACAGGACAGGAAGTAACTGCAATTGTTGCAGAGAATTTTCTGACATGTAATACCAGTGCGGCGATCATGTGTAAAAAAGCCGGTGTAGACATCTTTCCCATCGATATCGGTATGGCAGCGGATACAAAAGTCCCAAGATATAAAACGGCAAATGGAACCGCAAATATGACCAAAGGTCCGGCTATGACAAGAATGCAGGCGTTACAGGCAATCTTAACCGGGATCCATCAGGTGAAGGAAAAGAAGGAAGCCGGATATAAGATCATTGCTACCGGAGAGATGGGAATCGGAAATACGACGACCAGCAGTGCTGTGGCTTCCGTACTTCTGGGAGACGAACCGGCAGAGATAACGGGACGGGGAGCAGGACTGACGAACGAAGGATTGGAAAGAAAAATACACGCGATCGAGAAGGCGATAGCGGTCAATCGTCCGAAATGGGATGATCCGGTGGATGTACTGGCAAAAGTAGGCGGATTCGATCTGGCGGGAATCACCGGACTCTATCTGGGAGGTGCTGTATATCGAATCCCGATTGTAGTTGATGGATTTATCTCAGCGGTTGCGGCACTTGCGGCCGTCAGAATCTGTGAGTGGGTCAAAGATGCGATGATTGTGTCACATGTCTCGAAAGAACCTGGAATGCAAAAGATCCTGAAAGAGTTACACATGGATGCACCATTGCATGCAGATATGTGCCTGGGTGAGGGAACCGGAGCTGTGGCATATCTTCCGGTGCTGGATCTTGCGGCAGAAGTGTATGGACGGATGAGTACATTTTCAGAAAATGACATCGAAGATTATAAAGAATTAGGTGAGAAAGAATGATACATCTGGTGACAGGCGGAAGCGGAAGCGGTAAATCTGAGTATGCGGAGAACTGGCTGACAGGCAGAAATAAGAAGGATGGTACTTACATATATATTGCAACCATGCAGCCATACACAGAAGAAACGATGAAAAAGATTGAAAGACATCACAGGCTGAGAGCCGGAAAAGGATTCCGGACATTGGAAAAATATACAGATCTATCAGAACTTGAGATACCAAAGAATCAGGGAATCCTTCTGGAGTGCATATCGAATCTGGTGGCCAATGAGCTTTACAGAGAAGATGGGACATTGAATGATTTAAAAGAAACAAAAGAAAAAGTATTGGCAGGAGTACGCAGACTGAGCAATTCTACGACACGTCTTGTAATTGTTACAAATGAAGTGAACGCAGATATAAACAGCTATAGCGAAGAGACGGAAAAATATCGGGAATGCATCGGAATGGTGAATCAAAGTCTTGCAGAGCTTGCAGATATAGTAACGGAAGTTGTGTATGGAATTCCGGTATGCATTCGTAAGGAGCAAAAGAAGTATGAAGAGTATAAAAAGAATATGGAATAGTTTCAAAATTGCGTTTTCTATGTACAGCAGGATTCCGATGCCGCGCAGCGAATGGACAGATGAAAATAAATCGTATGCAATGTGTTTTTTTCCATGGATCGGTGCAGTGATCGGACTTTTGTCTTATGGAGTGTTTCGGTTTTCAAAATGGTTTGATGGGAATGGAGGAGGAAATTATTCCTTATTTTTTGTAATATTTCTGATCCTGATCCCGGTATTTATTACGGGAGGAATTCATCTGGACGGATTTCTGGATACACAGGATGCGCTGAGTTCCTGGCAGACGAAAGAGCGTCGTCTGGAAATACTGAAAGATTCCCACGCAGGAGCATTTGCTATCATTTCATGTACCGTCTATTTTCTGATGTATATTGGCGTGTATTCTTGTCTGAGTGTACGGAGTATGGAAGTGATCGCATATAGCTTCATGTTATCGAGAACATTGAGTGGACTGTCTGTAGTTACATTTCCACAGGCAAGGAAGAAAGGTATGGTGGCAGATTTTTCGGAAAGTGCATCGACCAGAATTACAAGAATGGTATTGGGCATTTATCTGATTGTACTGTGTTTCCTGATTCCACTGACCGGAGGGATCTGCGGAATCGGATGTGTGATCTCGGCAGGCGTGGTATATGGATATTATTACCGGATGGCGATGAAGAATTTCGGCGGTGTGACCGGGGATCTGTGTGGATATTTCCTGCAGGTATGTGAACTTGTGATGGCGCTTGTCGTGGTAGTAGTGGATATCGTAGTAAAAAGCGGAATCATCAAATGATGAACAGGCTGGATAAAAGTGTGGAAAGAATGGAGAAAACAAGTGGCAGAAAGAAAACAGCAGAGAAATAGTAGAAAATAACAGAAAGATGAAAATACAGGATTGGAGGAAGGAAAAGAAGTCATGATCATGATAATAGGCGGCGCATATCAGGGAAAACTTGCATTCGCAAAGAAAATCTACCCAGATGTCACATGGGCAGACGGTGCGGTATGTACGGAAGAAGAACTATATAGCTGCGAAGGGATATATCATTTCCATCAGTATATCGAAAGAAAGATAAAGGAAGGAGAACCGATAGATGATCTTGCAGAAGAACTGATTCGGAAGAATCCGGAACTGATCCTGATCACAGATGAGATCGGATACGGGATCGTGCCGGTTGACCGGATGGAACGGGAATACAGAGAGCAGACCGGAAGAGGGTGCACGCGCCTTGCGGCATATTCGGAGAAAGTATACCGTGTGATGTGCGGAATCGGACAGGTGATAAAGGAAGTATGAGGATTTATCTGATACGTCATTCTATGACGAAAGGAAATAAAGAAAAACGCTATATCGGAACGACGGATGAATCTTTATGTCTGGAAGGAATACAGCTTTTGGAAGAGAGAAAAGTAATGTATCCTGAGGTTACATATGTCTATGTAAGTCCGATGAAGCGGTGCGTGCAGACGGCAGAGATCATTTATCCGGAGATGATGAAAGCAGGAGCATATAGCTGTAATGAAAAGTTACGGGAGTGTGATTTTGGCCTGTTTGAAAATCATAATTATATCGAACTTTCCGGCTGCTCGGAGTATCAGGCATGGATAGACAGTGGTGGAAAGCTGCCATTTCCGGAAGGGGAAAGCAGGGAAGCGTTCATCCGGCGGACACTAGAAGGGTTCCGGGAAGTCGTACGGGATGCGCAGGCACATGACCGGGAGACGATTGCGGTTGTGGCACATGGCGGAACAATCATGAGTATCATGGAACGGTATGCAGTAAAGGAAGACGGGACACCAGCAGGAAGTTATTATGATTATCAGATAAAGAATGGAGAAGGATATGAACTTAGAATTTCAGAGAATGACATATATGACGATCGCGATCGTGGCGGGCTTTGTTCTGGATCTGGTCTTCGGGGATCCAAGATGGCTGTATCATCCGGTGAGGCTGATCGGGCATCTGATATCGGGAACCGAAAGAATTATCAGAAACTGTCTGCCGGCGAATAAGACAGGGGAACGCATCGGTGGAGGGATTCTGGTGCTGGTGGTTGTGACGGTCAGTACAGGAGTTCCGGCGGTGATCTTATCGGTTGCATATAAGTATTTCTGGCAGCTTGGACTTGCACTGGAAAGCTTCTGGTGTTATCAGATCCTTGCAACGAAATCCCTGAAAGTAGAAAGTGACAGGGTCTACATAGCACTGAAAGACAAGGGCCTGGAGGCCGGGAGAAAGGCCGTGTCCATGATCGTCGGAAGAGATACACAGAATCTGACGGAAGAAGGTGTGACCAAGGCGGCCGTAGAGACGGTGGCAGAGAATACATCGGATGGTGTGATCGCACCGTTATTTTATATGCTGATCGGCGGAGCTGTTCTGGGATTTACATACAAAGCGATCAATACGATGGATTCGATGGTTGGATATAAGAATGACAAGTATCAGTGGTTTGGAACGGCAGCAGCGAAGTTAGACGATGTGGTGAATTTCATTCCGGCAAGGGTATCGGCAGTGTTGATGATCCTGGCTGCATATCTGACCGGAATGGATGGAAAGAATGCAGCACGTATCTTCCGAAGAGACCGCTTTAATCATAAAAGTCCGAACTCGGCACAGACAGAAGCAGTCATGGCGGGGGCGCTGGATGTGCAGCTTGCAGGAGATGCGTGGTATTTTGGAAAGCTGCATAAGAAGCCGACGATCGGAGATCCGGTCCGGGAGATGGAACTACTGGATATCCGGAGATCGCATAAGCTGTTATATGGGACGGCAATGCTTGGTTTGATACTTGGAATCATCCTCCGGATTCTGGTTCTGTAGATGATATTGATAATAAAAATCAAAAAACAAATAATATTATCTGCAAATTATGAATAAAAAGTTAGAATTGTGCAAACAATGTTCCTGTTGACTAACATAGTCAGTGCAACTTACAATATAAAAAAGAGGTAAAGAAGGTGTTAGTTATGCAGGCATTGTCAAAGGCGGCGGCTGGAAAAAGCTACACCATCAAGTGGATGTTCGGCATCCCGGAAGTTCTGGATAAGATCCGAAAATGCAAGATTGATGAAGGCAGTGAGATCACAGTCATTCAGAATTCCGGAAGAGACCTGATCATCAGGAGTGGTGAGAAGCGGATCGCAATGAGCAGCGATGCGGCAACAAGAATTCAGGTATAAGATTCCGGTTGACTATTTTCTGCAAAGTGAGTAAGATGGTTGTAGCAAAATAGCAGAGAGAGCGGTTTATCCGCACAGGTGAAGGAACGTTGGCAGAACCAAAAGAGACAGTTCACGGTGGAGACATTTACCGGAATCCATCTGTTACAGATTATTCTGTAAACAGTAACCCGCTGGGAGTTCCCGAAGCGGTACGAAAGAGCGTACAGGAAAGTGCAGACAGGATCATGTATTATCCGGATGTCAGATGCGACAGACTTCGGGAGTCGATCAGTGATTTTGAGAGAATAGAAAAAGAAAAGATACTATGCGGCAATGGTGCTGCAGAGCTTTTTTTTGCTGTCGTAATGGCAGTGAGACCGAAAAAAGCACTGGTGACGGCACCAGCTTTTTCCGAGTATGAGCGGGCACTTGGCACAGTTGGAGCAGAGGTACAATATTACAGATTAAAAGAAGAACAGGATTTCCGGATACAGGAGGATATACTGGAACAGATTACGGAAGATACAGATATGATATTTCTGTGCAATCCCAATAATCCGACCGGACAGACAACGGAAAAAGAACTGCTGATCCGTGTGATGAACAGGTGTAATAAATGCGGTACGATACTGGTCCTGGATGAGTGTTTTATAGAGTTTCTGGAAGAACCAGAAAGATATGAATGCCGGGAGTATCTGACACAGTATCCGAATGTGGTCATTATCAAAGCATTTACGAAAATATTCTGTATGCCGGGTGTAAGACTTGGATATGCATTGTGTGAGAATGCAGCTCTTAGGAAACGAATGAGGGCAATGCTCCAGCCGTGGAATGTGTCGGTAACGGCACAGGAAGCAGGTGTGGCAGCACTTGTTGATTGCGAAGCATATTTAAAGAGAACGAGAGAATATATAAAAAAAGAAAAGTTCTGGATGACAGAGCGGATGAGAAAGCTTGGTCTGAATGTATGGGGATCGGAAGCAAACTATATATTTTTTAAAGGAAAAGCAGGACTGTATGAGAAGGCACTGAAAAGCGGACTGTTGATCCGGGACTGCAGTAACTATCCGGGGCTGAAAAAAGGATATTACCGTGTGGCAGTGAAGCTGCATGAACAGAATGAAAAGCTGATAGAGATACTGGAAGAAGTGCTTTCATAAGTATTTATACAGGAGAAAAGGGGAAACAAAAAATGGCAAAAGCAATTATGGTGCAGGGGACAATGTCCAATGCAGGAAAAAGCCTTCTGGCAGCAGGGCTTTGCAGGATTTTTAAACAGGACGGGTACCGGGTGGCGCCTTTTAAATCCCAGAATATGGCGCTGAATTCCTTTATTACCGCGGACGGCGGAGAAATGGGTCGTGCCCAGGTGGTTCAGGCGGAGGCCGCGGGCATTGCCCCGGATGTACGGATGAACCCCATTCTCCTGAAGCCCACCACCGACGTGGGCAGTCAGGTGATTGTGAACGGCAAGGTTCTGGGCAATATGCGGGCCATGGAGTATTACCGGCGCAAGCGGGAGCTGGTGCCGGAGGTGATGCGAGCCTATGAATCTCTGGCCTCGGAATATGACATCATCGTCATCGAGGGAGCGGGAAGCCCTGCGGAGATCAACCTCAAGCAGGAGGATATCGTGAATATGGGCTTTGCCAGGATGGTGGATGCGCCTGTGCTTCTGGTGGGAGACATCGACCGGGGCGGGGTCTTCGCCCAGCTTTACGGCACGGTGGCTCTGCTGGAACCGGAGGAACGCTCCCGGATCAAGGGCACGGTGGTCAACAAGTTCCGGGGAGATCGGGCCATTCTGGAGCCGGGGCTGAAAACCCTGGAGCAGCTGTGCCGGGTACCTGTGGCGGGGGTTATCCCCTATGTCCATGTGGACATCGACGACGAGGACAGCCTGTCCCAGCGGTTCTGCCGGGATACGCAGAGGAAGCTTGTGGACATTGCGGTGATTCGTCTGCCCAGAATCTCCAATTTTACGGATTTTTCGCCCTTTGAGGGCTACGGAAACGTATCCGTCCGATATGTGGAGAGTGTGGAAGACCTTCACAATCCGGATATGATTCTGCTTCCCGGCACCAAGAGTACCATTTCCGACTTGCAGTGGCTGCGCCAGTGCGGGCTGGAAACGGCCATTCAGAAGTCTGCCAGCGCAGGTACCCTGGTTATGGGAATCTGTGGGGGCTATCAGATGCTGGGCACCTGCATATCCGATCCGGATCAGGTGGAGGCCGCCGGGGTTACGGAAATCGCCGGAATGGGACTTTTGAATATGGCTACGGTTTTCCGGGGGGACAAGGTGCAGACCCAGACCCGGGGTACCTTCGCGGGAATCACCGGAATGCTGGAGCGCCTCAACGGCCTTGCCTACGAGGGCTATGAAATCCACATGGGCCGCTCCCAGGAGAAAACGCCGCCGGTGCTGGGCAGCGGCAACGTGTTCGGCAGCTACATTCACGGTATCTTTGATGCACCCGGCATTACGGATGCCATTTTACGAGCCATCTGCGCCGGGAAGGGTCTGGACTTTGAAGCGCTGGAAAGCTGTGACCACACCGAATACAAGCAGCGGCAGTATGACATTCTGGCCGATGCCGTTCGCCGGGGGCTGGACATGGAACTGGTGTACCGGATTCTCAATCGGGAGGTCTGACCGTGCCGGGACTGATTCATCTTTACTGCGGAGACGGCAAGGGAAAAACCACCGCCGCTTTGGGTCTGGCTCTGCGAGCCGCCGGGGCAGGGAAACAGGTGGTGTTCACCCAGTTTTTCAAGGACGGCAGCTCCTCGGAAATAGAGCCTCTGGCAGCCCTTCCCGGCGTTCGGGTGTTTCACGCGGACACGGTCAGGGGCTTTTACCGGAACATGACTCCGCCCCAGCGGGAGCAGGCGGGGAAGGATTATACGGCTCTGTTCCGGCAGGTGACGCAGGCAGCGCAGGAAGCGGATCTTCTGATTCTGGACGAAATCGTTTCCGCCTGCAACCGGGGCGTGGTGCCGGAGAAGCTGGTCACGGATTTTCTTTGGGAGAAGCCTGCCCGGCTGGAGGTGGTGCTTACCGGCAGAAATCCTTCTGCCGCCCTTTTGGAGCTGGCAGACTATATTACGGAAATGCGGAAGCTGCGCCATCCCTTTGACCGGGGAATTGGCGCGAGAAAGGGAATCGAGTTCTGATGCGGGACAGGCTGTATGTATCCACCATCGACCGGGAAGCGGGGAAGGTTGCCCGGCAATACGGTCTGGGCATTGAAATCGCGGAATTCTGCACCGCCTGGAATATGGACAGGGAGCTTTCTGCTGTGGAAAAGACCCTGGAGGAAACCTTGACCGGCGTTTCCCGGCGGGTGCTCCATGGCCCCTTCAACGAGCTGTTTCCCTGCGCCATTGACCCGAAGGCAAGACAGCTTGCCGCTTTTCGGTTTTCTCAGGCGGCAGCTCTGGCACAGGCCTATGGCGCCGGGAAGCTGGTGCTTCACGGAGGCTTCAATCCCCAGATGTACTATCCGCAGTGGTATGTGGAGCAGTCCGTGCTTTTCTGGAAGGACTTTCTGAAAACCCTGCCGGAGGGGCTTACGGTCTGCGTGGAAAACGTTTTGGAGCCTACGCCGGATATGCTTCTGAATATCATCCAGGGGGTGGAAAATCCCAGACTCCGGCTGTGCCTGGACGTGGGCCATGTGAATGCCTATTCCAAGGTGAGCGCGAGGAATTGGATCGAAAAATATGGGGCTTATCTGTCCCACCTGCATATTCACAACAATGACGGTACCTGGGATACCCACAGTGCCCTGTTTGACGGAACGCTCCCAATCCGGGAGCTGGTGGAGATTACCATGGGGCAGGAGGGGGTCACCGCCACCCTGGAACTGCCTGATTGTTTGCCATCGGTAAAATGGCTACTGGAGGAATGAACATGGAAGAAAAGCTGAACGCAATTCTGGAGGCGGTGAAGCCCCTGGACGCGGATGCCATGGAGGCAGCCAGAAAGCGGCAGATGGCTCTGGCCAAGCCCCCGGGAAGTCTGGGACGGCTGGAAGATCTGTCCGTCCAGTTGGCGGGCATCACCGGTCAGGTGCACAATACGGTGAACCGGCAGCACCTTCTGGTCTTTGCCGCGGATAACGGTGTGGTGGAGGAAGGCGTTTCCAGTGCTCCCCAGTCCGTCACCCTGATGCAGACCGTCAACCTGACGAGAGCGAAAACCGGAGCCTCGGTGCTGGCAAAGCACTTCGGCTGCGGCATTACCGTCTGCGATGTGGGCGTGAATGCGGTGATCAAAGAACCGGCGGTTTTGAACCGGAAAATTGCCTTCGGCACCCAGAATATGACAAAAGGCCCGGCTATGACCCGGCAGCAGGCGGTGCAGGCCATCCTCACCGGCCTGGAGCTGGCGAAGGAAACCCCGGCGGATGTGCTGGGTATCGGCGAAATGGGCATCGGCAACACCACCACCTCCTCCGCCGTCCTCTCCGTGCTTCTGAACGTGGAGCCGGAGAAGGTCACAGGCCGGGGCGGCGGCGTGACCGACGAGGGCTTCCGGAAGAAAAAGGCGGCCATTCAGAAGGCCATTGCCGTGAATCAGCCGAATCCGGAGGATGTGGTGGATGTGCTTGCCAAGGTGGGGGGCTTTGACATTGCCGCCATGTGCGGCGCATTCCTGGGCTGTGCCCTGACCCGGCGGCCGGTGGTCATCGATGGCTTTATTTCCGCGGTGGCGGCTCTGTGCGCCGTCCGGCTGTGTCCCGATGTCCGGGGCTTCCTGATCCCCAGCCATGCCTCCTTTGAAATCGGCTACTGCCTTGCCATGGAGGAAATGGGTCTGACGCCCATTTTCCAGCTGGGAATGCGGCTGGGGGAGGGCAGCGGCTGTCCGCTGGCGTTCCAGGTGCTCTCCGCCGCCTGCGCCGTCATCAATGACATGGCAACCTTCGACCAGGCGGGCATTGACGACGGCTATCTGGAAGAGATTCGTCAGGGAGATAAGTTCTCCGTGGAGGCGGCCACATGAGGGTATTCCTTTCCGGCGGTGCCAAAAACGGAAAATCCGGCTATGCCCAGCACCTTGCGGTGCAGCTGGCTCAGGGTGGGAAGCACTACTATGTGGCCACCATGATTCCTGTGGACGAGGAAGACCGGGAGCGAATCCGGCATCATATCGCCGACCGGGCAGGGATGGGCTTTGAGACCATCGAGTGCGGCACGGACATTCTGTCCTGCCTGAACCGGGCAGAGCCGGAGGGCACATTTCTCCTGGACAGTGTCACCGCTTTGCTGCAAAACGCCATGTTCCCCAAGGAGAAGGGCTATGCCCTTGATCTGGAAGCAGCGAATCGGTGTGCCGCCGATGTGGCGGAATTTGCCGGGCGGGTTGCCAACGCGGTGATTGTCAGCGACTATCTCTATTCCGATGCGGAAGTCTATGACCCGGACACGGAAGTCTACCGAGCCTGCCTTGCCCGAATTGACCGGATGCTGGCAGCCCGGTGCGACACGGTGATTGAGTTTTCCGCCGGACAGAAAATCATCCACAAGGGGGAATTTCCGGAATGAAGGAATATTTGCACGGCTTTATCATGTGCCAGAGTATGTTCTGCGCCATTCCCTGTCCGGTGCAGCTCTGGGACGAGAACGCCAGAGACCGGATGCTTCCCATGCTTCCCATTGTGGGTCTGGAAATCGGAGCCTTGTGGGCGCTCCTTGGATGGATCACAGGGCAGCTGGGACTGCCTGCCCTGGTTCGGGGGCTGATTCTGGGGGTGTACCCCTATCTTGCTACCGGATTTCTGCATTTGGACGGCTTTATGGACGTGACCGACGCGGTGAAATCCTGCCGGGATCTGGCCAAGCGCCGGGAAATTCTGAAGGATTCCCATGTGGGTTCCTTCGCGGTCATTGGCCTGTGCCTGCTGGTGATTGCCCAGGTGGCGCTCTTTGCCTCCGTTCCCGCCGGACAGAGCAGCCGGATTCTTCTGTTTATCCCGGCGGTGAGCCGGTGCGGCTCGGCACTGGCGGTGACGGGACTTCCCGCCATGTCCACCAGCCAATATGCCGATCAGAAGAAGCCCACCTCCCGGCTCTGGTGGCTGAGTGGGCTGACCTGTCTTTTGGTTGGTCTGAGTTTTGCTTTCTGCGGAAGGCTGGGCTTTGTGACGGTGGGATGCCTTGTGGGCTACGGCTTTGCCCTTTATCGGGGCTATTCCAGCCTGGAAGGCATGAACGGTGACATTGCGGGCTATGCCCTGACTCTGTCAGAGTTGTGGGCAGCGGCAGTCTATGCCCTGATTTAGGAGGAAACTATGGTTTTGATTATCGGCGGTGCCTATCAGGGTAAGCGTGATTACGCGAAAAAAGCCTACCACCTGACGGAGGATGATATTTTTACCTGTAATGGCACGAAAATCGACTTTTCGAAGAAATGTATCGACCGGCTGGAGGAATTTGTGCTGGCCTGCGTCCGGGAGGGAATCGACCCGGAAGGCTATTTGCGGGAGCACGAAGCGCTCTGGGGCGACCGCATTCTGATCTGCCGGGATATTTTCTGCGGGGTTGTGCCCATGGATCCGGTCATCCGGAAGTGGCGGCATACCACGGGTCTGTGCTGTCAATATCTGGCAGGGCAGGCGACCCGGGTCAGCCGGATTTTCTGCGGGCTGGAGCAGCGGCTAAAATGAGCATTTATCTGATTCGCCACGGGAAGACCCGGGCAAATGAAGATCATCTCTACTGCGGCAGCACCGATCTGCCCCTGTCCCCGGCGGGACTGGCGGAATTGGGGGAGCTGCGCTACGACATTCACCCGACCCGGTTTGTCACCAGCGGAATGCGCCGCACGGACGAGACTCTGAAAGCCCTTTTTGGAAACGTGCCCTTTACCGTGGATGCCCGGTTCCGGGAGGTGGACTTCGGGAGCTTCGAGATGAAAAGCTACGACATGCTCAAGGACGACCCGGCCTATCAGACCTGGATTACCGGGGACAACGAGGCCAATGTCCCACCCCAGGGGGAAAGCGGCGTACAGATGACCCGGCGGGTGCTGGCGGCTTTTTCCGAGATTCCTGACGGCACGGCTCTTATCTGCCATGGCGGCGTCATAGCGGCGATTATGGCGGCCTGCTTTCCGGAAGAGGGAAAGCACCGCTATCAGTGGCAGCCGCTCAACGGCCATGGCTACGAACTCAGCGGCGATACCTACCGCCCGATTCCATAAAAATCCCCCGGGGTGCGGCAGCACCCCGGGGTTGTTTGTTTTCAGATAGA
>ERZ827168.4128-NODE-4128-length-13730-cov-11.989835_pt1 | contig 13730 bp, 10 predicted proteins | sample MGYA00519868_ERZ827168 | MGnify/ENA primary metagenome ERZ827168 (study PRJEB31778, sample SAMEA3449271) | human gut metagenome | biome: human gut; feature: human-associated habitat; material: faeces | place: United Kingdom | collected 2010/2012 ...
CCCTGATTACCATTGTGCCGGTCTGCCTCGTCATGCTGGCGATTTTGGCGCTGGCTGGATACTTTTTCATTGTCAGATAAGAAAAGCGAGTTCCTTTCGAAAGAAAGGAATTCGCTTTTTGACGCTTTCCGGCGGCCTTCGCAAGCGCCACCAAAGGCGTTACGCCTCCTTCACAGGCTTATAGCATAGATCGTGCTCGACGCAGGCCCACATATCCATCGCGGGCGTCCGGAGCTGAATCTCGACCGGAACGGAGGCATTCTGGCCGTTTAAGCAGACGGGCACGAGCATCACCAGATGCAGGCCGCGATAGCCGCTCTTCTTCGGCGCGGCGATGTAATCCCGCGCGCAGACAAACTGCCACGCGGTCGATGCGCGCAGGATATCCGCAAAATGATACACGGCCTCCACGCTGGAGAGCACGACGCGCAGACCGGCGACGTCGTGCAGGCTGGCCGCGCCCTGCGCGTTTTGCGGCAGGCCGCGGCGGAGCAGCTTTTCGCGGATGGACGCGGGCGATTTGAGCCGGAACGTCATCGAGCGGACGGCGAAGGGCGTGTGTTCCTCCTCAAGCTGCATCCGCGCCGCGCAGAGCGAGAGAAACGCGGTCTCCACCGCGGCCTTATAGGGCGCGTAAAACGAAAAATCAAAAGCGGCCTCCTTCGGCGCGCGCATCTGTTGTAGAGCTGAACGCTGCTGCAAGAAAAATCACCTCGAAACGAATCAAATGGGCGGGGCGCGCCCGCGCGATAAGGACAGTATATGCGCCGGTTGTTGCCGGAATGCGGCGGGAGACGAACAAAAATGTGAGCGAAGGAAAAAAACGGCGCTCCAAATCCATGGTATGCGCCGCGCGGGAGGAAAATGCCGCGTCGGGCGGTTTTTCGCTGTACAGAACCGCTTTTTTTCAGTATAATAAGACGATGGAAACCAACGCGGGCGCTTCGCCCGAAGGAAGGAATAAGCTATGAACAAGAACTTTGCAGACGACGCGCTGCGCGGTTTGCTGGGGCGTCGCGTGCCCGCATGGGCGCGCTACGCGCTGGTGCTGCTCGCGACGGCGGTGTTCGCGGTCTTCGCTTACCACGCGCGCTACGCCAAGATCGACGAATTCACCGGCTTCCGCGCGGAGGAATTGATTCGGTTTACGACCGTCGTGCTGGCCGCGCTCTATGCGCTCACGGCAGCGGTGGCGCTGCACATCGGCAGAAGGCTGAATTTCGGCGCGCAGGCGCTGTTCTGCGTGGTGATCGGCGCGATTCTGCTGGCGAAGGTTTCGCTGTTTGACTATGTGAGCGACGATTACGACATCTTCCTGAGCGGCTGGATCTACAGCTACTCCCAGATGGGCATCAAGGAAGGGCTCGGCTCGTACATCGGCAGCGATTACACGCCGCCGTATCTGTACCTGCTGCTGCTGATTTCCAGAGTGAAGAATTATCCGTGGCAGTATCTGGTCAAGATCGTCTCGCTGGCGTTTGAGGCGCTGATGGCCTACGCCGTCGCCAAGCTGGCGGGGCTGAAGGTTCGGGGGGACGCGGGGCGCGCCGTCCTCTTCTGCCTGACGCTGATGCTGCCGACCGTCGTTTTCAACGGCGCGTATTGGGGGCAGTGCGACGTGATCTATACGTCGCTGTGCCTGCTGGCGCTGTATCACGCGCTGCAAAAGCGCAGCGCATGGAGCATGACGCTTTTCGGCATGGCGCTCTCCTTTAAGCTGCAAACGGTGTTCTTCCTGCCGACGCTCCTGCCGCTGTGGCTGCGCAAGGACATCAAGCTGCGCCATCTGGTGCTGATCCCGGCGGCGTATATGGCGATGATGATCCCCGCGTTCTGGGGCGGCAAGTCGCTGCACCACGTGCTGACCGTCTATCTGGCGCAGGCGGGCGGCTACAACGGCATTTCCATCAACGGCCCGTCGCTGTATAACCTGCTGCCCTCGACGATGGACAACGGCATGCTGTACGATCTCTTCGGCAACATGGCGATGGCGCTGGGGCTGGCGATGATGGTCGTCGTCTGCCTGATGCTCTGCCTGAATCGGACGCACATCACGCGGGAGGGGACGCTGCTGGCCTGCCTGCTGGTGCTGGGCGGCGTGCCGTTCTTCCTGCCGAAGATGCACGAGCGCTATACCTTCGGCGCGGACGTGCTCGCGCTGGTGATCGCGGCGTATCGCCCGAAGCGGATGGCGCTGCCGCTGCTGTTCGGGCTGGCTTCGTATATCTGCTATACGGGCGGGCTGCCGGGCGACGCGATTTTTGATCTCAAATGGGCGACGCTCTTTCAGGGCGCGGCGGTCGCGCTGACGGCGGCGGCGCTGTATAAGAGCCTGCACGAAGAGAAGACGGAAGCCGTGCTGACGGAGGTGAAGGCGTGATGAACAGGGCATGGATGCGGGACCCGCTTCGCGCGGGGATGGAGGCACGGGTTCGAGGAACCCAAAGGCTGGCGCTGGGCGCGGCGCTGACGCTCGCGTTTTTCGCGCTGGCACTCAAGCTCTGCGCCGCGATGGAGGGCGCGGCGGTGATCGCGCTGGTCGGCGCGGGCTGCGCGGCGCTGCTGCTGGCCGGCGCGTGGCGCGCGCTCCGGGAGGAGCCGGTGATCGTGCTGCTGTGCGCGGCGCTGCTGGCCATGCTGGCGGTGGCGGCGCATCTGGCGATGCTGGATATCAAGCCGGGGCGCATGAGCAAGGTGCTCGCGCCGATGCTGGAGGGCATGTGGAATTACGACCTCGGCACGGCGATGGCATGGGAGGACGGCGCGTGGTCGGGCGGCTATCTGATCGTGATGGCGCTGATTTCCCGGCTGGAAGCCTTCCCGCAGATGTACGCCGTCAAGCTGTTTGACATGGCCTGCCAGACGGCGGCGGCGCTGGCGGTTTTGAAGCTGGCGCTGACGCGCGGCGCTAAGCCGGGCGCGGCGGTGGGCGCGATGCTGGCCTGCGTGCTCGCGCCGACGATGCTGTTGAGCGCCGGCTGCTGGGCGCAGTGCGACGCGATGTTCGCCGCGCTGGCGCTCTGGGGGCTGGCGCTGCTGCTGAAGGATCACCCGGTCTGGGGCTGCATCCTCTGGGGGCTGGCGGCGGCGACGAAATTGCAGGCGGGCTTCCTGTTCCCGCTGCTGCTCGTGTTCTTTATGAAGGGCAGGGTTTCCATCCGCCATCTGCTGGCGGGTCTGGCGGCGTTTGTGCTGGCGCAGGCGGCGTTCCTGCTCGACGGGCAGGGGCTGACGGCGGTATTCGGCCGCTATGCTCAGCAGATCGAGGCGATTTCCTACGAGGGTGCGGGTCTGGCGGATCACGCGCCGGGGGTTTACAGCCTGATGACGGTCGCCTCCGTGCGTGAGTTCAGCGGCATGGGCATGTATCTGGCCTTCGCCTCGGCGCTGCTGGTCGCCTTTGCGCTGATCCACGCGCGCCGGGAGCCGGACGCGGACACGCTGCTGCTGGCGGCGCTGCTGCTGGCGGCCGGTCTGCCGCTGATTCTGCCGCAGATGAACGCGCGTTGCCTGTATCTGGCGGGCATGCTGGCCTTTGCCTGCGTGAACGGCACGCGGCGGCTGGCGATTGCCATCGTGCTGGAATTGATTTCGCTGTGCAGCTACATGGAGGCGATTTTCTCGTTCACGGTCATCCCGATGAACGTGCTGAGCCTGCTGGCGATTGCCTGCGCGGCGGCGCTGGCGCTGGAACTGATGGGCAAATTGGGCATCAAGGGGGCGCAGATCGGTGAAAGCGACGCTTGACGCGCTGGATGAGCGCCTGCGCCGTCTGCTCGCGCAGCCCTGCGGCCGCGCGGCGAGAATCGCCTGCGCCGCGCTGGTGCTGCTGGGCTTTGCGGGCGTGATGATGACGCGCTCGCTTGCGCTGGGGCATCACGCGGCGACGGCGGTTATGATGTGCCTGCCGCTGGCGGCGATGCTCGTCTTCGCGATGCGGATTGCGCGCGAGCACGAGCAGGGGGCGCTGGGCGCGCTGCTGCTGGGCGCGCTCTGCGCGGCGGCCATGCTGGCGCGGGTCAGCTTTTTGGAGCGCTCCTCCGGCGATTACGAGATTTATCTGGCCGATTGGCTGCAAAAACTGGCGGTCGGTTCGTTCGCTGAGGGGATGCGCCAGAACATCGGCGAATACAACGTGCTGTATCAATACATCCTGTTCGTCATCACGCGGCTGCCCGTGCCGTCGCTCTACGCGGTGAAGGCGGTTTCCTTCATCGGGGATGCGTTTCTGGCGGGGGCGGCGGCGACGCTGGCGCAGAAGGACGGCAAAAAGAGCGCCGCCGCCTTCGGGCTGGCGCTGCTGCTGCCGACTGTCGCGCTCAACGGCGGCATGTTCGCCCAGTGTGACAGCCTGTACGCGGCCTGCGCGCTCTGGGGGCTGGCGCTCGCGCTGGAGCGGAAGCCCGCGGGTGCGGCGGCGTGCTTTGCGCTGTCGCTGGCATTCAAGCTGCAAGCCGTGTTCCTGCTGCCGATGGTCGCGGTGCTCTGGGCGGATCGAAAGCTGCGGCTGTCGGATGCGCTGGTCTTTCTGGCGGCGCTGGCGGCGACGGCGCTGCCCGCGCTGCTGGGCGGAAAATCCATCGGTGCGCTGCTTTCCATTTACACCGCGCAGACGGGGCTGTATACCGGCCTGACCTATAACGCGCCCAGCTTCTTCGCGCTGATGAACACGACCGGGCTGGACGTATACGCCTACGGCAATTTCGGCATGGCGCTGGCGTTTGGCGCGTGCGCGCTGCTGGTTGCCTGCGGCGTGAAGCAGGCGGGAAAGCTGACGCGGGAAGGGTATCTGCGTCTGGCGCTGCTGCTGCCGCTGGCGATTGTGTTCTTCCTGCCGCGGATGCACGAGCGATATTTCTATCTGGCGGATATCCTGAGCGCCGTGCTGGCGGCGAAGGACAAAAAGGCCGCGCCGATCTGCGCGCTGGTTGCGCTGGCGTCGCTGGGCAGCTATTGGGAGACGGCGCTCCCGCTGTCTTTCTGCGCGCTGATGATGTTTGCCGCGCTGATTTTGACGCTAAGGCATACACAACGGGAAGAAAATGTGATATAATAGACCAAAGGCAACAGAATGTCACTTTTCCCGGCAAAGAGAAGGTCTGCCGGAACGTTTGTTATCAACATAAAAAAGCAAACAAAATGAAAACCCGAAAGGGCTGGACGGAGGACTTTTCAATGAACCGGGACGAAATGCTCAATTTTCTGAAGAACGAGGCGCGCGGCATCTCCGTGATGTTCGGGCCGAACTGCGAAACCATCGTGCACGACATGACGAGGCCGGGACATCCGATTCTGGCGATTTTCAACGGCACGGTGACGGGGCGCGAGGTCGGCTCGACGGCGGATATCTTCGGCGACATCGGCGATTACGACGAGAGCATCTACCAGAATAAGGATTACATCAACCAGATGGTGCTCTCCCGCGACGGGCGGACGCTCAAAAGCTCGACGTTCAACATCGTCGGCGAGGATTATCACTTCGCGCTGGGCATCAATCTGGATATCACGAACATGGTGCGCGCCGGACAGATGCTCAGCGAGCTGACCGCCACCAGCGGCGATTTGCAGCAGACGCTCATGCAGGACGCCAGAAGCCAGCTCGAGGAGCTGCTGCGCGAGTGCATCAGCGCGGTCGGCAAGGAGCCGGAGGCGATGAAAAAGACCGACCGCATGCGCATCATCCGCATGCTCTACAAGCGCCGCGCGTTCACCTATCAAAAGTCCGTGGCGATTGTCGCCGAGCGGCTGAATGTTTCGCGCTATACGGTATACAAGTATATGCACGAGCTGGAGGAGGCCGAGGCGGCGGGGAGCCTTGTGCAGGATTGAGGATTAAGGGCGATAAAAAACACGAATTTCGGCTATTGCCGAGATTCGTGTTTTTTGATTGGGGAACGGCGCTCCGCTGGGCTTAGGGGATTAGGGGGAGATTAGCCTATACGGGCGGGGCCGGTTGAGCCGCGGACGATCAATTTCACCGGCAGGTTGAAATCCTTCGGATCGGGATGCTCGCCGTCGATCATGGCGAAAATCGCTTCCGCCGCGCGGCGGCCTTTGCCGATGCCGTCCTGATGGATGGTGGTCAGCGGCGGGAAGGTCATCCGCGCGATATCCACATCGTCAAACCCGACGATGGAGATGTCCTCCGGCACGCGCGCGCCGCCCTCGCGCAGCCCCGTGATGACTGCAGCGGCATACTGGTCGCCGCTGACGCAGACGCCCGTAATCGCCCGCTGAGCGGCCAACTGCCGCCCCAGCGCAATGCCGCGTTCGGCCTTGAAGGGAAAGAGATTCGTAATCAGGTTTTCCGGGTTCGGCGTGATTCCGGCTTCCTCAAGCGCGTCGCAGTAGCCCGCGTAGCGCTGGTCGTTGTTCATAAAGCCGCGGTTCACCGCGCCGATGAAGAGGATGTTCCGGTGCCCCAGCTCGATGAGGTGCCGCGCCGCCAGATAGCCGCCCCGGCGATCCTCCGCGCGCACCTGAATCAGCTCGGGGTCGTCGAGGTAGGTGTTGATGGTCACGCACGGCTTGCCCTGCTTTTTGACGAAATCCACGAGGCTCTGCGGCACGCGATCCTTGAAGATCACGCCGTCCGGGTTCCAGTTGTTGAGCATCAGCCGCAGAACATCCTCGTTCGTGCCGCGCCGCATCATCAGAAAATAGCCGTGGTCGGTGACGACCCCTTCCAGCCCCGAGAGCAGCACGCCCGCAAAGCCGTTGCCCGCGTAGGTCTCCTGCGGGCTGTGGGTATCGACAAAGGCGATGATGCGGGAGGAATGGCTCACCAGCGCGCGCGCGGACATATTGGGCACATAATGGAGCTGCTCGATGGCATCGAGAATCCGCTGCACCGTCTGCGGGGAAACGCGGTCGTAATTGCCGTGAACGACATTGGAAACCGTCGTCAGGCTGACGCCGACAAGGTTGGCGATATCCTTCATCGTGGCCATAGGTAAGTCCTCCTGATTCTCTTGATGATTCATTATATCATGTTGAGCGCTAAACTGCAAATGCGCAGGCGGATGAAAGCCGGGCAATCGCTCAGGCATCAAAAAAGCCATTCTTCCCCCGAAGGGGAGAGAATGGCTTTTTCTGCAAATGGACGAATAACTGAAATCCCAGATGATGCGATTCCGATCAGGCTTGGCAAACCCATCAGTATTTGAGCTTCTGCGTGGCCGCCCAGCCCTCGTTGATGGCCTCCTGATGGCTCGTGGCATACGGGCCGATGCTCTGCGCCTTCTCCATGGAAATCGGGAAGTGGACGCACAGGTGACCGTTGAAGTTGTTGTTGGAGAGGTGCTGCGGGGAGTGCGGCACGTCGTGGGTCGAGCCGATGTAGGTCTTGCCATCCGAGAAGGTGACCCAGACCGCCTTCGGCGTCCACGTTGTCTTGCCGCCGAACGCCTTGAGCATGATGGCTGTATCCTCCGCCGTGGCGGGCTCGGCGTCCATATGCGCGTCCTTGGTCATAATGCGCAGCTTCCAAGAGTAGCCGGTGGAGAAATCATACACCGTGCAGTATTCGCCGTTGGCGTAATTGCGCCGCCAGTTGTAGAAGTTTTCATAGATGACGTTGCCGGCGGTCTGCGTGCTCGGGGCGGTCGTGCCGTTGGTCGTACCGGCGCTGGTGCTGCCCTTGCCGGAATAATCCGCATTGATGGCGGCGAGTGTCTTCTTGCCCGCGATGCCGTCCGCCGTCAGCCCCTTGGATTTCTGATAGGCCATCACCGCGTCGGCGGTCAGCGCGCCGAAGTTGCCGGTCTTGTTGCCGGTGTAGAAGCCCAGAGAAGCCAGCATGTTTTGCAGCTTGAGCACCTCGCTGCTGGAGGAACCCTGCTGGAGCATGACGCTCGTGTTCAGCAGGGTGGAGCTGTCCGAACCGTTATTGGAGCTGCTCGAACCGCTGCTGTTGGAATTGCTGTTGCTGCTGCCGGAGCTGGAAGAATTGCCCGAGCTGCTGTTTCCGGAGAGCTTGCCGGAGATGGAGGAGAGCGTCTTCGCGCCCGCAACGCCGTCGGCGGAGAGGCCGTTGGCCTTCTGGAAGTTGTAGACGGCTTCCTTCGTCAGGCGGCCGAAATTGCCGGTCACAGAGCCGTCGTAATAGCCCAGCGTCTTGAGGTTCTGCTGGAGGGTGCGCACAGCGTCCGAACGAACGCCGTACTTGAGCAGGCCGTTTGAAGAATTGGCGGCCGCATTGCCCGAAGAAGAGGAAGAAGACGAGGAACTGCCGGAGGAGGAAGAGGACGAAGTGCCGTTCACCTTTTCTTCAATCTTGGCCAGCGTCTTCGCGCCCGCGATGCCGTCGGCGGAGAGGCCGTTCTTCCGCTGGAAGTTCATAACCGCGGCCTCGGTGATGCTGCCGTAGTGGCCGCTGATCGTGCCGGTGTACAGCCCGAGCTTGGTCAGATTCTGCTGGAGCTTGAGAACCTCGTCGCTGCGCGTGCCGTAGCGGAGAATGGCGCTGCCCGACACGGAGGAGGAAGAGGACGAAGACGCGGAAGAAGACGAGGAGGACGAGCTGCCGGAGGCGGTGTAGGTGATCCCGGCGGCCTCGTAAAGCGCCGCGCGGGTGTCCTCGTCAACAATGCCGTTATCCTCAAATGCGTATTTCTTCTGGAATTTCTTGACGGCGGCTTCCGTCTTTTCGCCGTAGTGGCCGGTGATCCCCGCGCTGTAGAGCTTGAGCTGCTTGAGCGCGGTCTGGATCGTCGCGACCTCGTCCGCCTCGTCGCCGAGGCTGTAGTTCTGCGCAGAAGCGCTCGCACAGACGCATACCATCAAAGCGGCGGAAAGCGCCGCAATCCATCTTTTGTTAGACGCACGAATCGACATACAGGCATGCGTCTCCTTTCATTTCAAGTATGTGACTATTTTATTACGAGTTGTAACATTTGTCAAGTGAATTTTAATAAAGTCGCGTTATAGCGAAATAAAAAGAAGCGGAATCGGGCTCAAAAAAGCGGCGAAGGCATGCTATAATAGAGCAAACGGAAGACGGAGGGCATGGATTGTGCTGGACATGGAAGGCATTTATCAGATGGTACACAACCAGACGACGATAAAGCGCGCGATTGACTACGTGCGCGAAAGGCGGATGCAGATGTATGGTGCATGCGGCTTTTGGCAGGGCTGACGCGCCTGCGCCAGCTCTGCTGCGATTCGTGGCTCTGTCTGGAAGATTACGGCGGCGCTTCGCGAGATTCTGAAAGCGTGAAATGCGCCGCGTCGATCAACCCGGCGCAGGCGAGCGGCTGCTGGCGCGCATACGGCGCGGCGGCCTGCCAGAGGACGAGCGCCGCGTCCTTGTATCCGGCCTGCGGGCGGCAAGCGTCGGCCAGCGCCAGCGCATGCAGCAGCAGCGCGGCGGGCGAGGGCAGTTCCGAATCCCAAATCGCGGGGATGCGCGGGAAGAACGCCGCCGCGTCCTGCGGGGTGTGCATCGGCAGGCCGTCCGGCGTTGTGAACGCATGCAGCGCCGCGCCCAGAAGGCGCAGGCCGCTTTCGCGATAGGTGTGCAGCTCCTCCGCCTGTCCCAGCGTCAGCAGCGCCAGCGCGAGCGCCGCGCCCGCGCCGCAGGTGAGCTGGGCGTTGAGCGCGCTGACCGGGGAATACGACGGCGGCAGGGCGGGCGACAGCGCGGCGAGGTAGCCGACGGCGCGCTGAGCCGCCTGAATGTAGCGCGATTCGCCCAAGCGCCTGCCGCACAGCGCGAATACGGCCGCCGCCAGCGCGCAATCCTCGCTGAGGATGCAGGGCGCGGGGGTCGGCGGCGTTCGGGCGGCGCGTACGCGCTGGAGCTGGGGCATGACCCGGCGCAGAAAGGCGGCGTCCTCCGGGGTGAGCGAATGCGGCAGGGTCGGCGTGCGCGGCAGATCCGCCTCGGGGGAATCCTCGACCGGGGAGAAGCGGCTGGGCGTGACCTTGGGCGGCAGCCCGGTGTGCTGGCGGCGCAGCCCCAGCAGGCGGCAGACGCGCAGGCCGTCCTCCCCGCCGAGCGCGGCGCAGACCTGCTCCGGCGTGAAGGCACAGCTCTCCCTGTCGTAGGTGAGGCAGGGGTTCAGCGCGCCGCCCGGCGCAAAGCAGGCGGAGAGCAGAAAATCCAGCGTGCGGACAGCCTCGGCGCGGCGGCCGCTTTCCAGCAGCGTCAGCGCCAGCAGCGCGTTGATGGCCAGCGGCTTTTCCGGCACAAAGGCGCGCCAATCCTCCGTCAGCGTCGCGCGGAAGAACGCGCCGTCCAGCGGGTCGTAGAGGTCGGAGGCGAGCATCGCGTCGAGCGTCTGGTCAAGCGCCGCGTGCGCCTGCCTGTCGCGCAGCGCGGCGCGGCTCAAGAAGCGCAGCGCGGGGCAAAGCGGCTGCTTGAGCTTGCCGAAGCCGCCGTTGATCGGGTCGCGCACGGCGAGCAGCGCGCGGGTCAGGTCGTGCGCCGCGTCGCCGGGGGAATAGGGCTTGCGCAGCGGCTCGGCGCGGAAGGAGCGGACGGTCTGCGCGGCCTGACGGATGAAGGCGTCGCGGTTCTGCGCGAAGCGGCGATCCGCCTGCGAGAGCCAGACATACAGCCGCGACGGATCGAGCGCAAAGCCCGCCGGGGGCAGCGGCGCGGCGAGAAACACGCGCGCGTCTTCGAGCATCAGCGCGCACAGGGGCAGCGCGCCCTCGCCGGAAAACAGTGCGCCCGCGCGCTGACAGAGCAGCTCCACGTCCGGCCGCATGCCGGGGTAGAGCCAGACGGGCACGGTGCGCTCGAATATCTGCATATTCAGCGCCGCATCCGCAAACGACGGCGGCGCGTCGCAGATGAAGAGCAGCACCGGCACGTCGCGCAGACGCGCCTGATCGAATGCCTGCGCGGAAAACGGCAGAAACGCCGCCGGGGCGGGCGGCGCGCAGGGAGTCTGCGGCGGCACGGCCTGCGGCGCAATCGGCGGGATGAACGGAACATTGGAAAAAGAAGAAACGCGCATGCGGCTTATCCTCCGAAAACGGTGATAAGCACAGCATGCGCGTTTTTTTGAAAAAGATGCGCCGCGCCGCTTATTTTGCCCTGCGGAACGGCCAGCTCGCCTCTTCGATGGCGATGTCGCGGTGGGTGACGCTGACGGTCTGCCCCAGCGCGCGCAGATGCGCGCCGAGCGCCTCGCTGATGGCCACGGAGCGATGCGCGCCGCCGGTGCAGCCCACGGCGATCATCAGCCGCCGTTTCCCCTCGCGCTGATACAGCGGCAGAAGGTAATCGACCAGCTCGTACAGGTGCCCCAAAAACTCGCGGGTCTCCTCCTTGCCGAGCACGTAATCGCGAACCGGCGCTTCCAGACCGGTGTAGGCGCGGATATCCTTGATATAATACGGGTTGGGCAGGAAGCGCACGTCGAACACCAGATCGCTTTCGCGCGGGATGCCGCGCTTATAGCCGAAGGACATGATTTCCGTGCGCAGGGCGCGCTGATTCTCGTTGCCGGAGAGCAGGTCGTCCACGCGCGCGCAAAGCTCCTTGGCGCGCAGCCCGCCGGTGGAGAGCACGTAATTGGCGCGCTCGCGCAGGGGCTGAAGCATTTCGCGCTCCTTGGCGATGGCCTGCTCGAGCGTCATGCCGCCGCGCATGAGCGGGTGGTCGCGCCGCGTCTCCTTATAGCGGTCGATGAGCGTTTCGGTGTCCGCCTCCAGAAAGAGGATGGAGATTTCGTGGCTGTCGCCGCCCTGATCGATGGCGCTGCAAACCGCGTCCGCGTCGAACAGCGCGCCGCTGCGGGAATCCACGCCGAGGGCGACGGGCGTATCCAGCTCCACCTTTTCGCAGAGGGTGAACGCGGGCGCGAGCAGCAGCGGCGGAATGTTGTCCATGCATTGATAGCCGCTGTCCTCCAGATGGCGCAGGACGCTCGTTTTGCCCGCGCCGGACAGGCCGGTGACGATCAGAAATTTCATGCTTGCCTCTTCCTTCTTTTGTTCAGTCTTCGCCCAGAATACGAACCTCCGGCTCGAGCTGCACGCCGGTCTGCTCAAAGACGCGCTGCTCCACCTGCCGCATCAATTCGAGCATGTCGCGCGCCGTCGCGCCGCCGATGTTGACGATAAAGCCCGCGTGCTTCTCGCTGACCTGCGCGCCGCCGACGGTGAGGCCGCGCAGGCCGCAGTCGTCGATGAGCTTGGCGGCGAAATGCCCCTCCGGGCGCTTAAACGTGCTGCCCGCGCTGGGCAGCGTGAGCGGCTGCTTCTCCCGCCGCGCCTTGGCACATTCCTCCATCCGCGCGCGGATGGCCTCGGGGTCGCCGGGCGTGAGCGCGAGCGTCGCCTGCGTAATCACCACGCCCGCGTCCATCAGCGCGCTGTGGCGGTAGGCGAAATCCAGCCGGTCGGCGGGATAAATGACGCGCCTGCCATCCGACAGGGAGACGCCCTCCGCCTGCGTGACGAGCTGGGCGAGCTCCGCGCCGTAAGCGCCCGCGTTCATCAGCACGCCGCCGCCGACGGTGCCGGGGATGCCGCCCAGCTCGGCCATGCCGGAAAGCCCCTCGTCCCGCGCGAAGGCGGCGACGGCGGCCAGCGACGCGCCCGCCTGCACGAGCAGACAGTCGCCCTCGCGGCGGATGGCGTTCAGGCCGCCGGAGATGCGCAGCACCAGCCCGCGGATGCCGCCGTCGCGCACCAGCAGGTTGCTGCCGTTGCCAATAATGGTGACGGGCACGTCCTGCTCCCTGGCGGCCAGCAGCGCCGCGCGCAGCTGCTCCACGGTGGCGGGCTCCGCCAGCACATCCGCCGGGCCTCCCAGGCGTAGCGTGGTATAGCGGCTCATCGGCGCAAGCTCGCTGAGCTGCCTTTTGGAAAAATCGCGCCTGAGCGCATCCAGAAGCCGTTGCCTTGCGGCTGCGTCCATGACGGCGCCTCCCCTCCGCCCAAATGACCGGGCCAGACTAAATTGTATCGCACTTGGCGGGCGATGTCAAAACCTTTCGCGCATTATTGTATGCAAACGTTGCCGGGATGATGCGAAAGAACGCCGCTTGCCTGCGCCTCCGCGCAATGCTATAATGGCCGCGGGCATGCGCCACTCATGCCTTCAAGGGGCTTTAGGCCGGTCATGATAAGCGCTTTTGCGTCTGATGCAAAGCGTTTTCTACCGCCCGAGGTCAAGAACGATGAAAGGAGGTGCGGCCCATGGCGGACGCGCCCGTGACGGGCCGCTTCGCGCCCACGCCCAGCGGCAGGCTGCATTTGGGTAACCTGTTTTGCGCGCTGCTGGCCTACCTGTCCGCGCGCAAGGCGGGCGGCCGGTTTTTGCTGCGTATTGAGGATATCGACCTGCCCCGCTGCCCTGCCCGTTTGGCACGGCAGGCCGTTGAGGATTTGCGCTGGCTGGGCCTGGATTGGGACGGGGAGCCCCTCTATCAAAGCCGCCGCACCGAAATTTACGAGCGGCACCTTGCCATGCTTTCACAAAAGGGCCTGGTATATCCCTGCTTTTGCACGCGGGCGCAGCTGCACGCCTCCGCAGCGCCCAACCTAGGCGATACCCAGTATGTGTATGGCGGCGCATGCGCGCGCCTGACCCGGGAGGAGGCCGAGCGCCTGGCCCTCACGCGCCGCCCGGCCCTGCGCATGCGCGTGCCGGATGAGGAGGTGCGCTTTACCGACGGCCTTTACGGCCCGCAGGCGGAAAACCTGGCCCGCGACTGCGGGGATTTTTTCCTGCGGCGGGCCGACGGTGTGTTTGCCTACCAGCTGGCCGTCGT
>ERZ827168.4133-NODE-4133-length-13714-cov-5.436123_pt1 | contig 13714 bp, 15 predicted proteins | sample MGYA00519868_ERZ827168 | MGnify/ENA primary metagenome ERZ827168 (study PRJEB31778, sample SAMEA3449271) | human gut metagenome | biome: human gut; feature: human-associated habitat; material: faeces | place: United Kingdom | collected 2010/2012 ...
CCAGGCTAGGAGTTTCACCTAACTATTTAATATGCACCGAACCGGCGCACCATAAAAGAATTATAACAATTTACATTTCACATATTTTAACAATTTTTAAACAAATTAATTAGATAGTCTTTGTTTAGTATATAGATGTAGGAAGTAAAAGACCTACAAATCATAATTATCCCCTAATTTTTAAAAGAAAAGATGAAGTCCTTAAGTGGACTTTTTCTTATAGAATGCAAACACATAATTTAACATAATTGAAACATATTTTGTTGATAGTATTTGTTTAGTATATAGGTGTAAGGAAAAGATCCTTACATATAATAAAGTATCCACTTCCCCTATAATAAAGATACTTAATAAATGTCCCCTAACAAAAAATATGAAGAAGTCCTTAAGTGGACTTTTTCATTATGTAAGTTATCGGTTCATCTGCGTGTCTAAAGCTTCTATATTTGTCTATGATGTTAATGTTGTTGTCTTTGAAGTATTGTTCTAAAAGATAATATTCATCCTTACCACCCTTATGTCCTAAATAGAAGGTAATGATGATATAGCCATTATTTTCTAAAAGGTCATAGGCTTTCTTAAAAGCCACTAGGGTATCATCTTTATTAGTGATAGTTGTTTGATCGCTGTTTGGTAGATAGCCTAGATTAAATAAGAATAGTTTAACTTTATGGTCTAAGTATTTATCTATGTTGTTGTGATTATCTAAGATAAGTTTCACATTATCTTTATCTTTTACTTTTTCATAAGTGTTTTCTAGGGCTTGCTTATTGACATCAAAACTATAAACGTATTTAGCTATATTAGCTAAAAATAAGGTATCAAAGCCATTACCCATGGTCATATCAACTACTTCGTCAGTATTGTTAATTAGACCTTTAATATATTTGTGTACAAAAGTATTATTATTCATAAAATTTTCCTTGATAAGTGTCTTCTTTAGCCATTAGCTTATCAATGTCGTTTAAAATAGTTGTTTTATTTAAAACCCAATTAGGTACAACCAATTCATTCTTGATTGGATCGCCAGTTAATCTTTCAATTATAATTTCAGGTTTTAATAATTCTAGTTGTCTAACTACGATATCAATATATTCTTCTCTTTCTAGGATATAGAAAGCTTCTTTTTCATATAACTTTAATAGTTGTGTATTTTTTAATACCTGCAACATATGGATTTTAATCGCATTAAATGGTAAATGATTGATGTCTTTGATAGTTTTAATCATATCTTCCTTAGTTTCGTAAGGTAAGCCATTGATGACATGAACACAAGTTTTGATATTAGGACACTTAGATAATCTGTTTATTGTGTCTTTGAATTCTTCAAATGTGTAACAACGGTTGATTAATTCACCTGTTTTATTGTTGCTGGTTTGTAGTCCTAGTTCAATCCATAGAGGCTTAATATAAGATATTTCATTTAGATAAGCTATCATTTCATCACTTAAGCAATCACATCTTGTGGCAATAGCGATTTCAACTACATCTTCCATATTTAAGAAAGGTTCAATCATGTCTTGCACTTTCTTTAAAGGACCATAGGTATTAGAAAAAGATTGGAAATAGGGAATGTAGTAAGCATTAGGCCACTTGTTGTCCATAGTTTCTTTGTTGTGGGTGTATTGAGTTAGCACATCTTCTTTGATGTTGTAGTTGGCATCACCACTGCCTAATGCTGAACAATAGATACAGCCACCATAGCCTTTACTTCCGTCACGATTAGGACAAGTGAAATGACCATCAATGATGACCTTGGCAACTTTTTGATGATATTTGTTTTTTAAGTAGTAATTAAATGTGTGATAACGCTTATTATCTAGAGTATAACGAAACTTATTCATAACATTCATTATATAAAAATTAGTGAAAATGTATTAATATAGATTTGTGAGGTTTTTGATATGGATAATTTAAATATATTACTAAAATATCTTGTAAATAGTGATGATGTTACAAGAATTGCACATGCTGCAGGGGTTGAGGAAGATGTTGTTGAGAAGACTTGTGTACTTGTTTTTGACACTTTGATTCCAACTGATTTTACAAGACAAGAGGGTTCTCATTTAGAGAAGAAGGATTTAAATGCGATTACTTCTAATTTCAATAAATTATTAGAAGGCAACAGTTTAAAGAAGATTATTAGTGATGTTGCGCTTGATAAGGCGGTTGAACAAGCTAAGGTTGCGGTTGTTGTTAAGGAAATATTGGTAAATATTAGGGGTCGTCTACAATATATGACTGCCGCTAAGAAAAAGCCTGCTCCTGCTCCTAAGCCAGAGCCTGTTAGGGAAGAAGAACCAGTAAGGGTTCAAACTAAGGCTTTAGAGGAAGGACAAGAGGTTGCTGAAATCAAAAGACCTGTAAGAAGAAGTGAAGATGTTGAGGCTAAAAGACCTGTTAGAAATAAGCCTAGAAGGGTTAAAAATGGGCTAGAATCTGGGCTCGAATCTAATGGGCTCGAATCTGAGTTCGAATCTGATGAGGAGGAATTGTCTAAGGGTGAAAAGATTGCACTATATGTTGTTGGTGCATTGCTAATTGCAGTTATTGTTGTGATTGTGGTTATCTTGTTAAAAATTAAAGGATAAAATAAAAGGAGTGAATTGTTTCGCTCCTTTAATGTTTTAATGGCTGCGGTGATTGGGATCGAACCAATGAAATAATAGATTCAGAGTCTACCGCCTTACCACTTGGCTACACCGCAATGCTTAATAATTATACACATTTTTTCTTAATAAATGATAGCCATTTGTTTTATAATCTAGCTATGGCAAAGATACTTATAGCAGATGATGAAGAGAAAATTAGAGAAATGATAGGCAAATATGCTAAGCATGAGGGCCTAGAAGTAGCTCTAGCCAAGGATGGACTTGAGGCGTTGGAACTTTTTAAGAAAGAAGACTATGATGTAGTTATCCTTGATGTGATGATGCCTAATATGGATGGCTTTGAGACTTTAAAGAAGATGAAAGAAGTTAAAGATGTCCACTGTATTTTTTTAACTGCTTTAGGTGAGGAAAATGATAGACTTTATGGCTTTGATACTGGAGGAGAAGATTATGTTACCAAGCCATTTTCACCAAAAGAGTTGATGTTTAGAATTAAAGTGATTCTAAGAAGGTATAGTAAAGACAGTGAGGTAATTAGTGTTGATGGTTTGCTTATGGACTTAAATGCTCATAGTGTAACTATTGACGGTAAGAGGATTGAATTACCTAATAAGGAATATGAACTTTTATTATTACTTCTAAAAAATAAGGGTAAGGCCTTAACAAGAGAAAGTATTATTAATACGATTTGGGGTTACGAGTATGATAGTGATGACCGTACTTTGGATACTCATATGAAGCTTCTTAGAAAAGATATTGGTGAATATGGCAAATATATCACCACTATAAGAGGAGTTGGCTATCGTTTTGAAGAACACGTTTAAATACGTGTTTTTAAAATTTTAGATAAAGTTCACATTGATAGTGTATATTGTTGTTGAATATGAAAAAGACGTTTAAATTAAGGTTCTTGATGTTGACAATACTTGTTGTCTTTATTGGATTAATGTTGGCATTGATTTTGTTTTTGCAGACAACTTTTTTAGATGGAACTTATAAGAATAACAAGATTGCTTATTTAAAGGATACAGCTGCTTTAATAGATGAGGGCATTCAAAATGATGATATTCTTTCAGTCTTAGAAGATATTTCTTTTTCTAATGAAGTATGTATAAGGGTAGTAACTGATGCGGTTGGTTTTACCACATATCAAGAGGCTTCTTCTTGTGCTTTGGGTAAGCTTAGTGCTAAACAATTAAATAAGATAGCGACTACTACTTTTGATAATGGTGGTGAGGCGTTGTTTGATAATAATTCGTCTTATTTAAAAAATGTTTATATTTATTCTAAGTTAAGTAAAGTTAACGATGAGAATGTATTGATTATGTTGTCAACAAGTATTGTGCCTTTACAAAGTACTATTGATACGATGTATGATCAGTTTAATATCATTATTATCGTGGTTGTTATTGCGACTATTCTTTTGGCTTTATGCTTGTCTTCTTTGATTGTTAATCCGATTAAAAAGATTGAAATGGAAGCTACTAATTTACCTAGTGGTAAATATGATTATAAGTTGATTAAGACGGATGCCAGGGAGATTGAGAACTTAAATAATACTTTAGCTAGGGCTAATGAGGAAATAATTAAGGCCGATGTAGCTAGAAAAGAACTTATTGGGAATGTTTCTCATGATTTGAGGACACCTTTGACGATGATTGTAGGCTATGGTGAGATGATTAGGGATTTTCCTGAGGAGAATAACGCCGATAATATCAATGTCATTATCAATGAGGCAAAGCGTCTATCTACTTTGGTTGATGATTTGTTGGATTTGTCTAAGGTGGAAAGTGGTAAGATTGAGTTTCATAATAAAGACATTAAGTTAAGTGAATTGTTACGTTCTGTTTATGATCAGTTTGAGCCTTATTGTAAGGCTAATGATATTGAACTTGTTTTAGATATTGAAGATAATGATGTCATCGTTAATGTTGATGATAATAGGTTGAAACAGGTTTTGCATAATTTTGTAAGTAATGCGCTAAATTATAATGATTCTGATACTCCTAGAATTGTTATCGGTGAAGAAAAGGTTGATGATGCTTATCGTATCTATGTCTATGATAATGGCAGTGGTGTTAAAGAAGAGGACAAGGATAAGATTTGGAATCGTTATTATAAGGTTGATAAGGAACATAAAAGAAGCCACATTGGTAGTGGCATTGGTTTATCTTTATGTAAAGATATTCTTGATAAGATGGGCTACAAATATGGTGTAGACTCTGTTTATAAAGAATATTCCAAGTTCTATTTTGATATCTTATAGGTGTCAATGATAAATGAGAAAGTTATTGTTAGTGTTTGTATATTGTTTAACTTCTCGATGTCTTTTCTACTAGTTTTATGGTAATAAGGAGTCATCTTAAATAGGTTGTTGATTGAATCTTGATCTAAGATGGCTTTTTGTTTAATCTTGTATTCATTTACTAAGTCTAGACCTTCAATAGTGTTGTCATCAACTTCATTGTAGTAAGGATTATCATAGATTGCTTCCTTTAGTTCATATAAATGATTATAGTCTGGTTTAACTAAGATAAAATGACCATCTTCTTTTAGTAGTCTATTTATTTCACTAGATATTGGTGCAAATAGGGTTGTGATTAAATCTAGGGAATGGTCTTTTAGTGGTACGTCAAAGATATTCTTAAGAATATAAGTTGTTGATTTGTCTATTCTAGAGGCAATCTTTAGGGCTTCTTTACTTAGGTCGATTCCAATTTTGTCTTCAACTTTTAAGTCTTTAGTATAGTAACCTTCACCACAAGCGAGGTCTAATAAGTTTGTGGGATTTAAATCCTTAATAATTTCATTTAATTTATCTTTTAGGAAAAGATAATATTCTTCATTTAAGAAAAGGTTTCTAGCCTTAATCATCTCTTTTTCATCACCAGTGTTAGATGAGGCTTTCATGTTTAGGTTGATGTAGCCTTGTTTGGCAATATCAAAACTGTGCTTATTAGGACAAGTCAAGGTCTTGTCTTGTTTAGTTAGTTTTTCTTTACAAATAGGACATAATATATTCATATTTCTATTTTACATTGAAATGTCCAATTTTGATGGTATAATACTTTAGCGAATAGAAGATACTATTCCTTGCCTAGAGATAGGCCGTATGTCCAGAAGGAGGTTAAAACATGAAACAATATGAGACTATGTATATCATCAAGTCTTCTTTAGATGAAGCTGCTAAGACTGCTTTATGTGAAGAATTACATGCGATTATCACTAATAATGGTGGTACTATCGAAAATGTTGATGACTGGGGTCTACGCGAATTTGCGTATGAAATCGATGGTATGACTAAGGGTTATTACGTAGTAACTACTTATAGTGTTGAAGTTGAAGGCTTAAACGAATTCAAGCGTTTATTAGGTATCAATGCTGATGTAGTTCGTTCAATGACTATCAATACTGCAGAAAAGGCTGGTAAGTAGTTATGATTAACAATGTGGTATTAGTTGGTAGACTTACTAAGGATATTGAACTTAGAAAAACTAGCTCTAATATCTCAACTTGTACTTTTACCTTGGCTTGTAATCGTAAGTTCTCTAGTGGTAATAATGGTCCTACAGCTGACTTTATCAATTGTGTTGCGTGGAGACAATCTGCTGATTTCCTTGCTCAATATGCTAGTAAGGGCGCAATTGTAGGTGTTGAGGGTAGAATTACTACAAGAAACTATGAGGGTCAAAATGGTAGAGTATATGTAACTGAAGTTACTTGTGATAGTGTTCAATTGATTGGTGGTAGTAAGAATAGTGGTAATAATATTGCGGCTAATCCTACACCAAATAGAACTTTTACACCAAGTGTTGAACCTAGTTTTGAGGGAAATGGTCCTGAGGATGATTTCTCTAATACGCCATCTCTTGATATTTCAAGCGATGACTTACCATTTTATTAATAGAGAGGAAAATAATTATGGCTTTTAGAAAACAAAGAGTCGGATATAAGAAAGTTTGTTACTTCACTAAGAACAAGATTGAATATATCGATTATAAAGATGTTGAATTATTAAAGAAGTTCATTAGTGCTAATGGCAAGATTACTCCAAGAAGAGTAACTGGTACTAGCGCTAAGTATCAAAGAATGTTGACTACTGCAATCAAGAGAGCACGTCAAATGGCTTTGTTACCTTACATTGTTGATTAATTTAAATTAATGATAGCCTTCCTTAATAGGAAGGCTATTTTCTTAAATAGGAGGATGATCATTTTATGAACAAAACAAAAAAATTAACTACAGGAGCGATGTTGTTGGCACTGATTGGTGCTTTTATGTTGATAGATAGACAATTGTCTTATGCCTTTACTTATTTTATTGTTTTGTTGATACCGGTGATTATTGCAGTTTATTGTTGCATGTATTCAATGAAAGATGGCTATGTATTATGTGTTGGTGTTGTAGCTTTATCTATACTGTTTGGTTCTTTATATACTTATATGTATTTGCCTGCTTCAATCATTACAGGCCTATGTATATCAGCAGCTATTAGAAAAGACTATGATCGTAGAAGAGTGATGTTAATTTCAATTGCAGTTTTTGTCTTGTCAGAACTTTTGATTACTTTCTTGGTGTCACCTTTATTGGGTGTTAGTGTTGATACTCAATTGAAAGCTATGGAAGTGACTTTTAATGAAATGTCTGATGTGGCTGGAGTTAGTGGGGCAATGAATGCAGTTGTTGGTAATTTAGGTACTTTCCTTCTTGTTGTCTTTATTTTCTCTACAATGTTGACTGGTGTTTTAGAAGGATACTTGATTAGTTTTATGACTGTTTTTGTCTTAAAGAGAATGAAGATTAAGAATATTGGCTACAATAGCGCAATGGATATCAAGATGCCTGAATGGTTAGCTTATGTGTTGTTTTTCTTTACAGCTTCTTTATAGCACACTTCGATACCCGAATCCATAGACACTCGCTATCTTTTGTATAGGAACGTACACCCTTTACAATTTGTTCACTTACTGGTATTCTGCCCGCTTTTGCCAAGGCAACGCGCGCCGCCGCACATTTTTTCAGGTGAAAAAAGAAGCGAGAGAGATGGCTCGTCCATCTCTCCCGCTCGGGATCATTCTCAATTTTTGCCCGCTTACAGGTCGATCGCACCATCCTCTGCGGCGGCGTCGCGCAAAAGCGGCGCGCACTCGTCGAGGAAGCGCAGCACTTGCTGCTCGCAGCGGCCGATGTAGAGCTTGGGCTCCATGACCTGATCGAGCTCCTCGCGCGTCATGCCGAACGCGGGGTCGCCCGCGAGGCGGTCTAAGAGGTCGCACGGCTCGCCCTCTTTCATGCGGGCGGTCGCGGCCATGGAGTGCTGGCGGATCTTCTCGTGCAGTTCCTGACGGTCGCCGCCGCGCTTGACGGCCTCCATCAGGATGTTCTCGGTGGCGAGGAACGGCAGGTATTCGCGCAGGCGGCGCTCGATGATCTTGGGATAGACCACCATGCCGTCGGTGACATTGATATAGAGCGAAAGCACCGCGTCCGCAGCCAGGAACGCCTCGGAGATGGACAGGCGGCGGTTGGCGGAATCGTCCAGCGTACGCTCGAACCACTGGGTCGAGGCGGTCATGGCGGTGTTGTCCATCAGGGACGTGATATAGCGGCTCAGCGAGCAGATGCGCTCGGAACGCATCGGGTTGCGCTTATAGGCCATTGCGGACGAGCCGACCTGGTTCTTCTCAAAGGGCTCCTCCATCTCGCGCATGTGCTGCAGCAGGCGCAGATCGTTGCCGAAGCGGTAAGCCGACTGCGCAATGCCGCCCAACACGCCCAGCACCCTGGAATCGAGCTTGCGGGGATAAGTCTGGCCGCTGACGGGGAACACACCGTCAATGCCCATCTTGCAGGCGATGCGCTCATCCAGCGCCTTGACCTTTTCCTGATCGCCGTCGAACAGCTCCATAAATGAAGCCTGCGTGCCGGTCGTGCCGCGCGACCCCAGCATGCGCAGACGGGACTGGAAATAGCAGAGGTCGTCGTAATCCATCAGCAGATCCTGCATCCAGAGCGTGGCGCGCTTGCCGACGGTCACGGGCTGCGCGGGCTGAAGGTGGGTATAGCCCAGCGTGGGCAGGTCGCGGTATTTCTTTGCAAAGGCGGCAAGGTTTTCCAGCACCTTGACCATCTTCTTGCGGATGATTTCCAAGCCCTGCTTTAAGATCAGCACATCGGCGTTATCGGTGACATAGCAGGAGGTTGCGCCCAGGTGGATGATGCCCTTGGCGTCCGGGCAGGCCACGCCGTAGGCATAGACGTGCGCCATGACGTCGTGGCGGATCTCCTTTTCCTTGGCGGCGACGACGTCGTAATCAATATCGTCCACGTGCGCGCGGAGCTGCTCGACCTGTTCGCGGGTGATGGGCAGGCCCAGCTCCATCTCGGTCTCGGCCAGCGCGACCCAAAGCCTGCGCCAGGTGCCGTAGCGCGTGTCGTTGGAAAAGAGTTTCAGCATCGCCGGGGAGGCGTATCTTCCCTGCAACGGGCTCTGATAAGACGAATTCGGGTTGGCCATATCCGGTCTCCTCCTGCCGGAAATGCTCCGGCTGTTTGTATTCGGTCGTTCGTGTTTTTACAATCCACTTCTTTTATTATACCCCCAAATAAGCGCCTTGTCAAAGGGACTTTCGGTTAAAAGTGCTCTCGACGCCCTCGTTTTCCCGAACGTTTTATTCTCATCATATAATTGTGTACGGATTTTTAACTTGCAGTACCGCCTGTATTCGATTACAATAAAAGTACACGGAGCAGGCGTCCGCCGCGCTCCCCATGCTTTCAGGAGGTGTCCTTATGATCAAGAAAGTCGCCGTCATCATGGGCAGCGATTCGGACTTCCCCGTGGTCAAAAACTGCATCAAAACTCTGAAATCCTTCGGCGTGCCTGTTGAAGTGCGCGTGCTTTCTGCACATCGCACTCCCGATGAGGCCGCCCTTTTTTCTCGCACGGCGCGGCAGAATGGCTTTGGCGTGATCATCGCGGCGGCGGGAAAGGCGGCGCATTTGGCCGGTGTGCTGGCTGCGCACACGACGCTGCCGGTGATCGGCATTCCGATCAAGTCCTCCACGCTGGACGGGCTGGACGCGCTGCTGGCCACCGTGCAGATGCCCAAGGGCATCCCGGTCGCCACCGTCGCCATCGACGGCGCGGACAACGCGGCGTATCTGGCGGTACAGATGCTGGCGCTTTCCGATGCGGGACTTGCGCAGCAGCTCGATCATTTCAAGCAGAAGATGACCGACGAGGTCATGGCAAAGAACGAGAATTTGCAGAAAGAGGTTGAAGCACTATGAAGATCGAAAAACTGAACCAGCTCTACGAAGGCAAGGCCAAGAAGGTCTTTGAAACCAACGACCCCGAACTGCTGATCGTCGACTACAAGGACGATGCGACCGCGTTCAACGGCCTGAAGAAGGGCACCATCGAATCCAAGGGCATCATCAACAACAAGGTCAGCAACTACCTGATGAAGATGCTGGAGCAGCACGGCATTCCCACCCACCTGGTCGAGGAGATCTCCGACCGCGAGACCATTGTCAAGCGCGTTTCCATCGTGCCGCTGGAGGTCATCGTCCGCAACATCGCCGCGGGCTCCCTTTCCAAGCGCCTGGGGCTGCCGGAGGGAACTAAGCTCAAGAGCACGGTGCTGGAGTTCTGCTACAAGGACGATGCGCTGGGCGATCCCATGGTCAACGACTATCACATCTACGCCATGGGGCTTGCCACGAAGGAAGAGCTTGCGACCATTTCCGATTATGCACTCAAGATCAATCAGATCCTTGCCGACTTTTTGAAGGAAGCCAATATCGAACTGATCGACTTCAAGATTGAATTCGGCCGCACGAGCGACGGTACGATCATTCTGGCAGACGAAATTTCTCCCGATACCTGCCGCTTCTGGGACAGTGTGACGGGCGAAAAGCTGGATAAGGACCGCTTCCGCCGCGACCTGGGCAATGTAGAGGGCGCCTACAAGGAGATCCTGCACCGCCTGCTCGGCCTTTAATCCCTATTCCCCGCCATCCGAAAGGAACTGACATGGAGCAATTTGGCAAGCTGCACGAGGAGTGCGGCGTATTCGGCATCTATTCCGAGCGGGACGACCAGAACGTGGCCGGAACCGCCTATCTTGCGCTGTACGCCCTGCAGCACCGCGGCCAGATGAGCTGCGGCATCGCGGTGGGCGACCACGGCCTGATCAAGAGCCACAAGGACAACGGCCTGGTGCCGGAGGTTTTCTCCCCCGAGACGCTGGAATCGCTGGGCGACGGGCATCTGGCCATCGGCCATGTGCGCTACGGCACCAGCGAAAATGCGGACCGCGCTTCGGCGCAGCCGATGGTGGTGCGCCATGTGCGCGGCAACATCGCGCTCTGTTTCAACGGCCAGCTAACCAATGCGGGTGAGCTGCGCCGCGAGCTGGAGATGAGCGGCGCGATCTTCCAGAGCAACAACGACTGCGAGGTTATCGCCTACATCTTTACCCGCGAACGGCTCAAAGCCGCCTCCACCGAGGAGGCGCTGGCCGCCACCATGAAGCACCTGAAGGGCGCTTATTCCATCGTGATGATGAGCGCAAAAAAGCTGCTGGCGGCGCGCGATCCGCAGGGCTTCCGCCCGCTGTGCGTGGGAAAGCGCGAGGGGCAGATCCTCTTCGCATCGGAATCCTGCGCATTGAACGCAGTCGGCGCGGAGCTGGTGCGCGACGTCGCCCCCGGCGAAATCGCCGTGGCAAGCGAAAACGGCCTTTCCTTCATCCCCGCGCTGTGCGGGCAGAAGACCGGCCTTTGCGTATTTGAATTTGTGTATTTTGCCCGTCCGGACTCGGTGATCGACGGCGCAGGCGTGCACGAGGCGCGGCAGCGCGCGGGCGCGTTCCTTGCGTTGGAGCATCCTGTCTCGGCGGATGTGGTGGTCGGCGCGCCGGATTCGGGGCTGGACGCGGCGATGGGCTATGCCCGTCAATCCGGCATTCCCTATCAGATGGGCTTTATCAAGAACCGCTATGTCGGCCGGACATTCATTGAACCGACCCAGCAGATGCGCGAGGATGCGGTGCGCATCAAGCTCTCCGCCATCAAGTCGGTCGTGGAGGGCAAGCGCGTGATCCTGGTGGACGATTCCATCGTCCGCGGCACGACCTGTGCGCGCACGGTGCGCATCCTGCGTCAGGCGGGCGCGAAGGAAGTTCACCTGCGCATCTCCTCCCCGATGTTCGTCCATCCCTGCTATTTCGGCACCGATGTGCCCAGCGAGGACAAGCTGGTCGCCTGCCGCCTGAACCACGACGTACAGGCCATGGCAAAGGAGTTCAACGTCGATTCCCTCGGCTTCCTCGACGTGGATGACACGCGCAAGATCGCCGTGGGCTGCGGATGCGAGTTCTGCGTCGGGTGCTTCACGGGCGAATATCCCGTCGAGCCTCCCAAACCGCAGGCGCGCGACAAATATCTCGACAAATACGAAGAATAGGTTGCCTTCTTTTCCAAAGGAGTGAAAAACATGAACGAGAAAAGTTTTTCCGAAAGCTATAAAGCGGCGGGCGTTGACATCACCGCAGGCTACCGCGCGGTCGAACTGATGAAGGAGCACATCCGCCGCACGATGAGCGAGCGCGTCATCGACGGCATCGGCGGATTCGGCGGCCTGTACGAGCTGGATCTGACCGGCATCGAGCGCCCCGTGCTGGTCAGCGGCACGGACGGCGTGGGCACCAAGCTCAAATTGGCGTTTGAGGCGGACCGCCACGACACCATCGGCATCGACTGCGTGGCCATGTGCGCCAACGACGTGCTCTGCGTCGGCGCAAAGCCGCAGCTCTTCCTCGATTACATCGCCTGCGGCAAAAACGTGCCCGAGCGCATTGCGGCCATCGTCAAAGGCGTGGCGGAGGGCTGCGTGCAGTCCGGCGCGGCGCTGGTGGGCGGCGAGACCGCCGAAATGCCCGGCTTCTATCCGGAAGACGAATATGATCTTGCCGGTTTTTCTGTCGGTGTGGTAGATAAAGAAAAAATACTTAATAATGCCGAAATATGCGAAGGAGATATAATAATCGCTCTTCCGTCAAGCGGAGTACATTCGAACGGTTTTTCGCTTGTAAGGCGTGTTTTTGACGTAGAAAACACGGATTTATTAAAGAAATTTGAAGAGCTCGGCGGAAAAACTCTTGCAGACGCACTTTTGGAGCCTACAAGAATTTACGTAAAACCTATGCTTGCGCTTTTTGAAAAGATTCGCGTAAAAGCTGTTTCGCACATTACGGGCGGCGGCTTTTACGAGAACATTCCCCGCAGCCTGAAAGCCGGCTGCTGCGCGGTGATCAAGAAGAGCGATGTGCGCACCCCCGTGCTGTTTGATGTGCTGGCTAAAGAGGGCAACATTCCGGAGCGCGATATGTTCAACACCTTCAACATGGGCGTTGGTATGATTTTGACCGTGGCTGCCGAGGATGCCGACAAGGCCATTGAGATCCTGAAAGCCAACGGCGAGGATGCTTACCGCCTTGGTGTGATTGGCGAAGGCAGCGGGGTGCAGCTGGTATGATGAAGATTGCTGTGCTGGTTTCCGGCGGCGGCACCAACCTGCAGGCCATCCTGGAAAGCGAACGCCGCGGGGAGAACCCCAACGGTAAGGTTACCCTGGTGGTTGCCAGCAAACCTGGTGTGTATGCGTTGGAACGCGCTGCAAACTTCGGCGTGGAAACCGCCGTGGTGCGCCGCAAGGATTACGCCACCAGCGAGGAGTTTGACACTGCCCTGCTGAGTGTGCTGAAAGACCATGGCATTGAGCTGGTGGTTCTGGCAGGATTTTTGAGCGTGCTGGGCCCCAGCGTGATTGCCGCTTACCCCAACCGCATCCTGAACATCCACCCCAGCCTGATTCCCAGCTTTTGCGGCCCCGGCTACTATGGCCTGAAAGTGCATGAGGAAGCGCTGAAGCGCGGCGTGAAAGTGACCGGCGCTACCGTCCACTTTGTCAACGAAGTGTGTGACGGCGGGCCCATCCTGCTGCAAAAAGCCGTGGAAGTGCAGCCCGGTGATACCCCCGAAGTGCTGCAGAAGCGCGTGATGGTGGAAGCCGAATGGAAGTTGCTGCCCCAGGC
>ERZ827168.4136-NODE-4136-length-13703-cov-7.317849_pt1 | contig 13703 bp, 9 predicted proteins | sample MGYA00519868_ERZ827168 | MGnify/ENA primary metagenome ERZ827168 (study PRJEB31778, sample SAMEA3449271) | human gut metagenome | biome: human gut; feature: human-associated habitat; material: faeces | place: United Kingdom | collected 2010/2012 ...
TGTCGCGTGAGGACGGCGATCGCGTGGAGAGCGACAGCATCATCAATCAGCAACGCGTCATTGAAGACTACTGCGCCTCACGCGGCGAACTGCACATTGCCGAGCATTATGCAGATGATGGTTATACCGGCACAAATTTTGACCGCCCAGCCTTCCAGCGAATGCTTGCCGACCTTAAGGCAGGAAAAGTCGATTGCATTATCGTCAAGGATCTTTCCCGCTTCGGCCGTGACTACATCGATATGGGGTACTATCTTGAGCGTGTGTTCCCCGCACTCGGTGTGCGGTTCATTGCCGTCAACGACGCCGTGGACAGTGAGAAGGGACCCTACGATATGCTCCTGCCCCTCAAGAATGTCTTCAACGCGCAGTATGCCAAGGACATTTCCGGCAAGGTCCGCAGCGCGTTTGCCGTCAAGCAGAAGCGCGGCGAGTTTGTCGGCGCATTCGCGTCCTACGGGTATCTCAAGGACCCTGAGAACCGCAACCATCTTATCATCGACCCCGCCGCCGCGCCAGTCGTCCGCCGCATCTTCGAGCTCACCGCGCGGGGGATTGGTCAAGTCAAGGTAGCGCAGATGCTCAACGACGAGAGGCTGCCCTGTCCCAGCGAGTACAAGCGGCTCATGGGTGAAAAATACAGCAACTCCAAGCGGCTCAGCACGACCTGTTATTGGACATACTCGACGATCCACAAAATCGTCCGCAATGAAATGTACATTGGCAACATGGTGCAGCGGCGCGCTGTGCGCGCGTCAATGCACGGAAAGGCCAAGGCCGCCGACAAAAGCGAATGGATCGTAGTCGAAAGCACGCACGAAGCCATTATCTCCCGTGAGCTGTGGGATGCGGTGCAGGCGCAAATTGGCAGGAACTCCCGCACAATGGACTTTGAGAGCAATGTCGGTCTGCTGGCAGGATTTATCCGCTGCGGCGACTGCGGGCGGGCTATGGTCAAGACCGTGTGGAGCGGGCGCATTCACTATTCCTGCGGGTCGTACCGCCGTTACGGCTTCACCGCCTGCACGAAGCACTATATTCCCCAGAAGGATATTGAGGACATCCTGCTGGATGACCTCAATCGTATCATTGCACAGGCGGGCGACCTCAAGCGGCTGGCGGAGGAAAACCGTTCGGTGTCCGACCCGCACATCCGGCGTGAGAACGAGGAAAGACGCCTGACCGCGGCATTGGAGCGCATCCGGCGTCTTAAACAAAGCTCCTATGAGGACTATCAGGACAAGCTCCTCACTCGCGAGGAATTCCTCCGTTACAAGGCGGACTATGACCGTCAGGAGGAGACGCTTGCCGCACAGCTTAAACAGGCGCACAGCACAGTCAAAGACAATGAAGCAGCAAATCCCTGGCTCGAAAAGCTCTTAAAGCTTGGGCACTTGACAGAGCTTGACCGCACAACGCTGGCACAGACGGTCAAGGAAATTTGTGTGTTTGAGGGCAAGCACCTTGAGGTCGTGTATCTCTTTTCGGACGAGCTTCGCGGAGCGTTGGAAACAAATTAGGAGAAACCGGCATATCGAGCCGCGCTCCGCGGCGGCTTTCACTGCCGCATTTCGGCATCACCCCAGGCGGCGTCGAACGAGATGCTGCACACCTTCTGGTCGCGCTCGACGCAGTAGATGGGCAGCTGGCGCGTCGCGGCCGACGCCCGCACGGCGGCGGGCGCGTTCACCGCGCCGAAGATGGCTGCCGCCGCCAGCAGCGCCGCACCGACGGTCAGCGTCCTGCGCCGCAGAACAAGAAAGCGCGGCTTCGCCGTCTCCCGTTTCCCGCGCTTTTTCCTCAAGGCAAACTGCAAAAACATCCGCATATCCTCCCCATTTTGTTTTGGTAGAGGGTATGCGGCGCTTTTCTTTTTCATACCGGGCGGAGCCCCGTGCGCGTCACGGGACAGGCCCGTCGTCCGCCGGCCGCGCACCGATTTTCGGCAGAATTTACTTTTTTCGTTGAGAAAAAGCCGCGCTTGTGTTACACTGGATACAGCTATCATAGAAAATGAAACGCGCGGCCCTTCGCCGCACACTGAAAATTCAATCGTTTTTGGAGGAGAAAAATCATGGAGATCAGAAAAGAAAAGAAGGATTCCGCGCTGTCAATGGCCATTGAGGGCCGTATCGACACCACCACCGCCCCCCAGCTGGAAACGGAGCTGAAGGCCGACCTTGACGGCGTCACCGAGCTGCGTCTGGACTTCGGGCAGGTCGAGTACATCTCCTCGGCGGGACTGCGCGTGCTGCTGTCCGCGCAGAAGCTGATGAACCGTCAGGGCAAAATGGTGCTCACCCATGTGAGCGAGTCGGTGATGGAGATCTTTGAGGTGACCGGCTTCTCCGACATTCTGACCATTGAGTAACACCATGCGGACGATGAGCCCCGCCGCACATCGGACGGCGGACCGCTTTACCGCTCGGATGTTCCGTGGACTGTGGGTCCCTGCCATGCTCTCGTCGCTCGGCTGGGCGCTGAGCGATATGGCGGACGCCGTGGTGGTGGGGCAGCGGCTGGGCGCCGTGGGACTTGCCGCCATCGGTCTGATCCTGCCGGTCTACATGATCAACTGCATGTTTGCCCACGGCCTCGGACTGGGCGGCTCCGTTCGCTATTCCCGTCTGCTGAGTCAGGGCAAAACGCAGGAGGCCGCGGACAGCTTTCACGGTGTGCTCGCGCTGGCGCTGCTTTTCAGCGTCACGACCGCCGTGCTGGGCAGCGTGTTCATGGACCCGCTGCTGGCGCTGCTGGGCACGCGGAGCACGGACGGCGCGCTGTATGCCGCCACAAGGGACTATCTGCAGATCCTCGTCGCGGCCACGCCGCTGTTCTACCTGTCCAACGTGTTCAACTACTATCTGCGCAACGACGGGAGTCAGCGCCGCGCCGGCGCCGGCTCGGTCATAGGCAACCTCTGTGACATCGCGCTGAACATCACGCTGGTGCTGGCGCTGGACATGGGCACGCGGGGCGCGGCGCTGTCCACCGCGCTGGGACAGATCATCACCATCGCCATCTATCTGCCGGGCTTTTTCGGTCAGAAGCACACGCTGCGCTTCGCGCTGCCGCGCGGGCGCTGGCTCGTCCCTGCCCTTTCCGCGCTGAAGGCAGGCATGGCCACCTCGGTGCAGTATCTGTACCAGATGATCTTCTTCCTCGTGTGCAACAATCTGCTGATCCGTCTGGGCGGCGAAACGGCGGTGGCGGTGTTCGATGTCATTCAGAACACCTCCTACCTGATCCTGTACCTGTTTGAGGGGACGGGGCGCGCCATGCAGCCCATCCTCTCCACCTATCAGGGCGAGCACAACCGGCAGGGAATGCGGAACACGGTGCGTCTCGGCTTCACGGCGGGACTGACGGTGGGCGGCGCGCTGATCGTCCTTGTGGAGCTGTGGCCCGCGGGAATGTGCCTGCTGTTCGGCATCGCCGGTTCGGCGTCGGAGGCGCTGGCGTGTACCGCGCTGCGGCTCTACGGCGCGGGGGCGCTGTTCGCCGGCATCAATATCCTGCTGTGCAATTACTATCAGGCCTGCGAGAACGAGAAGCCGTCGTTCCTGCTGGAGACGCTGCGCGGCGCGGTGCTGCTCATCCCGCTGACGTTCGTGTGCTACGCCTTGGGGTTGCAGCGCTTCTGGCTGCTGTTCCTGCTGACGGAGGCCGGCTCGCTGGCGGTGTTCCTTCTGCTGGGGCTCGGCGGCCGATATAAGAAGACAGAGCTGCCGGAGGAGCGCATCTTCCAGCGGACGATCCTCAGCAACGCGGAGGATGTGATGGACGTGTGCCGCGAGCTGGAGGCCTTCTGCGAAGTCTGGGGCGCGGACATGAAGCAGCAGATGTTTTCGACCATGACCGTGGAGGAGCTCGGCATGGCCATCTTGAAGCACGGCTTTCAGGGGCGGACGGACGGCTACCTCCAGCTGACGGCCATCATGGACGAGGGCGGCGTGCTGGAGCTGCACCTGCGGGACGACGCCACGACCTTCAATCCCTTTGCGTTAGATACCTCCCGCGCCAGCCGGGACGAGGCTTTCGACATGGACGGCATGGGCGTGCTGGTCATCAAAAAGCGGGCGAAGGAATTTTTCTACCGGCGCTATCAGGGCTTCAACACACTGATCATCAAGATCTGAGGACAAAGAGGGAAAAGCGATGAAGGTCGTTTATTTCGGCAGCGACGTGTTCCTGTCGTGCTTTGAATATTTTGTGGAAAAGCATCAGGTGCTGGCGCTGTATACCTATCACAACGACGAGGACTATTTCACGGAATATGCCATCGTAAGGCGGGCCGGAGAGCTCGGCATCCCTGTTCACTATGAGGCCATCTCGCCGGAGGAGATCCGGCGGTACTTCACGGAGGAGGGCTGCGAGCTGTTTTTCATCGCGGAGTATGACCGCATCCTGACGCTGCCGGAGGAGCTTCCCGCGTTCCGCGGCATCAACACCCACAGCTCGCTGCTCCCGCAGGGGCGCAGCTATTACCCCATCGAGGGAGCCATGGAGCGGGAGCTGTCATGCACCGGCGTGACGATGCACAAGGTGGCGCAGCGATTGGACGGCGGCGACGTTCTGGCGCAGCATACCATTGACATAGCCGCGGACACGGACAGCATCGACGTCTATCTGCAAAGCGCGGCATGGGCGCGCGCGACGGTCGAGGACCTCCTCGAGCACCTTGACGACCGCTGGGCGGCCGGCCGGCCGCAGGCGGAAAAGCAGCCCTACTGGAAGCGTCCCGCGTCCGCGCTGCTGACGCTGCATCCCGAAATGAGCCGGGCGGAGGCCCTGGCGATCTTCCGAAAATACAATTCCATGACTCAGGTGGAGCTGGGCGGCGCGTGGTTCTATGTGACCGCGATAGGGACCGGCACGGCCCCCCTGCCCTGCGAGGTGCAGCGTCTGTCCCCCACGCGGGCGCTCTACCGCGTAAGAGATGGTCATTTGCGGCTTCATATCCATCCGATGGAGGTGCGGACATGAAACGAGCAAGGAGCATACGGTTACAGCCCAAGCTGCTGCTGGGACTGGTGGCGATGGCCGCCGTCCTCGCGGCGATCCTGGCCCCCTCGATTGCCCAACTGTACCGGGCGCGGATGGAGGAGCAATACGCCTCTCTCGCGTTCGGTCAGGCCTCCGTGGCGGCGGATCTCATCGACGGAGACCGCGTGGAGCAATACTACCGGACCGGCGAGAAGGACGCCTATTACGAGGAGATCCACCGCTACCTGCAGGACGTCAGGGAGAAGCTGGGACTGAAATACTTCTATGTGGTCGTGCCGGAGGATGAGGTCATGTACTACATCTGGGACGCGGGCGTTCCCGGCGAGGACGGCGTCTGCGACCTCGGCGACACCGACGCCTACTACGGCGGCGGCAACGAGCTGATGCACGGGGCCTTTTCCGTCGACGCGGAGCAGACCATCCTCATCACCAACAACGAGGAGTACGGCTATCTGGCGTCGGCCTACGTCGCCATCCTCAACAAAGCCGGCACACCGGTGGCGCTGGCCAGCGTGGACATCTCGATGGACATGATCGACCAGCAGATCCGGCAGTTTCTCGGCCTGACGCTGTGCGTGGTGCTGGCCGTTCTGCTGCTTTCCATTTTCGCGTACTACTACTATGTGCGGCGCATTCTGATCCGTCCGCTGAGGACTCTGCACCACGCCGCCATCGGGCTGGTGGAGAGCAAGATGGCGGCCTTGTCCGACTTTCGGGTGGAGGTCAACACCGGCGACGAGCTGGAGGAGCTTGCCCATTCGTTCCAGTACATGGTGTCGGAGCTGAATGAATATATTCAAAATCTCAGCCGCGTCACCGCGGAAAAGGAGCGCATCGGCGCGGAGCTGGATGTGGCGCGCCACATTCAGGCGTCCATGCTGCCCTGCATCTTCCCCGCCTTCCCCGAGCGCCACGAGTTCGACATTTACGCCTCCATGACGCCGGCGAAGGAGGTCGGCGGCGACTTCTACGACTTCTTCCTGGTGGATGACGACCATCTGGCGCTGGTCATGGCGGACGTGTCCGGCAAGGGCGTCCCCGCGGCGCTGTTTATGATGATCTCCAAAACGCTGCTGAAATCCGCCGCGCAGAGCGGTCTGTCCCCGAAGGCCGTGCTGGAAAAGGTGAACGATCAGCTCTGCGAAAACAACGAAGCGGAGATGTTCGTCACCGTCTGGCTGGGCATTCTCGAGATCTCCACGGGAAAAATGAAGTGCGCCAACGCAGGCCACGAGTATCCGGCCATCATGCGCCGCGGTGGCTCCTTCGAGCTGTTCAAGGATAAGCACGGCTTCGTGCTGGCCGGCATGGAGGGCGCCCGATACCGCGAATACGAGCTGGAGCTGGACGCGGGAGACCGTCTGGTGGTCTACACGGACGGCGTGCCGGAGGCCACGAATGCCTCCAACACGCTTTACGGGACTGACCGGATGCTCCGTGCGCTGAACGCCGCCGAGGGCGGCTCGTGCCGTCAGCTGCTGGAGGCTCTGCACCGCGATGTGGACGAGTTCGCGGGCGGCGCGGACCAGTTCGACGATATCACCATGCTCTGCATCGAGATGAAGTCGTCGGGCATGAAAAAGATCAATCTCGCGCCGACGCTGGAGCAGCTGCCGCAGGCCACCGACTTTTTTGAGGGCATTCTCGCCGAGGCAGGAGCCTCTATGAAGGTGATCGCTCAGGTCAATGTGGCGGTGGATGAGATCTTCTCCAACATCGCCCGCTACAGCGGCGCGACCGGCGTCGTGCTGGGCTGCTCGCTGAAGGACGGCAAGGCGACGCTTCGCTTTTCCGACAACGGACGGCCCTACGACCCCACCGAAAAGCCCGACCCGGATACAACGCAGTCGGCGGAGGAGCGGGAGGTCGGCGGTCTCGGCATCTTCATGGTGAAGAAGCTCATGGACGAGGTGACCTATGAATACGCGGACGGGTCGAACATCCTGACGCTCGTGAAGAGCCTTTGAATGATCGTACCGGGTCGCCTCCCGTCCCGCAGCGGAGCATTTCCGGAAGAGTTTTGACCGAGGAAACACGATGAGCAAATACGCCGCGCAGCTCAGCAGGAGCTGAACCTCCGCGAGATACAAAGAGGCCCATCTGCCAAAGCAGATGGGCCTCTTCTCTTTGTTTTGTCTGAGGGAGCGTGTTCCCGTTACTTGTTGTACGCTCTATAAAGGAACGTCACGATCTGGCCGCGGGTGCAGTCGTTGTCGGAGCCGAACAGGCCGCCGCCGATGCCCTCGGTCACGCCGTTGGCCGCCGCCCAGGCGACCGCGTCCGCAAAGTAGCTGCCGGTCGGGACGTCGGAGAACTCCGCCGCACTCGCCGCCTTGGCCTTCAGGGCGCGGGCGAGGAAGGTCACCGCCTGCGCGCGGGTGCAGGTCGCGTCGGGAGAGAACGTGCTGGTCGTCGTGCCGGTGGTGATGCCGTTTTCGATGGCCCACGCCACGGCCTTCTCATAGTAGCTGCCGCTGACCACGTCGGTCATGCCGGACGCAGCGCCCTTCGGCTCGGGAGAGCCGGCGGCGCGCCACAGGAAGGTCACGATCTGCGCGCGGGTGCAGGGCTGCTCGGGAGCGAACAGGTCATTGCCCACGCCGGTGGTGATGCCGTTCTTGACCGCCCACTTGACGGCCTCATAGAAGTAGGCGTTGTTGGGCACGTCGTAGAAGAAGTTCAGCATGGAGTTGTCCTCCATGAAGGTCGCCTTGACCTCGACCTTGCCCGCAGGCATGGTGAAGGTGTACTTGCCGTTGCCCTTGTCCTTGAGCGTCAGCTCGTTGCCGTTCTTGTCGGTGACGGTCAGGGTCTCGAGGACGTAGCCGCTGTCGGGCTTGACGGTGACGGTCACGGTGTCGCCCTTGCTGGCGCTCTTCGGGCTGACGGTCACGCTGCCGTTCTTGGTCTTGCTCGGGGTAGAGACGGAGTAGGTCGGGTCGTAGGAGCTGCTGCCGCCGGAGTAGGGCGCAGAGTAGCTGACCGTCCAGACACCGTTCGCGGTGCTGCTCACATAGTAATTGTTTGCCAGAGCGCCGGAGGGGTCTGTCAGATACACGCCGGAGGTCAAACCGGATTTTGCAAGAACCGTGTAGGTATAAGCGCCCTCGCTGCCATCACGCTTGACGATGTTGGTGTTGCCGTTGCCCACAACGTAAGCGCTCGGATCGCTGCTGAACTTGCCGCCGGAGATGGCGATGGTTGCATTAGACGTACTGCTCTTAATAATCGCAGCCTTTGTTCCAGCAAACTGACCGCCGGAAATGTTCACAATCGCATTTTGGCTGCTGACTTCGGCAACAGCATATGTGGCACCGGTGAACGTACCACCGGACACGGTAAGAGTACCAAGATCAATACCAGCACCACAACCACAGTTGTAAATGCCGTATGTCTCTGTGTTAGCATCACTTGCAGCAGTAAAGGTGCCGCCTGTGATCTCTGCAATATTGTGATTCTGAACAACGGCCTGATAATAGTTGCTGAACGTACCGCCATTGATCGTTAACTTTGCGCGGTCATCGTTCTTGATCGTATTCAAACCGCCGCGGAACGTACCGCCATCAATCGTCAGGATAGGCTGGTCAAGCCCCTTATTAGTGTTGTAGTCGTTGGCGTTAAAGTATCCATTAGAAACAAGGCTGGAGAATTTACCAAGAGCGGCATTGTTCCCAGCAGTTTGCACGGTCGCGCCATCATTGATTGTCATGGTGCCAACGTTCTTGATGGTGTACCAAGAATTTTGGCCACTCTCGCCTTTGTTCATGCCGTTTTCCCGAGAACGATCAAAGGTACCGCCATTTATGACAACCGTTCCCTTATTGTACAGCGCACCTTTAGCGTGAGAAATATTATCAACCCTACCCGTTCCCATGATGGTCAAGTTACCATTGTTCAGAATGGTGTGATCATCCACGTTGGTCAAGGTCATGCCGTTCAGATCGAGCGTGATGGTCTTGGCCGCGGGGATGGTGACATTTTCGGTCACGTTGTTCACCAACTTGACGGTATCGCCGGTGTTGGCTTCGTTGATGGCGGCGGTGAGGGTGGGGTACTCCTTTGCCCCGATCATAGCGACCGTATCCTCTTTCGGCTTCACCCAATGACCCTTCGAAACCTCCACAAGCACTTCGTTGGCGTTCTTGTTAACAATATCGCCATCGCCGTAATCAGTACCGGCGGCAACGACCTTGTTGTCAATGATCACAAGACCGGCTTTGCCGACCTCTTTACGGCCGAAGATGCTGTCTTCGGGCTTTTGGGTGCTTGCATTTTCCTGCGTCAAGAAATTCTGGCTTGCGGAAGTAGCAGCGTCAACGGTGACCTGACCGACATTCGCCGTGCCGACCAGATCGCCGACGCGCCAGCTCTTTCCCGTCTCAGTGCACTTCAGAGTGCTGTCCTTTACAGTGCAGCCCGTGATGGTGTGATAGGTGGCGGGATTCGCACCGGCGTGACCGATCAGGCCGCCGACAGAGCCCTTCGCCTCAATCGTCACATTCTCGACGGAGCAGTTTGTAAGCGTGACCTTGGTATCGACCGGGCCGTCGTTCTGGTTGTTATAGCCGGATGTCCAGCCAATCAGACCGCCGACGCGCGCGCCGCCGGTGCTGACAATTTTGCTGTTCTTCAGATGGCAGTTATCCAGTTCGATTCGAGTCATGGAATCCACGCAGTTGATAAATGCGCCGATTCCCTGATCATTCGTTGTGTCGTTGATATCCGCATCAGCAATGGTCAGATCCTTGATCACAATGCCGGATTTGCCCGCAAAGCCGCCCGCAAACAAGGGGGCGCTCAAGCCGGTGATGGTCTTGCCGTTGCCGTTCAGGGTGATGACGCCCTGACCATGGTATCCATCCACACTCACCGGCGTCCAGCTCTTACCGGTCATATTGATGTCGTCCAGCAGCTCGATCACGGTGTCGCCGGTTTTGTCTGTGGCCGCAAAGGCGTCGGCGAGGGTGGGATACTCGGTATCGCCGATTTTGGCAACATACGACATTTTAACCTCGCCTGTGGTCGCGTCAAAATTTGCACCAGGCGCAAGGTAGTCATTGTTGATTCCTCCGGGGAACGTACCGGCTGTGATGTTGAACTCGTTCTTGGCGGCTTCGGCATCCTTTTGGGCTGTAATATTAAAGTCACCGCTGATGCCGGTGCCGTTGGCCTCGATGGTGACTTTCTGCTCGCCCTTAGAGCCTTCAATGTCCTTCTGAAGCAGGCCCTTAGTGCAGTCCGTAGCGGTCACAGTCGTCAGCGTGATATTCGTAGGCTTGGAAGCAACGATAGCCGCCTTTTCAGTCAGACCGTCAAAGCTCGTGTCCGTGACCGTCACCGTGGGCGCAACATCCAAATCCCCCTCGTTGTAGGTCTTGATGCCGCGCGTGCCGGTGAAGGTGCTGCCCTTCACTTCGGTATTGCCGCCGTAGTTCCACAGATTGAACTTACCAGAAGTATCATTGGTGAACTGGCATCTGTCAAACACCGTCTTGCCGTACTGGTTGTTGCACACGCCGTTCGGGAAAACACAGTTCGTGTAGGTCACGGTGTTTTCCGCCGCGCCGGTGTTGCGGAGCCAGCAGGTGAAGTAATTGGTGCTGTGACCGTAGTCACCACCATAAGTTGGATTAGGTTTGCTCAGCTTCAGGTTTGTAAAACTGACATCGATGTCGTACTTCTGATCAGCCAAGATTGCAAGACCGCCGGTGATGCAGATTTCCGCATCGTCGTTTATGCCAACGAACGCGACCTTGGAGAGGTCGGCCAGACCAGCTTTTGCGACCTGCACCCAGCCGGTATCAGTCACATCAACCTTACCACTGATCTCATAGGTGATGACGCCGTTTTCGTCAGGCGCCGCCGCATTGACGGCGTCGCTAAACGAACTATAGGTCTCCCCCCCTACCTTGATCGGTCCAGCGCCTGTCGCCCCCTCCGCCAGGGCTGCCGTCGGTAAGAGCGACAGCGCCATCGCGAGGCATAGTAAAATGGATAGCAGCTTATGTTTCATAATGATCCTCCTACAGTATATGTTTTCTGCGGCTCCCCGCAGTTTGGGCACTTATTTTTACCGGCTCCGCCGGAGGTTCACTTAAAATCGCTGTGCATCGGTCCAATGGCCGGCCCGCGCAGATTGGACAGCCGCAGCGCTGCTTTCCTGTACGGCTGCTGATGACCGATTTCCACGCGTGGCCGTTTTCACACAGCCACCAGGCCCTCCGGCTGCTGCCGGGCGTCACCTGCTGTGGCGTGAAACTGCCGTTAAGGGTCGGATGCCACTGCGATGCGATCACCGGCTCCTTGGTCTCCAGATCATTAAATCCCGGCAGGACCTTGCGGTTGGTGCAGTACGGGCAATCGCTTTCCCTGTTCACACGGTGGGCGATGACCGCACAGAAGGAATGCCCCTTGTCACAGAGCCACCACACGCGGCGATTGGAATATGCGCTCACCGCCTCCGGCGTCAGCGCACCGTTCTTTTTCCGATCCCACTGTTCAGCAAGCTGCGGATGCAGCGAAGTGAGATCATTGAATCCAGGCAGGACCTTTTGTCCCGCGCAGAACGGATAGCCTGCGTTTGATGTAACGCGGCTGGCAACGCTCGCCTGCCAGCTATGTCCTTTCGGACACCTCCACCAGACCTTCTGGTGTGCTCCCGGCATGACCTGCGTCGGCAGCAGCGGAGAATTCTTTTCCGTGTCCCACTCCGAAAGCAGATCAGGGAATTTTGCCGCCAGAGAGTTTTCCTCCGGCAGAACGATGCGGCCAGCGCAGACGGGACAGCCCGTTCCCCGCGCGCGGATTCTGACTTCGGAACGGTAGGAATGGCCTTGGGGGCATCGCCACCATACCTTTTGATGGCTTCCGTAGGTCACATCCTTCGGCGTGAGCGGCGCATTGCGTTCATCGTCCCATTGTGCCAGCAGGCCAGCAGGTGAGTTTGTTCATGCCCGGCGCAGAAATCGTACAGAGACGGATGGATCGCTGCTCACCTCCCGCAGAATACTTGTCCGCCTGCAATACAGGCGGAAGGGTCTTTTATCGCGCATTGTGTATCTGGCACAGTGGATAAAAATGTACGCTTTTTTAGTCGGCTTTAAGCTGTTATCCTATTGAAATTCTATTAGAGGAGTGCTATGGTTAAGGTGTAGATTTTATGTATATCGCTGTGGTCGGCAACCTGTACTTTTTTATCCAGCCCTTTTTACTTTCTACGTTTTCCTAACAATTTCTTTACACACGTCATCCTGAGCCCAGAGCAAAAAGCTCCGGTGGGTGACGCCCAGCAGTTTTCCTGCTGCCCGTGCGGACAGCTCGCCGCGCTCCCAACGTGCTTTGACTTCGCCGAACCCTTCCGGCAGCACCTTGCGGGGCCTGCCGAATTTCACGCCACGCGCCTTCGCTGCGGCGATCCCTTCCGCCTGCCGCTGGTGAATGAATTCGCGCTCTGTCTGCGCCACATAGGATAGCAGCTGCAGCACGATGTCCGCGATCAGCGTTCCGGTGAGATCCCGGTTCCGCCGTGTGTCAAGCAGAGGCATATCCAGCACGACAATGGCCGCGCTCTTCTCCTTGGTGATAATGCGCCATTGCTCCAGGATCTCTTCATAGTTTCTTCCGAGACGGTCGATGCTCTTGATCACAAGTGTGTCGCCGTCTTTCAGTTTGCGCAGCAGCCGCTGGTAGCTGCGGCGGTCAAAATCCTTGCCGGACTGCTTGTCCACAAAAATCGCCCGGTCCGTTAACCCGAATTCCCGCAGGGCGATGAGCTGACGCAGTTCATTCTGCTCCTTGGTAGAAACTCTTGCATAACCGTATTCCATGTGCTGACCTCCCAATTTATCGGTGGATAAATTGTAAGCCAGGTGCCGGCCACATGGGCAATATAGTGTTATATCACTATATTAGCACATATTTTTCAATTAGTGAAGTATCACTAATAACCTTTTCTCAAATAATTTACCATAGTGATAAATCGTCATGGAGGTTTACACTATGGATACTCGGGAAACTGTTGCACTTCGCATCCGCCAACTTTGCGCAGAACGAAAAATTACGCCGAACGGGTTAGCAAATCTATCTGCTGTTCCTCAGGCAACCATCAAGAGTATCCTTAATGATGAAAGCAAAAATCCGGGCGTCGTGACGATTAAGAAGCTTTGTGATGGTCTTGAGATCACCCTCGGTGAGTTCTTCTCCACACCTGAATTCGATATGCTGGAACAGGAAATCAAATGAAGCCTCTTTCTCAGCCTCTACCGCCAGCGCTCCTCCATTTTTCGCGTAGAGTACACGCATAGTGCGTGAACTCTACGCTCTATAAGGGGTATTCTCTCTTTTTCGCGGAAAATCTTTCATCCGCTGCTGCGTTTGACGGTTACACATTGCCGCCGCGCCTTTTCTCATTTGAATGGAGTGCTGCTACATGAAAAATGAATCCCAATACGGCCTGCTGCTATTACAGCGGTATCTGTATGAGCATACGGATGACCAGCATCCGGCCTCTGTGGCGGATATTCTTGCCTTCTGGCAGGAGCATGGCATTCAGGCGGGGCGCAAGAGCGTATATTCCGCTATTGAAGTCTTGCAAAGCAGCGGTATGGACATCGTATGCGTCAAAAGCACCCAGAATCGATATTTCGTGGGGGAGAGGCTGTTTGAACTGCCGGAGCTGAAGCTGCTGGTGGACGCGG
>ERZ827168.4139-NODE-4139-length-13696-cov-5.059013_pt1 | contig 13696 bp, 13 predicted proteins | sample MGYA00519868_ERZ827168 | MGnify/ENA primary metagenome ERZ827168 (study PRJEB31778, sample SAMEA3449271) | human gut metagenome | biome: human gut; feature: human-associated habitat; material: faeces | place: United Kingdom | collected 2010/2012 ...
AGTTTATACTCCTATTTACTCTTAAAAAACTTGCAAAAACCATAAGAATATGGAAATTTTTTGCTGTCATTTTATTGATAAAGAAAGTCGATATGCCGGAGATATAGAAATCGGACGGGATGAAAAGATTTATAAAAAAGTATATGACTCTATACCTCGTTCAAGGATGATAGAAGAGCGTTTAGCTAAAAAAGGACAGCGATTAATTTTGTGCTTGAAAAATATAATTGAAGAAAAGCAGGCTTAATTTAGGATTAGTTAATAATTAAATTTATGAGGAAGAGTTTTATGAAAACATTTGTTGATGCCCAAAAAGATTACGATCAATTGGAAATTTATCGAAAATGGTTGAGAGATAACAATGTTTCTTTTCAGGAAGATGAAGACGGGGAAGCGTTGTATTTTTGTTATCAAGGAGGTAATTTTATGATTAAGGTGCCTAAAAGTGACAGGAACTGGTTGGGGCTTGTTTTCCCGAATGTGTATGATGTGGTTGAAGAAAAAAGAGAGTACGTACTTGAAATATTGAATAGGATAAATCTGGAGAGAAAAAGCGTAAAGGCTTTTTTGGTCAAAAATAGTGTGTGGTTAGTTATAGAGATGTATATTGACTCTACACCTGTAATTGCTGACTTTTTCGAAACGCTTTTAGCGAATTTACATGAAACACGATTGGTATTATATTCTAAAGTGAAGTGAGTTGATTATAAAGATTATTGTCGATTATAAAAAGTAATGTTACGATTAATATATTGTGCACTTACTTTGGGAGTATTGTCGATGGCCGGATGCCGGAGCGGGCGTCCGGTCGTCGGTACTTCCGATGCTTGTGCCGCAGTTCCTGTAATTCCCGTAGCACCGGACAGCGATATGCTTTCCGCTGCAATTGCAGATACGGAGAATGAAGTTTGTCTGGCTGATTCGGGCGATCCGGAATCTTCGGAGCGTCGGCGACTGTATCGGCGGAGTGCGGAGCCGACGGATTCCGTTTGGATAAATAGATTGAATGGGGTGATACCTGCCGGGCAGGATCGTGCGATCCGTGTTTATATCAAATACAATCAACCTGTTTGCGGGTATGAGGTGACGGCGTGTTGGATGCCGTTCGATGCTTATAGTGAAACCGGCCAGTGGGTGATGAATTTCCGTTCCGTATCCGGCGGCCGGAATTTTCAGTATGCCGATACGGGGAAATATTCCAATCCTATGTTGATGGATATTACGTTCGCAAAGAATTTTCAAGGTCATCGGAATGGGGATGTCTATTATTTCGATTACGTATCTGCGACTGATGCTATCAATAGAGAATATTATCCGAACTCACCGTTGGGATATTATACTGCTTTTCAGTTTTTCGATGCGGACTTCGACGGAGAGGATGAGTTGCTGGTGAACGATTTCGGAATGGATCGACAGGGAAATTCGTACACGGTTTTCGATATTACGGCAAAGGGTCTGTATCGGAAAGATTATCTGCCTTTCGCAGAGATCGATAACGAAACGGAGTTCTATCCGGCGGTCGGGACGATTGTCTTGTATGCACATGACGGGGTGCACGATAGCAGTTGGTCCACATTTCGGAAGCGACAAAATCGGAAGCGGCGAAAAACTTTGCTTGTACCGGATCGGCTGGCCGATGCGACAAGCGGGCGGTTGTTGCAAAAATATAACGAACAGGGGGAGGCGGACTTCGAACTTGCTGCGATTCAGCAGACTTTTGCGATTTGGGAACAAGACGGCCGTCAAAATGGGGATTCGATTTATGTTTACGAAGTTACTGACGAAAGATTGGAACTGATCCGGATGCAAGAGCGATACCTCCCGGAATGTAGAAATCTATAATCCCATATCGTTTTCTTTCGAATACGAACCGAATGTTCAGGGGTATCGTGTCGAAGGGCGATTATTTGCGTTCGATACTCCACAGGGACTGGGAAACCGACTCGAAGGGCCGTGTCGTCTGTCGTTTTACAACGAATCGACCGGTTGTCGATACGATATTTTTTGTGAACATTATTGTGATGAAAATTCAATTCCCGGGTGGTATGATGAAACAGGGGAATATCTCTTCAATCCGGAAGTCGGAAATACCGAAGGAACATTGTGTTTCGATTACAGTACATTGCAAGGTGAGGATGATCGGGGGCCGTTTGTATTCGAGGATGTCGATTTCGACGGTAAGGATGAAATTCTGATTCGCAGAACGAGTCCGTTGCGGAATTCCGTGCATTATTACGAAGTTTATAAACCTGTCGGTGCAGACAGTTGTGTCTTGTTGAATTATCCGCCTTTTAACGGGTTTTATTGCGATCGTTGCGGTTGGGATGAGGTGTCTCCGGAAAAGAATACGATTACGAGGTATCGTTCCGATCATAAAATGCAGGTATTCTGGTTTCATCGATGAATCGGAATATCCGGATTCAATTATCCGTATGCCGTAGATACGGTCCGAGCAGAGCTTTTTTCTAGAAAGCATCGATGTTCGAAATATTGGCCTGATCCCTGCTGTCGTCGGTGAATTTTACGATGTCCAGATAAGGCGGATGAGCGATCATAAAATCGACCTACTCTCGGTGCCTTTCGCCCAGCTATGCTGCGATCGCCTCGGAAAACGGCTGTCGATCGGTGACATCGACATTCTTGATTGCGTAGTTGATCGAAGACCATTCGCTCATAATGCTATTGACATAATCGATAATTTTTTGGGTGATGTCGAATCCGATATAATCTTTGCGCAGGTTTTCATATGCGAACAGGGTAGTCCCGCTGCCTGCGAACAATTCCAGCACGGTATTTCCGGCATTCGTAAGCGTTTGAGTAGTTGGGGAACGAAATTGCCGTGATAGATATTCTTGTGCTTGCCTTGCCTATCTCTTTCGGGGATCAACCACAGGCTGTCCACATTTAGATCGATCTGCTTCCAGTTATCTTTATTGATCTCCATAACCTGTTTGAATTTATCTTTATACCTCGGCTGAATAAGGGACTTTGTAAAATTTTTTTATCCTACATAGATCCTTTACGGTGGGATCCAATTACAAAGATACACGAAACGGTAAGATATATCAGCTATAAGGGGCTGTTTGGACAATAAAAAAGGCGGAAAACTTAAGTTTTCCGCCTTTCCGTACCTCCTCAGGGGCTCGAACCCTGGACCCCAACATTAAGAGTGTCGTGCTCTACCAACTGAGCTAAAGAGGCGTTTGCAGGTGCAAATGTAGGATGTTTTTTTTATTTCTGCAAGAAAAAAATATTTTTTCTTCGTAAAAAATGCAGAGGAGGGCTTCGAAACGGAATTTTGCTTTTTTTACCTTGTGTATATACTAAATAGAATATTATTTAAGTTATATGGGTGCATCGACTGGTTACCGAATTATTATGTTTCAAGATTTATTATTTCGGTACATCCGTCCAGGTGATGGAAAAAACGCCGCCTGAGGGCTAAAAATCATTTTTTTGGGGGATTTTTTGTAGGTACGAATATTTGAATTTTAAATGTAAGATATTCAATATATTGTGATTTTTGATTCGCTTTTTTTGTTGAAAAAACTGTCTTAAAAAGTTGTTTAAGTTAGATTAATTTCCTACCTTTGAGGGAATTTCGGATTAAGAATTCGATTCCGAATGAAGGCGAGAATATTGATTCCGTTCGGTGCAGTTGCTTTATCGCAGGAATACGCTGGGGAACGGACGGGACAAAAGAATTGAATTTTGTTGGTTATATTGTGTATTAGGATTATTCTACGATACTTGCATGGTGAATTTTCGCTTTTTTATGATGTTTTTAATACCTAACTTTTAATTTTTTATTAACCCCGAAGGGGTGTCCGGATTTCGATCTGGTAACTCTTTCACCAAACCACTTGTTATTTTTCTTTTGCGATGGCGCTCGTCGCCATGCTCGCAATGGTAAGTGCAAGCAGTGGCTGTAGCGACGATGATGGTGCAAATTACAGTACCACTATTGTCGCCAAAACTACGCTTTCCTTATCGAAGAACGCCGGGACGGGCCGCTTGGCGTATGAAATTCAGGGTGCCGATAAATCGTCTGTTGTTACGGCGACGACGAACGTGGATTGGATCACGAATTTCAATTACAGGGAGCCGGGATACGTCCAGTTTGATTACACCGCCCTCGATGAGGACGTCGAGTCTCGTTCGGGGCAGATCACCCTTTCTTATATGGGGGCAGCCGATGTAGTCGTTACCGTAAATCAGGGTGGTGTTATGTCGTTTGAACTTACGATCGATCCGAAGTCGATTACGGCGAACAGTTGTGCGATGCAGATCGTTCCTTCGAACGAGAGTGAGACCTATCTGTGTGCTTTTATGACCAAGAAGTATGTCGATTCTTTCGATTCTGAAGAGGAATTCATTGAAGCCGATTTGGAAATGGTGAAAGAACAGGCAGAAAGTAAGGGAATGGAGTTGTCTGAATGGTTGAACATCTTGCTCATGAAAGGTTCGAAGACCAATACTGTGACGGATCTGAATGCCAATACAGAATATTATGGGTATGTGTACGGTTGTACGTCTGATGGTGTACCTACTACGGGCCTTTTCAAGGCGGAGTTTACGACCCAGAATGTCGAAATGACCGACCTCTCTTTCACGGTTGATTTCAAACAGGTGAATGCTGAGCCTTATCCTGATAACAATCCTTATAACGTGGAGGTGACGATCACTCCGAGCGATCCGGAGGCGAAGTGGATGTTTTCGACGATGAACAGTTTTGTTTACAAGATTGATGAATGGACCAGTGCTGAGTATTTGTCTGAGCTTCAGGCAAGTGCGCGTGAGCAGCGTCCGACTCTTTATCAGGGCGAGCAGAAGTTTATGTTGAACAAATCTCTTACGCAGCGCGTATGGGGTGGTAACGATTACTATTTCTGGTGCTTCGGTATGGATGACAACTACAACATCAACAGCGAGAAGGCTGAAGAGTATTTCACGGTTACGACCGGAGAGATTCCTGTAACCGATGATTGCACGTTCACGGTAGAGACGTTGAATGTCGCGGCTCAGGATTGCGAGATCAAAATTACGCCGTCGAATCCGGAGACGAGATATTTCATCGGTATGTATCCTGGTGGTAGTGCCGAGAAATACGGTAAAAATGCTTGTGTCGAGCGTTTGCTCCAGCGTCTGGATATGTATAATTCCGGTTCGGGTCTGGGTGATGGTACCCCTCCCAACTGGCAAACCAACGAATGGGTGCAGAAAGGCGAAATGACGACCAAGATGGGGGCCGATCAGGAGTGGCGTATCGAGCCGGAGAGCACTTACGAAATCTTTATTTTCGGTTTCGACAAATACGGACATCGTACTACCGATATTTCGGTGACCGAATTCACGACACCGAAATATGTCGCTCCTACAGATTTTAAGCTGAAATTCGAGTTCTCGGATGTCGAAATGCGTAGCTTCACTTGTAAAGTTACTCCATCTCACGACGACGTTTGGTACCATGTTGGTATCATTAACGCAGAGGTCTTCGATTCGTATAACGGCAACTGGCTTAAGTTCCTCGACGATTTGATCCATGGTGATGGCGGTGGAGCCTTGACGCAGTATGTGGGTGGGAAGACGTTGTCGACCGATTGTACTCCCGGTACCCAGTATGTAGCTTATGGTTTTGCTTATGCGAGCGGTACCTATCAGTCCGACTTGTCGACCGGCCGGGTTGAGTCGAAACCGCTGCCGCGTAATGAGAACGCAACTGTGTCTGGAACATGGCAGGTTTACAACGGTGATGAACTTGCAGCTCGTTATCCCTCGGCTTGGAAGGACTATAAGGGAGTGCAGTATGTATGCGTTTACCAAGCGGAGCCGACTAGTAAGGAAACTGCTCACACGTGGGTCTTTGTCCATGCTCCTCGTGGTGGCGATCTGCCTCTGTCGGATATGTTGATCTTCGATTATTTCGAGAATTATCCGTTTGAAGCCATCTATAAGGATGCTGAGCATGGTCGTTGTTCCCCGCCGGGAGTAGGTCCTTGGGGCTTCTACTATGCAGGTCAGGACGCATCCGGTGCTTGGGGACCGTTGGGCTACGAAACAATCATGCTGAACGATCCTGAACATCAGGGTGATATCGATACTGCACCGACCGATGGTTTCGACGATAAGCGCGAGGATAAGTCCAGCATATCGACTGTATCGAAGGTGAGCTTCTCTGCTCCGATCCGTTTCAGCCAGGCTTCGTTCATGCAGATCGAGCGCGAGCGTGCAGATCATGGAAAAGCCACTATCTTCAATATGCCTAAAAAGGAGGCGACGGTAAACGTGGATTTCGATGTGGATGCACAGTTGAAGAACATCTCTGAGAATATTCGATAATTTGAAGTCGAACAGTTATTCGTTGAACTTTCGACGAGTAACGGAATCCCGGAGGGGAAGAGATCATTCTCTTCCCCTCTTTTGTTGCTTGGAGTATCTGTCGAGAGAAGCTTTTTTCTGTTAATTGGGCGTGCTTACGGCCGGGACTGGAAATGTTTTCTGATGGTCCAGGGCAATTTGTTGGCTGCCGGGGTGTTACCGGCTGATTCGGGGAGTTTGTTATTGGTCGGGGATATTGTTGGTAGCTTCGGAGTGGCTTTTCTTATCGGGCGATATGAGAGCGGTGATGGATGGTTTTGTGGGCGTACCTGTCCCGGACGAAAGAGTGGATCCATACATCTGTGTTTTGAACGATGATGGTCGAAAAAGGCCGGTCTTATTTGGATTTCGGGAATGATGTCAGGCCGAATTATGCCGGAAAGTCAAGGGGCGTGAAGGGGGCGGCATTTGATTTTCGGTCCGGACCTATAATCTTGTATTCGGCCCAGGTCCTGTGAGTCTCGCTGCAAGGTGTGGGTTCATGACGTCGGTTATACGTTTTTTTTTACGCGGTATATGTGACTTGTACGGGCCGGTTGTTTTTGTGATGTGGGCTATATGGTTTTTATTGGTTGAGCGATTCATTCGGTGATTGTTTGGTTTTTTGATGCAGAGTACATGGTTTCCGGCAGGGGCGTGTGATCTCCTGGTGCGAGTTCGGTTTCGCGCATAAGGAGTGGCCTTTCTGCGGCTAAAGGAGGGCGCTTGTTTCCTGCATGCCGGTGTATCGTGCTGTCAGGGCATCGCATTTCGAGGGGCTTGTTTCGTTCTTGTATGTCAAAAAGAGGAGTAGGTCATAATGCGAAGTAGAAAGATTTATCCCTGCTACAGATAGTTGTAACAGGGGTAGATTTCTCAAAAAGGGTGTTTTGACACAGTCTCTTTTTATTCTTTGACGGATAGCCCTTATTGTTCGGCCGACAGCCGGAGTTTGTCGCTGTTCCACTCTCCGCCGGCATCGGGGTAGAGAACCGGGCGCTCCTTTTCGAGGCCCTTGAGGTGGAGATAACCTTCGTAGAGGTTGACTCCGTTGGCGGAATCTTCGGCGAGCGAGAATGCTACGACGCACGGATGCAGTTTCGTGGTGTGGTAGCTCTCCTCGATACGGGCGATATAGGCCGCCTGCCATGCGGGATCGTTGCTGGGATTCCCTCCCTTGCGGCGGGACATACCGCTGCGGCTGGTGTTGATCGGAGCCTGTTCGACGACATAGAAGCCATATCGGTCGCAAAGGTCGTACAGCGCACCGGATACGCCGCCTGCCGGAAGCAGAATCAGGTTGTACCCCTGTTCCTTCCATTCGAGCAGTTGGCTCGGCGATACGGTCGTACCCAAGTCGGGTACGGCCTTGAGTGCTGCCGGATACCCGTTGATCGCCAACTGCCCCCGGGTGTTGCCGACGGTGCGGAAGCCGACCTTGAGCGATACGTACTCCGTATAACGGCCTTCGGTCTGTGTCTTGAGCCGCAGGGTGTAGAGTATCGGGTTGCGGGCGCTCCATACCATCGTATCGGGAATCTGGGCGACCAGACGCAGGGTGTCTTCTCTGCGCATGTCGAGTTCGATCTCCTGGCTGCCGTATGTCACGACTTCGTCCTGCGGCGTCAGCAGTTCGTAGTGGATTTTCGCTTTCTTGGGATTCAGCGCGTCGGTTTTCACCACGATGCCGACCTCGCCGTTGAAGACGCTGCCGTTTCGGTACGTTTTGGTGAACAGGTCGCGGATGCGGATGGTCGGCTGGGAAAAGACGTAGCAACTGCCTAACGCCGGTTCGGAGGGATGCGCCCAACTTTCGAGTACGGTGCTTGCAGGATTGGACAGCACCTTGATCGTCAGATTATTGGCCCCTTCCCGGACCTGTTTGGTGAAGTTGTAATCCGCCGGATTGCTCCCGTTCTGGCAATATCCCGCGACCTTCCCGTTCAGGCGAATTTCGTAAGCCGACGAAGCCCACTCCACATGCAGGAGCACCTGGCGGTTTACCCAGGCGAAGGGCACCGTGAATTTCGTGGAGAACTCCGTGCCGGCTTCGGTCGTCGTTTTTTCCCACTCTGTCAGCGGGGTGAAGTATTTGGAGGCTTCGCGCGATCCGGCGGCAGCCTCTTCCGCCGTCGGATAGACGACGAAAGTGGTGCGGGAAAGCTCCTTGCCTATCTCGACCGGCTCCGGCGAAGCGTAATCCTGGGCGCAGGCCATCCATGCGGAAGAGAGAAGGAGCAAGGTCAAAAGACTCTTCATAAGGCGATAAATTTTTTATGCGGCTCGGGCGGATGCGGACGAGTTGGACCCGCCGTCCGCCTTTCGCTGTTTAGTTAAGTAATAAGATACGATCGGCACTCTTTGTCTGCGAGCCCGTACGCTCGCTCCCGCTTTGCGCTGTATTCTGCGGCTTGGGGGCACTTTGCATACGGGGCGATACGGATTCCGTCGCCTTTTCGTATATTTGTCCCTGTAAAGTTACTAATTTTTTCCGAATATGATTCCCGACTATCCCCGGCTCAATTTTCCTGCCGTCAAATTGCGGATTTCGCAGCGTGGGGAGCAGATGACCGTTTGGGATCCGCTTCGGGGAATCTACCTGGTGCTGACTCCCGAGGAGTGGGTGCGCCGTCACCTGATCGGGTTTCTGATTTCCCATTGCGGAGCACAGCCCATGCGGATCGTCCAGGAGTATGCCGTAGCGATGAACGGATCTCCGCAGCGTGCCGATGTGGTGGTCGTGGACGACCGGGCCCGTCCGCTGATGCTCGTCGAGTGCAAGGCTGCCGGGATCGGAATAGACCGTCAGGTGCTGGCGCAGGCCGTCCGGTACAATTCGGTGCTGGGGGCCCGTTACGTGGTCCTGACCAACGGCTTGACGCACTATTGTTACGAGTGTGCCGACGGGCGATATACCCGTATGGACCGTTTTCCCCGCTTGTAAGTCATGAGCTTTATGCGGGCCTGATTCATAGATTTTTCCAAATATTGTTGCATATTCGAATATATTTTGGTTAATTTAATCAAAATATTTGGGGGGGGGATTTTTATATTAGTTTTGCACCGAAAAGAGTAAAAGCCCCCACACACAATATTTATTGAAAAAATATCGGAATCTTCTGTATATAGTAAAAGACATTATTTCGTATCTCGAATGTTATTTCGTAACGATTGGAAATCAACCCTTTTACATCACTTCAAATTCATTTGCTATGAAAAAGATTATTCTTTCATGCGCTGCCGCTCTGCTGGCGATAGGAAGTGCCTGTGCAACTCCCAAATTTTTGAGTCTGAACAATAAACACGGCAAAACAACTATCAAAATTGAAATCCCTGCATCCGACCGTGATGAAACCAACGGACTTTCGATCGAAGATGTGGTGCTTTATAACGATGGTAAAACCTTTCAGGCAAAGAAGGTCGATGCAATTTGGGGCGATAATTCCATCGTTATTTTGCAGTTCGAGAAACTTACCGCTTTCGAGGATTGCACACTCTCTTTTTCTGTCAATGGGAAACCGGTCAGTCTGGATATTCAGAGTTGCCTGGCCGATTGCAAATAAGATTTGCCTCTCATGGTCGGGGTTGGTGGCAAGCGTGCCTGTACTCTGGGAATGCAGAGTTTATATTGGGGATTCATATCTTTCCATATATCGTTATCCCATGCTCACAGTATCGAATTCGAGGGGGCTTGTCTGCTGGCTGTGGCCGCGTCTGTAATGCCGACAAGGGACTGTGTCGAGCACAATCCTTAAGGGGAGTCAGAATGGATGCAGTGCGAGGCATTGAGGGCAAGGGCAACAGGAATTTACTGTCGTAAATGATTTAACTCGCATCCCGATAATGACGTAACAGTGCGCCTTTATGACACACCGCCATATGTTTGCCTCCCATAGGTACCCCGAAAGCATATGATCGCGCTTTGTTGTCTGCTGCCGGGCTGTCGAATGCCCGTTCCGGGACGGGTACGATTTTTCCTCAAGATTTCGGACGCGATTCTCCGTTATAGATTCTGGTAATGGGTTTCGATGTACCGTTGGAACGTTTCCCGGTAGTTCTCGCCGATGGGGATGTATTCGCTGTCGCTTACGAAAACCCGGCCTTTTACGTAGCTCCTGATACGTTGTAGATTGACGATGTAGGAGCGATGGACCCGCATGAACATTTCCGACGGCAGGGCCGCTTCCATGTTCTTGAGCCGGAAAAGAGTCGTGATGGTCGATCGGTCGTCCAGATGGAGCCGTACGTATTCGCCTTCGCTTTCCAGATAAACGATGTCGCTGATGCGTACCAGTGTCGTTTTGTAGTCGGCTTTGATCGAGATGTACTCCCGGTCGCGTGGAGTGGCTTCCGGGGCAGGAGCGTTTCCTTGTGTCTTCCGATAGGCCAGCAGTTCGTACAGCGACTGCGCCTTGGCTGCCGAGCGGCTGAAATCAGCGAAGCTGAACGGTTTGAGCAGGTAGTCGATCGCATCGAGTTTGAATCCCTCGACGGCGTATTCGGAGTAGGCGGTCGTGAAGACGATCATCGGCCGCTGCTCCGCGGAGAGCGAGCGCACGAAATCGATGCCGCTGAGATCGGGCATGTTGATGTCGCAGAAGATCAGATCCACGGACTGTTCTTCGAGCGCGCGGGAGGCTTCGAGCGCGTTGCGGTATTCGCCCGCAAGTTCCAGAAAGGGAACGCGTGCGATGTAGGTGCGCAGCTGGCGCAGTGCGAGCGGTTCGTCGTCGATGGCGATGCATTTAATCATGGGAGGTAGCGGGGATGATGAGTTTGACACGATACATGTTGGGCCGGCGGGTGTCGATCGCGAGCGTGTGGCGGTTGGCGAAGATCAGCTGCAACCGCCGCCGGACGTTTTCCAGGCCGATACCCGCGTCCTTTCCCGAGGGTTCGGCCGTATGACGGCTGTTGATGATGCTGTAATAGACCTTCCCGTCGATGTAGCGCACCCGGATGTGGATGAACGACGGCCGCGAATAGCTGATGCCGTGCTTGAAGGCGTTTTCGACGAAGACGATCAGCAGCAGCGGCGGTATGGTGACGTCGTGCGGCAGGTCGTTCGGGTAGTCGAACCGGATATCCACGTCTTCGGTGTAGCGGATGCGCATCAGTTTGATGTAGTTCTCCATGAACTGGATGTCCTTCTCGAGCGTAATGGCCTCGTGCCCCGATTCGTAGAGGACGTAACGCATCATCTTCGACAGCTCGATCACGGCGTCCTGCGCATAGGCGGCGTCGATGTCGATCAGCGAGTGGATGTTGTTGAGCGTGTTCATGAAGAAATGGGGGTTGATCTGGTATTTGAGATAGTCCATTTCGGCCTGGAGGTTCTGTCGTTTGAGCTCCTCCATGGCCTGCTCGTCGCGCAGCGACTGGTACATCATCTTGATGGCGGTGTTGGCGCAGGTCATGAAGAGTCCCAGCACGATGTTCCAGTAGACGGGCAGGTCGGTGAACGACGCGTGTTTGGCGCTGATGAGATGCTCCGGCGTGGCGAAGTCGCCCAGTATGCTGTCGAGGATGTCGACGCCGTAGAAGACCGCCGAGATGAAGAGCACGTCGACGACGACGTAACGCATGTACTGGTGGCGCTTGACGTAGCGCACGATGAAGGCGTTGTGGATGATGAAGATGAACAGATAGGGGGCGATCTGCTGCCATGCGATCAGGATGTTGGAGAGGCTGACGTGCACCTCGGACATCATCTTCGAGTTGAGGATGGGCACGAGCAGAATCGCCAGCCAGACCATGACGTAGAGCAGGTTTTCGCCGATTTTCTGTTTCTTGTAGTATTTCATGACGGTCAAAGATACGAAAAGTCGAGCGCAGAAGCAAGCGTCAGCTTGATTATGCCGAGACGGAGTATCTACGGCGCAGCCAAAGTACGAATAAGCGAGTGCAATGTCAAATTTTCGTCGAACATTGCTGAGCGGGAGTATCTACGGTGCATCACGGCATGGCGGCGCTTGCGCCGCGCAGGTCGAAGCTTCCGCGGGCGGAGGTCTGCCGCAAGAGCGTCCTCCGCAGACTTCGTCCCGCAAATACGCCGGCGGTCGATCCTCGCGTCGGAATCCCTGCCGAATTTCTTCTCAGGATGACGATTGCCAATCGTCATCCTGGGCCGAACGTGGCGAAGCGTGGGAGGCAACCGCTTTTCTTCCCAGCTATCGAACCAAAAACGGCAACGACTCAGACACGACGAAAAATCCGGCACGCGATGTGCCGGATGAAACCGGAAAGGACGAGCGGCGGGGGAATTATCAGGCGACGCGGCCTGCCGGCCGCAGACTTGACCGCCGTTCGTCCTTTTTCCGTTATTTGCCCAGCAGCGTCACGTTGTAGAGGTAGCGTTTGATGCTGCGTTTGGGCGTCTTCTCGAATTCGGTGGGGTAGATCGTGATCGCTGCGACATGTTCGTAACCGGCCACGACCGTATTCAACTCTTTGAGGTTGTTCTCCATGATCTGCGGAAGGTCGTTCTTGTCGACCCCTTCGCGCTCGGCCTGCTCGTAGTCGGGCACGACCAGTGCGTGGAGTTTGCCGTTGTGTTCCAGCACGAGCGATTCCAGCACGAGGTACATGTTGTTGAGCTTGTCCTCGATCTCCTCGGGATAGATGTTCTGGCCGTTGCCCGAGAGGATCATCGTCTTGGAGCGGCCGCGGATGTAGAGCGTGCCGTCGGGATCGACCGTTCCCATGTCGCCCGTGTGGAGCCAGCCGTCGGGGTCGAGCACGGCGTGCGTATCCTTTTCGTTCTTGTAGTAGCCCAGCATCACGTGTTCGCCCTTGACGATGATCTCGCCGGCCGTATGCTCCGGATCGGGCGAGTCGATGCGCAGGTCGAGGTACTCCTTGATGTACATGCCGCAGGAGCCGGCCTTGAAGAGGTCGTCGGTGGTGAAGCTGATCAGCGGCGCGCACTCGGTCATACCGTAGCCTACGGTGATGGGGAACTTGATTTTCAGCAGGAAGGCCTCGGTCTCCTGATTCATCGGGGCGCCGCCTACGATGAAGATGACCACTTCGCCGCCGAACGAATCGATCAGTTTCTTGCGGATGGCGGAATAGATCGCCGAGTTGAGCAGCGGAATCTTCATGGCGATCGACATCGGGCCCTTTTCCAGCATCGGGAGCACCTGCTTGCGGTAGACCTTTTCGAGGATCATCGGCACGCAGCAGATGACCGTGGGTTTCACGACGGCCATCGCTTCGAGCAGGATCTTCGCCGCCGGGATTTTGCCCAGCAGGGTGATGTGCCCGCCGACGGCCAGCGGCGCCAGGAAGTCGAAGGCGCAGCCGTAGGCGTGGGCCAGCGGCAGGAACGACAGCGTGC
>ERZ827168.4140-NODE-4140-length-13695-cov-2.855865_pt1 | contig 13695 bp, 7 predicted proteins | sample MGYA00519868_ERZ827168 | MGnify/ENA primary metagenome ERZ827168 (study PRJEB31778, sample SAMEA3449271) | human gut metagenome | biome: human gut; feature: human-associated habitat; material: faeces | place: United Kingdom | collected 2010/2012 ...
AAATGAAATCGCAACGCAGTTATATCCTGTTCCGAATCCCACAGAGGCAATTCGGACTTTCGCTAAATGGCAGCGCTATGTGGATTTTCGTAGATATTATTTAGGAAAACAGTCCGAGCGGTGTGAAGAGATTACGGACGTTACCGTCTGCGACGCATATATAATCACAAAGGAGGCGTACCGCCGAAATGAGGAGGCGTTTTCCGCTCTTCTGCTTGACGGTATCAAAGAGTTTGGAAAAGGTGAACAGGTAGTATTATCGAAAGAGGTCGCGGGGGCAGAAGGTTTCCCGCTTATTTGCGTTACAATCGAAAAAAACAGGAAAGCGGTATTGTCAGATACAATGGGGAGAAACGGAAACGGAAAGCCCAAATTTGAGGTCAGATTAAACCGCTATACTCGTGATGCTATGGGGCTTTCGCCTACCCCGCCAAAATCGGATGAAAAGGGCAACATCAGAGGGCTCAGATCCTATTTGCTCGGCGAGAGGTATTTGTTTGCTCACGTTGACATTGAACCTGAATTAACAGCGCTTGATAAAAAATTCGAGAAAGAGTTGGCGTCAGAATACAGCGCAATTGAAAGCAGATATAACGGCATTATCAGCACCGAATTAGACCGTTATATGAATGACATTACCGCAGAAATATTGGCTAAATACGAAAGACAGCTTACAGATTATAAAAAAGAACTTGCCGAAAAACTTGATCAAGACGTCAAAAACGATACGGATAGAGAAGTAAGCAAAGCATATCAAAGTGAAATCAAGAGACTTTTGACTCCACTCGATGAAGAGAAAAAGAAAAAACACGCTGCTATTCGTGCGGAAAGGGAAAAGCTCGAAAAAAGTAAACTGTCACGCGAAGAAATAGATGAAAAGCGAGAGTTTTTACGGAGCGAAGAAGAACGAATCGATCGTGAATATGCCGAAAGAGTAGAAAAAATAAAAGCGGGTGTGTCTTTACGGGAGTATTATGTTCGCCGCAATGAAATGCTTATTGAGAGAAAGCAAAAGAGCTTGTCCATCCGCGCTCAGGAGGAGCTTGAAAATCTTAAAAAGCAAAAGAGAAGTCAATTGGAAGTTCAGTATTCCGGTAATATTGCTTCTGAAAAAAATGCGATCAAAGAGGAGCTGTCCCAAAAACTGAATGAAGAAAAGGCGGAAAAGATTGAAAACGAGACCGTTCGCCGCTATCAAATTTATTTCAGACCTGAGGATGTGACGGATAAAGTTAAAGATATAGAAAAGCGCATTGCTGAGATGGCACCGCACTATCTTACGTATGATAATCGCGCCGAAAAAGCAAAGATAGACAGACAGGAAAAAGCGCTTGCTTCTATTTTGGGCGGATACGTGAAAAATCCGTTTTTGCCAACCTATTTGTTCTCACCGCAAACGCTTGCACAGTCCTCAAACGAAGAATTAAAAGATCCCGAGTGGTGTCTTGAAAGTTTGAACGACAGACAAAAGCTTGCCGTAAAGCGTGCGCTTGCCAGCGAGAGTATGTTCCTTTTGCAGGGCCCTCCCGGAACGGGAAAAACACAGGTGATTGCGGAAATTACCGCACAACTGACTAAGCAAGGCAAAAAGGTTTTAATCTCTTCGGAAACACACAAGGCGATCGATAACGTTTTTGACAGATTGCCGAAAATTCCGGAAATAAGACCGCTCAGGCTCATACCGTCTACAAATGGAAAGGAAACCAATTATTCACCTGAGAAATTGGTGGATAACTTCTATTTGAATATCTGCGGGAATCTTGAAAAACAGGTCAAGAGATTTGAGAACTTTGAAGAGACGAAAGCCGTTTTCGACGAGCAGATGAGAATGCTTCGATTCGATTACGACAAGGTTCTTAAATTAAAAAGAGAGAATGCAAAAATAGAGGCTGAAAGGAGTGCGATCGTCGAAAAAATCAATCGTCTGAACAGTGAGCTCGAGGGTATCCGTGCAGAAATGACAGGGATGAAAGAGCGGGAAGATATGTTCAGACGCACTGAAAAATTCGTCGAGAGCTTTCGCTTTGAAGGTGAGGGCGTAGCCACTGAATTTATCGAAAGATATAAAAGAGAAGTGCAAGATCTCTTGCTCGGTTTTGCTTGTTTTAAAGAAATATCTTTGGATAAAGTGGGTGAACTTATAAAACTCGATGATGGAGAGGTCAGGGAAGAGCTGGGACATTTGCTTTCGGAAGACACTCTCGTTCAGCTTAAGGGCAGACAACAAGAGCTGAGAGGAATTCTGAGCAGTTTGCGCGATCCCGAAACAGATGAAGCCCCCGAAGAGGGAGATGCTAATTACGAGGAATATAAGAAATATCAGACGGAACTGAAAGACGTCGTCAATAAAATAAAAGCTGCGCAGAGCGGTAGTGATTATAACGTTTCGGAAAGTGCGATTTTTACAATACTCCCTGCAATCATCGGCAATAAAACGTTGATGAAAGAGTTGCCCGAAGAGCTGAAAATGTTCAAAGTGAAACTCAATAGCATCGTTTTTGCAATAAAGGGCGATATCGAAGAGAAATTAGATGAAGTATTAAATCAGGAGGCGGAAATTTCCGACAGAATCAGTGGGAAGCAAATTGAAATAAACGAACATAAGAGGAGATACGAAGAGCTCTCGGAAGATAAGGGCGTGGAAGAATACGGTGAACTGAACTCGGCATTAAAGCAGAAGATTACAAGATTCTTCCGTGATTTTGATATCATCAAGGAATATGACAGCGACAACCTTGAAACTGCTTTTCAAATCATCGCCGAAGAATGGAGCAAGTTAGAGCGGAACTACAAGGCGACACAGGCTGAAAATAAAGTCAAAATCCCCATGTACAAGGAGATCGTCAAGTATCTTTCACAGGATGACATTCTGGAAGAAGACAGGGCGGCTTATACAAGGGAACTGTACAATTCCGCGAACGTTTTCGGGATCACGTGTACGAGCCGTGACAGATTTACCCCGGCACAGCTTGAGGAACTTGGACGGTACGGTATTGAATCGGTAGATATCAGAACAGTAGGAATAGACGTCGTGATTATCGACGAGGTGTCGAAATCCTCTTTTCTTGACTTGCTGATCCCTATTCTTTACGGCAAGACGATCATTCTTGTCGGGGATCACAGGCAGCTTCCGCCTATGTACGATTTAAGGCATATGAGAGCGGATGATTTTGAAGGGCTTGACGAAGAGATTATCACGAAAGAGATCAACGACGGATATACGAAGCTCTATGAAGAATGTTTCTTCAAGACTTTGTATGAAAAAGTTCCGAAAGAATTCAAAGTCATGCTCAACAAGCAGTACCGCTGCCATAGTCATATTATGGAGGTATTTAACCACTTCTATGGAGGAAGCAATAAGGGACTGATCGTCGGAAAGAAACAACAGGATGACGAGAAAGAGCACAATCTTACCGTCAGAATCAATGGGAATACCGTGATTGATCCCATACATCACATCTATTTTGTCGATTGCGATCAAAAAGAGTCCAGTGCATTTGAAGGAAGTACGTCGAAGATAAATGAACAAGAAGCGCAGGTGGCGATGACGCTCTTAAAAGAGCTCGATAAGGCTTCTCAAGAGCTTGTGGCAAAGCGTAAAATCCGTGTTGATTCTTCTAAAAAAATCGATGAAAGGCCGAGTGTTGGCATTATCTGCACGTACGGTGACCAAGCAGGACTTATCAAGAAGAAGCGTAAATATCAACAGTTTACTGGATTTTCAGGAAGACCTGACGAGAGGCTTATTATCAGCACGGTGGACGACTTTCAGGGTGACGAGCGCGATATTATCATTGTATCCATGGTGCGTAATCCTGCACAGGGAAAAAGATACGATGCGGAATTTATCAAGAAATTCGAGCGCATCAACGTCGCATTTTCGAGAGCAAGAAAACTATTGATTATTGTGGGATCGAGGAAATTTTTGTCCGAAGCGGGAATCATTGATTTGCCTGATCTTGACGGCGATCACAGTCAGGATAAGCTCAATTTCCCCGTTTACAGAGAGATTATCGATACGATCAATTTCCGCGGTAGAATCCTTACGGCAAAAGATATATTGGGGGAGTAAAATGGAAGAAAGAAGTTTGTTGAAGTTTAAGACGACGGTTCCGTTTCCTTTACTTATCTATAAGGTCAACGTAAAGTATAATGAGGTGAGAAAGGCATCCGGTGTTGCCTATATTTTACTCGATCTGATCGATAAGGCCGCGGGTTCCGAAGAAAAAATCGGTGACGTATTGCTGAAATTCGGTATTCCGCGGGATCTGCATTATATTTTCGGGCAGGAAATTGCGAATCTCATCGGTACGGAAATTTTATCGTCAAGGTATGAACGTTCCTATTTTCTTAACCAAAAGTATTTTGCCGAAATGCTGATAAGGGACGTGGCGCTTACCGAAAAGGGGAGAAAGCTGTTTAAGGAAGGAGCGATACCGACGGGCGCGGAAAGAGTTAAGACGAAAGATATTTTCTACAGCCCAGTGACGAGAAAATTCGACGTTTCCTATCCTCTCCCGTATACGACGCTTGAGTCATCGGCTCTGTTTGAGGACATCGATTCGTTTTTGACAAAGACGATAGATATTAGCGGGCTTACCGACTACGTGGAAGCCAATCCTGTGAAAATGGGACTGAAGGCGGAAGAGCGTGTTACCAAAGTGGAAAATCCGGAAGACGGACAAAAAATGCAGGTTCGGAAAGAGGATGGAATACAGGTAACCGTGACGGCAAACGGGGTTGAATTTTCGTTCGATACTTCTGATGAGACCGCTTATTTTAACAAATGGTATTCTTCCGTGCTTATGACGAAATGTCTTTTGGCGAAAGAAAAGTACAAGTTTGTGAATGAATTAAAAGATACGGTGAAAGTGCCGACGGTTTCTCTTTCGGAACTTACCAATATTGTGGGTGCCTATATCCCGAACGATGTTTCAAAACAGGCGAAGAGACCTTGTAAAATTTTTATCGACAGTGGCAAACTCGTTACGGGCAGAACGGACAACGTTTTAACTGTCAGCAAAGAATTTTCCGAAAGATTGCTTACCAAAATCGGCGGAAATGCCGACTTTGCCTTACTGGATTCTTCCGCACTGCATTATTATTCGGCGTTAAACGTCACAATGCCATGCAAGCAGTTAAACGATACCTTTGAGATGCAACTGCTCACCGAGAGGATACTCGGCGAGGATGCGTATAAGGAGCTTGTAAACGATATTTTTGAATTCTATATTCAGAAAAATTTTGACGGAGACGTGGCAAAAGTCGTTTTATTTGCGGTGGATGCTCTTGATGATGTTTCTTACTTCGATAAGGCGATAGCTGTATTGTTTGAAAAAGCAAAAGCGGTTGATGAAAGAATCGGTGTTATCTTAAAATTAAACGACGCTTTTTCCAAGAACAATGCATGGAAAGAACATTTTGCGCGCCTTGCGACGAAATTGTTGCATGAAAGTGTTGGAGAGATAAAAATCGATAACGTCGTCTATAAGTCCACTGTTTTGGAGCCGCTGAGAAAGGTGCTTGGTATCAACGACTTTGATTATGTTGCGCAGTTTGCAAGCGAGCTTGTAAAGACGGAGGAAAAAGATATTATCTTTGAAGCTCTCTTGAGTGCGGGATTTGGCGTTGACGCAGTTTTGAGCGTTGCGAACGTCGTTGAGGACTTCGCACAAAAGGTTGCAAGTAATGAAGAAATTTATTCCGATTCCGATTTGGGCATACGCTTTCATAATCTCGGTGGGAACTTGTGGAAGCTCAACGCAATGCTCGGAATTGAGAGCTTTTCCGAATATACGCTTAAAGACGATTATAACGAGGATGAATTTTTCAACGCGTACGCCACTTTGAAATCAGCGTATAAATCGATTGAAAAGTATGAAAGATACGCTCCGAAACAGTATGAGATTATCAAGCGTTACATGGCGATTTACGAACCTGTACACGATCTGTTGTCCATCGAGCGCAGTTCTTCTTCGCATCCCGAAAAAATCACGAAGAAATATATTGACGAATATATCTCTCGCGGAAAATATAAGGAAGCCATCTGCGATCTGCTCGTAAAACTTCAATATGATTTGAGAGAACAACTCGGCGCAGAAGCGACGGTTTCCGCACACGACTTGATCGCTATGGCAAGGGACGAAGGAGTTGTAGACGGGAAGCAGGAGTCAGCGCTCCATAAACTTAGGATGTGTCGAAACGGATTCCAGCATCCGGAACGCTCACAAGTCAAGTTTGACAGAGAGACCGTTGAAAATTGGCGGGATACTGTTTTTGCAATAAAGGGGGAGTAAAATGAGTCATCAAGTTCAAATTGATTACCAAGGCGTAGCCATTCAATGTCAAAGTGTATGTGAAGTTGCTGAAAAACGACTTCAAGAACTCGATGAAATGCTTGAAAAAGCGAGGGAGTCATCGACTTCACTGATGAATATTCAGGCGAGCGAGGCATATCAAGCAATTCAGAAAGCAAGAGAAGATTTGTCCAATCAAATTCAAGACGTTCGTGCGGAAGCACAGAGCAAGGCAGCTCATCGAGATGCTTCTGTTGCGGGTTCGCTTACAAAAGCTCAGCGTCTGCAACAGACTGTAAATACGCTTTCTTCGCAGAAAATTATCGAATTTAATAGTCTTCTTCAGATGTTGCTTTTAGATAGCATTCAATCCAATTATCAAAAGCTTTTGAATCAAGGGAATGGCGTCGTGACGGTTGACGATGCACTCAAGCAGTTTTTGGACGGAATCGAAGACGAGACGCTCCGCCAGTTTACTTATATTGCGTATCTGCAAAACACGTCTTTAAGAGGAGAAGCGCTTTTAGAGGCCGGGCGCGCACTCGTCGGCAAAACGTATGAGGCGAGGCTGGAAGAGGAACGTAGCCGTATCCGCGAGGAACTGAAAGCGGCAAGAGTAGAAGCAAGCACGATCGAAGAAGTTACAAAGGCATCGGGCGGTACGGCAAAAGAACAGATTGCCGCAATGCAGGAGGCTGCGACAACCGAGATTGTCGGCGAAAAAGTACGGCAAAAGTCTTTGAAGATCATCATGCAGGCAATTAAGGCGCGCGGATTTGTGGTGGATAAAAACAATATAAAAATCAAAAGAGACACCAACGAAGTGATCATGGTTGCGCAGAAAGCAAGCGGAGAAAAGGCGGAGTTTCGGGTATTCCTCGATGGGAAGTTTATCTACGATTTCCGCGGCTACGAGGGACAGGCTTGCCAAAAGGATATCAGACCGTTCATGAAAGATCTGGAGGAAGTCTACGGGGTTCACGTTACCAAGCAAACGGAAATATGGAGCAATCCGGATAAAATTTCCACAATGAAATATCAGGCAATCAATACCAATAAAAATAAGGCGTAAGAGGTGATAAAATGGCTTTAAGTACGACTTTTAACAGATTAAAGAGGGAAATTGGCATCAAGAAATGTGTCATTGTTGAGGGGAACGTCGGTGACGTCTATCTGAATGACAAAAAACAAATCGTAGACCTGAAACAGTATCTTATGGATATGCTGAAGGCAATGGACTACGACGACGTGCTCTATTGGGATCGGATCGACGGCGTGGACGGTGACGTATCAAGACTTGACGTTGTCGATAAGGTAGAAGTGGAAGGCGACGCCTATTCGTTTGACGATGATGAGGAGGAGACACCGAAGGAAGAGCAAAAAACCGGCAGCGGACTTTTCAAAGAACCTGCCGAGATATTTAATATCATCTTCAAAAACCTAAAAAAGCCGAATAAGAAAATTGCGTTTGTTTTGAATTGGGCAGACTACCTTTTCAGTGCGGGCGGACAACTTCCTCCCGATGAAAGGGAACTTCTGACTTTGCTCGGGAAAGCCATTAAAGACAAAAAAGTCGACTATCTTTCTTCCGAAGTTAATGAAAGCACGGTCGTCCTGATCACGAGCAAGCTTTCCATGTTCCCGATCTCTTTCTATCAGGGCAATCCCGAAGTCGCTTGCCTTACCTTGTCGAGACCGGATAGGGAAGAGCGAGAAAAAATGCTTGAAAAGATCGAGAGCGGTTTTGAAGTCAAATTAAAGCCGGGCGAATCTCTTCTTACCTGTGACAAAAAGAACGAATACATCGATATGCTCGACGATTTTACCAACCGCGAGATCATTCAGATGGCAAGACTTTCAAGGAAAGAAGGCAAAATGCCGTTTGAACAGTTGTACTTACTTTTTAAGTACGGCGAAAAGGACAACCCTTGGGAAAAACTTGATTATAAGGCAGTGAAAAATATCAAAAAGATCCTCGCCGAGCGAGTTGTAGGACAGGACGAAGCGATCGCAAAAATCGAGAAAGTGGTCGTAAAAGCGTATATGGGGCTTACGGGAATCCATAAATCTTCTTCCCGTTCCGCACCAAAAGGTGTACTGTTTTTCGTAGGACCTACGGGTGTCGGTAAAACAGAGCTGTCCAAGGCGCTTGCGAAATTCCTGTTCGGCGACGAGCAAGCTTGCATCCGTTTCGATATGTCCGAATACGCGCAGGAAAACAGTGATCAGAAGCTCATCGGCGCGCCTCCCGGATATGTCGGTTACGAAGAGGGCGGACAACTCACCAACGCGGTACGGGAAAAGCCGTTCAGTATTATTCTCTTTGACGAGATTGAAAAGGCGGCAAAGCCCAATCCCCGTATCTTGGATATTTTCTTGCAGATACTTGAGGACGGCAGACTGACTGACAGCAAGGGAGAGACGGTGTATTTCAGCGAAAGCGTGATCATATTTACGTCCAACCTCGGTGCGTCCGAAGTCTCATCGAGCGGAAGCAATGAGGAAGTGGCGGAAGAGTTTATCAAAATCGTCAAGAACTATTTTGACAATGAGATCAAACGTCCCGAAATTCTCGGCCGTATTGGTTACAACAATATCGTGCCGTTTAACTTTATCAACGATAAAGAATTCAGTGTAAAGATTGCACGTTCCAAACTCCGTCCCGTGCAAAAGGCAATATTGGAAAAATATCGCATCGACCTTGAATTTGAAGACGAGCTTAAATTTATCAATTACATCTTAGGAGGAGCGGACAGCAGCAAGGGCGGTCGAGATATTCTCAATGCCATCAACGATAAGCTCCTCGACGAACTTGCCATGTTCATGTTTGAGAATAAGCAAGATCTGTCGTCGTTTAAGGGCGCGAAGATTCTCGTAAAGACAACGAAGGACGGTCTTGATTTCAGCTTTGAAAATGACTAAGTTTAACGTTGCAAGCATCAATACCTGTACCGAAGCGGAAGGGCCGTATAAAAGGCTGTGTATCTGGTTTCAGGGTTGCAATATCCGTTGCCCGGGGTGTTGCAATCCTGATTATCAGCCGTTTGAAGCAAGGCATATTATGTCTCTTGAAGAACTGATGGCAGTAATTAAAGAGGCTAAGACGCGGTTTGAAATAGAGGGTGTGACCTATTCGGGCGGCGAACCTACCTGCCAACAGAACTTATCGCTTCTGACAAAAGAAATCAAGTTGCTCGGGCTCGGCGTAATATCCTTTACGGGCAGAATGTATAAGGATGTTTCTGAAATTTTGGATGGGTGTGACGTCGTATTAGACGGCTCTTTCAAAGAGGACTTGCCCGAGACGAAAAGAAGACTTTTGGGATCGGAAAATCAACGGATTATCTGCTTAAGCGAAAGATATAAAGATTGCATTGAAAGTTGGTTTATTGGTCAAAACAGGGTTGTGGAAGTAAGCGTTGGATCTAAAATAATAGCAAATGGGGATAAATTTTAATACGAATGAACTATCTGTTTTTTGACATAGAATGTTGTGACGGGGCTCACATTTGCGAATTCGGGTATGTATTAACAAACGATAAGTTTGAAGTTTTGGATAGGGATTTTTTCTTGATAAATCCCGAAAAGAAATTTAATTTAACGGGTAGAAAAGATCAGCGAGATTTGCAGTTGCATTTTTCGGAAGAGGAATATTATAATAGTCCGCTCTTTACGGAATATTATGAAAGAATCAAAAATCTTATTGAAGCGAAAGATCAGCTGGTAATTGGACACGCTGTTTCTAACGATGCAGGTTTTTTGCGCACCGCTTGCAGAGTATATAGGCGATTCCCTATAAACTTTGAATTTTACGACAGCCAAAGGATGTATTCGGAGTTTTTCAATGACAAAAAATCAGTAGCATTGGAAAAAGCCGGAGAAAAGCTTCATTTGGAAAAGGTGAATTATTTACATAAGAGCGATGATGATGCCTTTTTGACGATGACGTTGGTTCGATCTATGTGTGAATTGATGGAGTTACCGTTAGAGCAGTTCGTTTTGTTGTGTTCAACCGCAAAAGGCGAATCGAAAGGTAACAAAATCCATTATTTTTCAGAAGACTTCAATGAAATAGTGAAAACTTTATGCCTATGCTAAATGACAGCTTTTTTGTACTACCAAGCCAAACAAAAGAGACAACCGAAAGGTGCCTCCCGATAAGAAAACATCGTGGGGCAAGAGAGAAACGGTATAGCTTCGGCTATGCCGTTTTTCTCATTCTTGCCTTGATGAAGTAACTTTCGATACTTCCAGGGCTCCAATGCCCTTATAGTAGATGTCAATTTCCTGGGTGCGGTTCTTGCCCTTTGGATCGCTGGCGGCATGGACAACGATCTTCTCGACAAACTCATGTAAGATACATGGGGTTAATTCAGGAATTTCCGTATACCGTTCTACAACGGAGAGAAACCTTTCCACATTGGCGCTTTTTTGTTCCTCTGCTTCGATTTCATCACGGAGAGCAGCCGCTACATCTTGAAGCTGATGCTGCTCTTTCTCGTAATCGGTAGAGAGCTTTTGAAAACGCTCGTCAGAAAGTTTTCCCGAAATAGTATCTTCGTAGAGCCGCTTGAAAATGGTGTCCAGCTCTGCAATCCGCTTTTCGGCATCGGCCAATGTTTTCTGCCGTTTTGCCAAATCTTGGTTACGTTGGCGCATATCCGCATCCATGACCATCTTCACAAAATCGTCTTTGCGCTGTGATGCGAAGGAAACGATCTCGCGCAGATTTTGCAGAACCAATTCTTCCAGGATAACAGTTCGGATAGAATGTGTCTGCCCACATACATCACGGCTTTTCCGATAGCCGGAACACAGATAGTATTCCTGATCGCGCCGGAAATTGGTTGCCCTGCATTGGTACATAATGGAGCCGCAGTCGGCACAGAACATCATGCCGGAGAACATACCCATTTCTCCCATCTTTGTGGGTCGGCGCCGCGTCTGCCTTGCGAGCCTTGCTGCATCGGCAATCGCCTCCGTCCAGATGGCTTCGTGGGTATTATCAAAAATCTTCCATTCGCTTTCTGGATTGTGCAAGGTCTTTTTACTCTTGTAGGATTTTTTACGGGTTTTGAAATTAACTGTGTGCCCCAGGTATTCACGCCAGCGGTCCATGATGTCGGCAATCGTAGAAGAATCCCAAGCGTAAGGAGAACCTTTCTTTGTGACATTGGTTGTTCTGCCCTTGCTCGCATAGTAAGCAGCCGGAGTAAGAATTTTTCTTTCCGTCAGTTTTCTTGCAATCTGCGAGGGTCCCAAACCATCCATGATATAGAGACCAATTTCATAAACTACCTGGGCGGCTTCTTCATCCTTCACCCATTGCTTTTTGTCATCAGACGATTTCATGTATCCATACGGAGGCAAAACAGTCAAATGTTCTCCTGCATTGCCTTTCACTTTCATAACGGCACGGATTTTTTTGCTGGTGTCTTTAGCGTACCATTCATTGATGATATTGCGGAAGGGCATAAACTCGTTGTCACCCTGAGTGCTGTCCACACCATCATTCACCGCAATAAAGTGAATATCATGTTCGGGAAACATGATTTCCGTATACATGCCGACTTGCAGATAATCACGTCCGAAACGTGACATATCCTTGATGATGACCCTCTTGACAAGGCCAGCCTCAATGTCTGCAATCATCTGCTGAAAGCCTGGGCGGTTGAAGGTCGTACCTGAGATGCCATCATCAACATAGAATTTGAAATTGCTGTATCCATGCTCACGGGCATACTTTTCCAGGATTTTTTTCTGGTTTACAATGCTATTGCTGTCACCCTGCAATTCATCATCACGGGATAAGCGACAATACAAAGCTGTAAGTTCTTCGGAGCTCATAGCCGTGTAAGGGAATTGAAGCGCGGCAGCGGTGTTTGACTGATAATACATAAATACCTCCTATCTGGCAGTCAAACACGATATTGAAGTCCAACTTCATTATACCGCGCTTTCTTTTCCCTGTCTGCCTGTTAAGAGGTTTTCAAGTCACAGTTTGTTTCTGAACATCGGCTTTTATCAGGTTCTCCAGTTTGGAGGCTATCGTCTGATTTCCCGTTTGAGGGAAAAAGGAATTAACGATAAAGCGAGGGAACGTGCTATTGTTGTGCACGGGGCTAATTATGCAGATCCTGCTGTCTTGAAAGGCCAGCAGCGTCTCGGTCGCAGTCTGGGTTGTCCCGCCTTACCACCGGATATCAGTAAGCAGGTCATCGATACTATCAAAGGTGGGGTATTGCTCTATATTTACGGATTGAACAAAGCTTGAGGTATATTTACTCTTTTCCGAGGTCGTTTTCGCACTAGGATTCTAACCAGAAGGTCCGGAGGATCTTATCTCGACAGAATTTCCGATTCTTTCAGCAAGGCAAGAGGAATGCTGAACAACGGGAAACTATAATTATTCTGCTTTTAAGTCGTTCGAAATTTATAGAAATAGAATGAAACCGGGCAATGGTCCGGGATGAAAAGTGATGCGATGAGACGATAAAATTAAAGCTATTGTGCCGGATTGTCGGATATTGAGTTAACTTACTGTGTGTGAAATCGTAATAATTTTTAAGTCACACCTTTTAATTGTCGATTAATTCACTTAGATTTGCACGAATTTTAAAAACCTAATATTATCGATTTCAACGCATAGAAATGAGAAAATGGAGTATTGACGATTCAGCAGAACTGTACAATATCAACGGTTGGGGGCTGAACTATTTTTCGATTAACGAAAAAGGGCATGTTGCTGTAACACCTAAAACGGATGGACCTTCGATCGATCTGAAAGAATTGATGGAGGAGTTACAGGTTCGTGATGTGGAAGCCCCGGTACTTTTGCGATTCCCGGATATCCTGGATAATCGGATCGAGAAAATTTCTAATTGTTTTCAGGCTGCTGCTCAGGAATATGGCTATTCGGCTAAGAATTTCATTATCTATCCGATTAAAGTAAATCAGATGCGTCCGGTAGTGGAAGAGATTATCGGTCATGGCAAGAAGTTCAACTTAGGGTTGGAAGCCGGTTCAAAGCCGGAACTCCATGCGGTGATTGCGGTCAATACGGATTCGGATTCTTTGATTATCTGCAACGGTTACAAGGATGAGAGTTATATCGAACTAGCTTTGCTGGCACAGAAAATGGGTAAACGCATTTTTCTGGTTGTCGAAAAGATCAACGAACTGACTTTGATCGCCAAGATGGCCAAGCAGTTGAATGTCCGTCCGAATATCGGCATCCGTATTAAACTGGCATCTTCCGGCAGTGGCAAATGGGAAGAGAGCGGTGGCGATGCCAGCAAGTTCGGCTTGACGTCCAGCGAATTGCTGGAAGCACTTGATTTTCTGGAAAAGAAAGATTTGACAGATTGTCTGAAGCTGATTCATTTCCACATCGGCAGTC
>ERZ827168.4142-NODE-4142-length-13687-cov-3.968163_pt1 | contig 13687 bp, 11 predicted proteins | sample MGYA00519868_ERZ827168 | MGnify/ENA primary metagenome ERZ827168 (study PRJEB31778, sample SAMEA3449271) | human gut metagenome | biome: human gut; feature: human-associated habitat; material: faeces | place: United Kingdom | collected 2010/2012 ...
CGCCAAGGTGATCCATCTGGAGATCGACCCCGCGGAGATCGACAAGATCATCCACGCCGACGTGCCCGTCGTGGGCGACGCCAGGCAGACGCTGCCGATGCTCACCGAACGCATCCGCCGGGGCGACCACAGCGCCTGGATCGGGGAGTTCCGGGAGTGCGACCGCATCGAATACGAAGCCGTCGTCCGCAAGGCGGTGCACCCCGGCGAAGGGCGTATCCGCATGGGCGAGGCGGTCGATGCCGTGGCCCGGGCCTACGACAACGACGCGGTGCTGGTGACCGATGTGGGCCAGCAGCAGATGAACGCCGCGCGCTATTTCGGCGACGCCGCCTACGAAATGCCCGATGCCGACCTATTCGCCCAGACGGAGCTATCCGCCCGCGGCCTCGACTCCCGCGCGTACTACGACACCGAAATCATGCAGAAGATGAAGTCGCAAATCCTCTCGGAAACGATAAAATACTGGCGCGGCTTCGGAATGTCCGGCATTTCCCCATTCGCGGAACTGTTTTACCTGTACCGCACGCAGTCCGACCCGCGCGACTGGTACGACGCGAAAGAATACAAGGCGGAACAGTCGGATTTCAGGACTTCCGGAGTACACCCCGACTCGATAAAAATGCCGTACCTTGCGGAGTTTGACCCCGAAAAGCCCCTCCCCGCCCGCGACGCCCTCAAAGGCGCGCTCGAACCCTTCAAGGCGTTCATTGGCGGCACGGAGAGCGAACCTGTCGACCAGTCAGCGAACTTCTTTGAGGGCGAAAATGTATCGAGGATTGCGACCGTGATAAACGACACCCGCCGCGAAATCTCGGCAAAAATCTCGTGGAGCGCCTCGGGCGCCGGCGGGGAAATCGCGCGGGGATCGGAAACGATGAAGCTCGCCCCCGCTGAAATAGGGAAAATTCCGATAAAATTCGGACTGCCGAAAACCGGCAAAGACGCCGAATACTTTATAGAGCTCTCGGCGTCCGCGGACGGCCTCCCCGAATCGCGGGACAGGGTTGAAATAAAATCCTTTGCCCAAACTCCGGCGCCCGCCGGCGCGCGCTGCGCGCTTTTCGGCTCCGACAAGGGGAGCGCGGAAATCCTATCCGCCTGCGGGATAAAATTCTCGGACGCCGCCTCGTCCGGCCTCGACGGGGCGGACGTGCTGGTAGTGGCGCGCGACGCTCTCGGCGGCGAATTTTTCGATTTCGCGAGAAAAAATTCCCTCGCGGAGCGCGTCAATTCCGGAAACCTTTCCGTCCTGTTTCTCGAACAGAAGCCGGAACTTTTGAAGCGCATAGGAATCAAGGCGGCTCCCGTGTATTCCAGAAAGGCTTTCGCAAGCGCCCTCCCGCTGCCGGAAGGCCTGTCGTCCGGCGACTTCTCCGACTGGCGCGGCGACGGAACCCACGCGCCGGACAAGCCCGAACCCAAGATTTCGCCAGAGCGCGAAAACGAAGTTCCGAGCCCCTTCTGGCACTGGAAGAACCTCAATACCGTATCGGCGTACCCGATACAGAGGCCGGAGCTCGGCGACTACAAAATATCCCTCGTCTGCGGAATGGACCTCGCGTACTCGCCGCTGTTTTTCATATCCTCCGGCAAGGGGGAAATAGCTTTCTGCCAGCTTGAAGCAAGCGGCAGGCAGAGCGAGCCCGCCGCCCGCCGCATCGTGTCGGCCGCAGTGTCGGCGCTGTCGAAAATGCGCCAGAAATCCGCCACGCCGAAATTCGTTGACGCCGGCAATTTGGCGCCGGAACGCCTCGCCGCCGAAGTCTCCGCGGGCGCGAACACCGTCATAGAAAACCCCGACGAAAAGACGCTCGCCGCCTTCGGGATATCGCTCGGGCAGGCGCAGAAAATATCCGCTTTCGGAATCGAAAAGGCCGGAGAGAAGTACTGGGGCGCGCTGACCTCCCGCGACACATTCTTCCGCGTCCCGCAGGAAGTCCGGACGCTCGAAGGCGGCGGACTTGTACCGCTGACAACCCCCGCATTCGCCGCAGAAAAGCGCTTGGGCGCCGGAAAAGCCGTATTCCTCAACTTCCCGAAAAACCCGCTCAAAGACGAGATGGAACTCGGCAAAAAGCTCGGGAAAAACTCGTCGCACATATGGAGCGCGCTCGCGCTCCGAAACAGGCTCCTGCAAATGAAAAACCTCGCCGAAGCCAAGTGCGGGAAAAGTTTCCCGCGGTTAGCCGACAGGCTTGAAAATCCCGACGCCGCACCGGACGGCAGCCCGCACTTCCCCTACGCGGCGGACCCGTTCGGACTGTACGACACCGAGTCGCACATAAGGTGGTAGCGCCTATTTGCGCGCTTCGTCCAAATCCGGCACTTGCGAAAGCTTCCACGAGGCCATTGTGAACTCGTGGAATTTATAGTGTTTCAAGGCGCCTATCGAGATTCCTTCAAGCTTCTTTGAATATGGTGCGTAGAACATCGGATCCGCTTTTTTCAAATAGGTTATGAGCTGCGCGGCCTCGCCGACGTACGAAGGCATGCGGGCGTCCCTGAAAATAACCGGCCGTGAAACATTGGCGAGCGCCGACGAGTACGAATTTATTGACCATACCCCGTCGCGTGTCATAAAAAGCTTGTCCCACTCGTCCATAAGCATTCTGCAAAGGGCGAGATACCTGTCGTTTTTCGTCAGGCAATGCAGGTCGGCGAAAGCCTTGGCGACAAACGCATAGGTTCTCGAAGACGACTGCGACTGGATTGAAACGTCCGAAACGGAGGGCATCTGGCTCGCGGTTTTCAAGAGTATTTCAAGGTACTCGCCAATTCTTTCCGCGGCTTCCAGATATTTTTTGTCGCCCGAGGCAGCCGCCGCGAGCGCGAGCACTTGGACCGCAAGCGCGTTTTCGGAAGTCACGGCGCTGCGCCCCTTCTCCATCATACGCCCGTCCTCGCGCACCATTCCGGCGATTTGGTCGGCAAAATGGAACAGCAGATCTGAATTGCCGCCTCCGTCGGGCGGCGGCCCTATGTCGAACAGGGCTCTTGCTATGAGCAGCTTTTCAATCAAAGGGGGATTTTCACCGAACATTTTTTCGAGAACGCCCCGCGCTTTCGCCGCAGCCGCCGAGGCGAATCTGAAACGCTGCGAAATGCGGCTTATGCGCGCCGCCAGCCTTGCGTTTTCCGTAATGACAGACGGGAAATGGGCGGAAGTGTCGCGGCTGAAAAAGTCGTTGAGCTTTATCGACTCCATCTCCCAGGCTATGCCGCTCTCCGGAAGTTTTTCCGCGAAGGCGGAGGCCATGGGGGTGTTATCCACGGACAGAAGAGCGGGAAGCCCCTGCGCTACCCCCCGTGTGCGCGCCGGGGAGTTAAAAAATTTTTCGGCAATGGCCGACGCGGCCTCGGGCACGGGGGGAACGCCCGTTTCGGGATTCCCGCGCAGATCAGACGAAAGGTACAGCGGCGCAAGATTCGGTAGGAGGATTCCCCCCTCCAAATCCCTCGACGCCCCCGTTCCCCTCTCGAGAATAGTCTGCAAAATCTTGTAGTCGGCGGGCCATTGGTACGGGTCGAGTTCCGTGACGTAGAAATGCCTTTCGAGAAGCTTTTCGAAGTCGGCGTCGGGAACATATCTCCGCGCGCCCTTTACGGTAAAGAATACGAGCTTTCTGTTTTGGCGGGCTAGTATTTCAAGCCCGTTGCCCCACTCTGTGCTTTCGGGAAATTTGCGGTTGTAAAACATCTCCCCCGTCCATGAGGCGGCCCCGCGGCGGAATCCGGACATTCTTAACGACGCCGCGACCGCCGCAAAAACCGCGCACAATCCGGCAAGGCAGAATATCAAATTCCTCCTTAAACGCTTCACAGGTTAAATTGACACCTATTGCGCCCTTTTGTGCGATTTTTTTTACTTCCGCCCAAAAAAAGCCTTCGTTACGGAAAGGGCGCACATGGCGGCGGTATCGCACTTCATCACGTTTTCCCCGAGGGAAACCGGCAGGAATCCGGCGCGTTCGGCTTCGTCGTATTCCGCGTCCGTCAAATCCCCCTCTGGGCCTATGAGCACGCATACCGTCTTGGCGCCGGACGGCAATTCGCTTTCCAACACCCCCAAAACCGGCCTTGCGTTTTTGCGGAGGCTTGCGACTATCTTCGCGTCAAAACGCCCCGACAACGGCAGAAAATCCGAAAACCGCACAGGGGCGGACATCTCGAATTTGGAAAGGTTGGCGGACTGCTTTACGGCCTCTATGCATTTGTCCTCCCACTTGCGCGCCTTTTTTCCGGCCTCGGCCGGATCTATCCTGACGACGGTTCTGCCGGATACCAAGGGGAATATCCCCGACGCGCCGAGCTCCACGCTCTGCCGGATTATCTCGTCGAACGCCGCCGACTTGGGCAGGCACTGCGCGACAAATATTTTCGGAGAAGGCTCCGGCGGGAAAATCCTTTCGCGCGCTTCAAGCGCGGCGGACTTTTGCGACGCCCCGATTATCGAGCACGCAAAGACGTTGCCGCGCAGGTCGAAAACGTCCGCGGAATCCCCTTCCCTCGCCCGCAGCGCTCCGCAGAGGTGGCGGCTCTCCGCCGCGTCGAGGCGCACGATGTCGCCCGCCCCGACGTTTTCGCCGCCGCCAAAATCCGAAAAACCGCAATACGCCCTAAAACCAGACATGCGAAACAGCTTGCACTTTGCACCGCAAATGTAAAAATTTTTTTTATGCAAAATAAAAAGAGGGAATCATTGGACGGGAAGAACATCGTTCTGGGCGTGTGCAGCTCGATAGCCGTCTACAAGGCCGCCGAACTCGCATCCTCCCTCGCGCGCCTCGGCGCCGGCGTGTCGGTCGTCATGACCGAAAACGCAAAAAAGCTCGTCAGCCCGAGGATATTCCAGACGCTTTCGCGCAACAAAGTCCACTCCTCCATGTGGGACGAAATAACCGACTGGAAGCCCGAGCATATATCGCTCGCCGAATCCGCCGACCTCCTGCTCGTAGCCCCCGCCACCGCCAACGCGATAGGCAATTTTGCGCACGGACTCGCCCCCGACCTGCTATCCTCCATATACCTCGCGGCTACCTGCCCCGTGCTCATCGCTCCGGCGATGAACTCCGCCATGTACGCAAACCCTTCGGTAAAGAGAAATATCGAAACACTGCTGTGCGACGGCGTCAAATTCGTCGGGCCGGAAGAAGGGTCGCTGGCGTGCGGTACGTCCGGACGGGGGAGGCTGGCTGAAATAGGCGCGATACTCGACGCCGCCGCCGACATTCTGGAATCTTCGGAGGGCTGAAATGAAGGAATTTCTCGAGACAATCGCGGACGAGTTGAAGCGCATGCTCGGAGAGGGCGCCGACAGCGTCCCGCTCGACGACGACTCCGTCAGGATTCTGCGCAGAATGCAGGCCGACGAGCTTGCCGCCGAAATGCGCTCCGGAATATCCTCCGACGGAGAACCGGAAGAGGTAAAATTCGCGAGCGCCGAAGACTTGAAAATAGAAGCAAAAAAGGAATACGCCCCAAAACAGGTAAAAATCGTGGCCTCGACACCCCAACCCAGAACAATTCCCGACCCCAAACCTTTCGAGCTCCCCGACGGTTCCCCCGCCGAAAAATGGGAGGCGCTGCGCGACCTCGTGCTCTCCGACCCCGTGTGCAACGCCCACGTGAAGCCCGGCAAGAAAGTCGTCTTCGGAATCGGCAACCTCTCGGCAAAAATATTCTTTTGCGGCGAAGCCCCCGGCGCCGACGAAGAAATCCAAGGAGTCCCTTTCGTGGGGAGGGCCGGACAGCTGCTCACGAAAATCATCTCCGCAATGGGGCTCAAAAGGGAGGAAGTTTACATCGGCAACATCATGAACTGGCGCCCCGAAATGCCGACTTCGCGCGGGAACCGCCCCCCTACGAGCGAGGAGATGGCCTACTGCCTGCCCTATTTGGAGGCGCAGATTGCGATAGTCAGGCCGCAAGTCGTGGTTGCGCTCGGCAAGACGGCCGTAAACGGGCTTCTCGGTGAAGACCCCAACCGCAAAATGGGCGCGATACGCGGGAAGTGGAGCAAATTCGGGGAGTCCGACCTGATGATAACATACCACCCGTCTTTCCTATTGCAATACGGCAACAACAATACGATGAAGAGGCTCGTTTGGGAGGACATGATGGCGGTTATGGAACGCGTCGGAATACCGGTCTCCGAAAAGCAGCGCAACTACTTTCTCTAAAACTCCATAAAACGGCAACGGGACCGGACTATGAAGGGCTTGCCCGTTGGGCGGCAGCCCGCTCTCCGGAATTTCGTGGCATGGGCGCCATGGGAGCTTCGCCTTGGTTATGTCCGCTTGGCGCAAAGAAACGGCAAACATACCGCCGGACAATAACGCAGAGGCATGCCATTCCTGCTGCGGCGGCATTCGGCTATTTCAGCGGCGCGCCCCGCGCCGCCAGCGCGCGTTTGAAAAAACCACGGGTCGGCAAGATTTTTATTCCATTGCTGAAATCCAATAATCGTGAAAACGCTATATGTTTATAGAAATATCCGTTAGTTGCCTTTAAAAACCAAACGCCTTATGCGGAGTATCGCATTATTTAATACACCGGTAAACAAATCCGAGGAAAGCGCGACGCAGCAAAGAAACGCAACCGCCACTGCGGAACAAAAAATCAAAATATCCGAATGCGCCAATAAGGAGATGCACCGCATTGACAGAACAATAATTGCGACGTGGGCGACATATATATTCATTGACCGCTGCCCGAATTTGGTAAGAAATTTTATCTTATAGCCGGGACAAAAACCTGCGAGAAAAAGCAATGATCCGAGGGCTCCCAAAGCGTATAATACGATCTTAAACTTGGAGATATTTGCCGAGAACGGCCGTGTGTCTATAATGCCGGAACCGCATAAAAAAAATCCCGCAACGGCAAACGGGATAAAGATATATCTCAGTTTTGACAGTCTGAATTTTATTACGCTTTCCCATGAAACCGACGCGCCGGCAACAAAATACGGGAAATATGCGGCTATATGGAAAGTCATGGCGTAAAAAATATCGGAACGGCTGTGGGGGATTTCAGACAATGCCAAATTGGCAAATATAGACGCTGCAAAAGACAATGCTACGGGGTATTTGCCCGCCATAAAAACCGGAAGCACCCCCGCCCATATAAAAAGCGCCAATATGTACCACGATATTCCGGCTTTCGCAAAAAACAAATTCGGGATATTCCATCCGTACTTTATCGAAGCGAATATTCCAAAAGGCAGCGCGAAAATATGAATAAGCAAGTATAAAACAAAAAGATTTTCAAAAGCGGAAATCTTCAAAACGCCCTTCATTGAATATCCGGATACAAATGCGAATACCGGCATCATAACCATAAGAAACGGTTCCGCCAGAATATCCGCAGGGCTGTGATGCAAAAATATCAGAAATATGGCGATCCCTTTCAGGTTGTCAAAAAGGAAGATTTGATTTTTACTATAAATATTATCCATGGCATCTGCCGGATATTTCGAGCGACAAAGCCCCCCATGACAACCCTCCCCCGAAACTCGAAAGTATTATAAATCCGTCTTTGATTTCCGGCGAAGAATCCAAATATTCCGACAACGCCACAAGGCACGAAGCGCCCGCCATATTGCCGTATTTTTGCAAGTTGGTAAAAAACATTGAAATGTCGCTCCCGATAACGTCCGATATTTTTTCTATTATATTTATATTGGCTTGGTGCAGGATAAATTGGCGCACTTCGCCCATTGAAATGCCGTCCCTATCCATCAAATGCAGAATAACTTCCGGAACCCTGCTTACGGCAAAATCAAAAACTTCCCTTCCATTCATTGAAAAATATGAATCGGAAGGCGTTTTCAAATCCACCGGCCTAATCTCGGCGGCGCCGGCCTTAACGGTGATAACGCCGTATCCGCTGCCGTCTGAACGAAAAAGCGATCGGCCTATCTTTATGCCGCTTTTTTCGCGGCTTACAATAAGCGCGGCCGCGCCGTCTCCAAAATACGGATATGTTGAAAAATCGCGCGGATTTAATATTCTGGAATAAACGTCCGCGGCGATTACCAACACGTTTGCGGCCGCGCCGGACTCTACGAGGGACGCCGCAAGCATCAAAGCCGCGAGCCCTCCCGAGCAGACGGAATTGATATCGAACGCAAAAGCGTTTTTTATGTTTAATCTTTCAGAGACCAATGCGGCCGTCGCCGGAATCATTCTATCGGGAGTCGATGTGGCTAAAATAACCGTATCTACGGAATCCCGAGGAAACGGATTTTTTGAAAGGCAGTCCGCTGCGGCGCGCGCAGCCAAATCGGAGGAGAACCCGCCGTCCGAAAAACGGCGTTTTTCCACTCCGGTTTTTATTTTTATCCGGGCAAGAGACGCCGGAGGGAATTGCGACAATTCCTCATTGGAAATTTCGCGCGGAGGGATATAAGTTCCGAAGGAATGTATGTATGCCGGCATGTCCGGTTATGAATCCAACAAATCCGAATATGTCTCCAATGTCATATCCATCAAAGGAGCCGCATCGTTCGCCTTTTCCCCGATTCTGTCCGCAAGCTCCATTTGGAAATTTACGGCGGACATGGAATCAAACCCCGGGATATCCATAAATTTTGAAGAAGGTTCTATATTAAAATTCTTTATATCCGAACTTGATTGCAATGCGGCGGAAAGAGATTCGCATATTTCCCTAAAATATTTATTTTGCATGGTTGTAATTGAATTAATTTTTAAAATATATGGAACCATTCCATAAAAAAGTCAAGATATTTAACAAATAAATCTTCCTAATCCCCGAATAGATTAAGAATACAGATGACATGTAGTTATGATTAAAAGAGGAAGATTTAACAGGTCTTAATTGGATTTCAAACCCTCTAAGAATCGGTAATTGCGGGCAGTTGGCGCTTAATGGTTTGGCAGAAAAACGCTGTATCGTGAAACTTGATTTTGGAAAAATGAAGTTAGATTTGGAAAATACCCATTTTGGGGGATTTTCGTAAGGGGTGCGCAAGGGCGTTGCAAGCCGTTTAAAATTCCGTTGCAGGAGCGGTAGGTTGTGGACTGTTTGTAGGCGAGAATCCGCAAAAAAAATCGAACGTTTGAGAAGGAAACGGCCTGACGGGCAAATGAGAATCGGTTGTATCGGGAGCGGGTTGTCCGCGACCCTGCCCTTGAATACGCGGGAATGCCATAGAAAATATGCCCCTGTATGGCGACGGCCGCTATTTCGTCGCAAAAAACACCGCGCCTGCCGCGCTCACCGGCAGCGTTATAATGAAACGTCTCCGTTATTTTGTCGTCAAAAGCGCCATCAGAAGGTAAAAATATCCGCAAAGCGCATTCGGACACGTGAAACAATTTTGAAACATCGGCAAGCTGTTTACGGATACGACCGCCATTTATCAGGTCCGCCGCTGGATTGCCGGAGGGTGTCCGGTATCGGGCCGCCGCAGGTCTTGCGCCCGCCGCAAGGAGGCGCGCAAGCGCCCATGCGCCGGACTCAGCAAAAGGCGAAGTTCCATAAAATTCCCTGAAATGAACGGAGTTTTTTCAGAAAGGTTATCCGGGGTTTTCCGAAAGAAATTGCGAAAATATTAACGAATCCGCAAAGACGGATTGCCGCGCATACTTTATTTCAAACCGGAACGCACGGCGCAAAAAAAGGCGGTTGCCATTTGCGTACAACCGCCGTATCTTGCCTTTACCCTTTAATTATCGGGACGTTTCATATGTTATCGGCGATTGCACGCAATCGTTCCCATCGTCAAAATAATCCCGTCCAAATAAGCCTTACGGAACCTGTTTCCCGAATACTTTTTCGGCGAAATTGAGATATTGCTGCCAATCGTAGCGGGTCATATTGTGCGCGCCGTCCCTAAGATGGTAGCCCACATTGTCGCCGATAAAGGGTTTTTCTATGACGAGGTTGTCGAGCGTAGGCAGTTTTCGGGCGCCGTAGAGGCGGTATATTTTCGACGCTTCCGCAAGCCCCGTCAGCTCGCCTTTGGGATCGGCCCAAAAATCTTTGCTGGCGCTTGCGACATACAGCGCGCGAGGCGCTACGCACGCGAGCATATGGTGCTGGTCGATGGGCAGCTCTCCCTCATTGTCGCGGTATTTGTTTAGGTTTTTGGAAAACCAGAACGGGAAGAGCGTCGTTATGTGCTTCACGGATTCGCCGAACCTCCGGCGCGACAAAGCCGCGCCCATGTGTCCGGGGTTGTTTGCGAGCACCAGCGCGAAACGCTTGTCGTAGGCCGCCGTGAGTATAGACGTGCGCCCGAGGCGCGAATGCCCTGTGACCCCGATTTTTTCCGCGTCGATTTCCGGAAGGGATTCGAGAAGGTCGAAAACGCGCGAATTTCCCCACGCCCATGCGACGGTCGCCGGTCCGTCGGAAAATCCGGAATCGGCGCCGAATATTTCGTATATGCTGCCCTCGCGCCCGTCCTCTTTTTCCCTGTCCGGATACACTTCGCAGTAGTACCAGCAGGCGACCGCGAAACCGCGCTTGACGATTTCCTCAACCGGCCAGCGCGCCGACGCGCCACCGCGCTGCGACTCATGCGCCTTGTGGTCGGTTATTTTGAGATTCGGATAATTGGAATTGCGCATCCAGCACGTCGGCATAATTATTTCTTTTTCGGCCGTCACCGTGTGGTTGCCGCAGAAATTCGGGCACACTATCGCCGGAACCGGCCCTTTTGCGCCTTTCGGGATATAAAGGAGAACCCCGAACGAGTGCTTTCCTCCCTTGTCCGCCGATTTGACAGCATACTGGCGGCGCAGGGCGAGGCCGCCGAGAGCGTCGTCGGAGGATTCAAGAAGCTCGAATTCCAGGCTTGCGGGGCGCGGGGGCATCGCGCCGTACATCTGCTCTTCGAGCTGTTTGATGACGTACGGGCGCGCGTGGGTCTCCCAATCGAGGGCGGTTTCTATCTTTCCCTTTCCACCCGGGAGTTCAAGAATGTCCGGAATCGGGAAGAGATTGGTTTTTGATTCGTCGTAATTTTCCCCGCGCGAACCTACGAGCTTCGGAGGATTTATCGGATTGCTTTCGGCGAATGCGCAGAATGCGGCGGAAGCCGCGGCGAAAATCAAAATATATTTTTTCATATTTCGGAATCGGAGAATTGTTTGCCGCTCAAACGTTTGAGCAGGTGAAATAAAAAACGCTTTTTCCCCGCGAGTCAAGCGGCAAGTTGAAGCAATTTCACGATATGCGCGGCGGCCGGCAGACGGCGGCGCGGCGCGCAAAAAAAATGCGCCCCCGCAAAGGCGAAAGCGCGCAAAATTTTTAAGAATATAAAACCGCGATTTTGCCGCAACCCGCCGTGTCAGTCTGAGGATATGCCCCAACGCCTACGGAGATTGCTCTCTATGGGCGAGAACACCGCCTTGTCTATAAGCAGCCCTATCGCTATTACAACGCACATAACGCCGATTACCTGGTCCATTCTCATGAGCTCCCTGCCGTAGTGCAGCAGCTGTCCAAGACCGAACCCCGTGAGGATCGTCACGTAAATTTCCGCGGCCATCAGCGACCTCCACGCAAATGCCCAGCCCTGTTTCATGCCGCCGATAATGCTCGGCAGCGCCGCGGGAGCTATGACGTGCAGCCACGTGTGAAGCCCGCGCGAACCCATTGTGCTTGCCGCGCGCAAATATATCGGCGGAATGTTCGCGACCCCGTGCTGGGTGGCGAGTATCAGCGACCACACCGTCCCCATTACGACGACAAACAGCATCGCGGATTCCTCCTGCCCGAACCACATTATCGCAAGCGGCACCCAGCACACGCTCGGGAGGGCTTGCAGGCCGAGGGCGAGTATGCCGACGGTATCCTTGAAAATATTAAAGCGCGAGCACAGCATTCCCGTCGGGATACCTACGCAAAGGCCTATCGCGTAGCCTGTAAAAAGCCTTTTGCCCGTCACCCACACGGCCTTCGGCAATGAAAAGTCGCAAACCGCGCCCCAAAGGTACATCGCAACCTCCGACGGAGGCGGAAGCATGTATTCGGCGAAGTCGAAAGACCTCACCGCGAATTCCCAAACCAGGAGCATTGCGGCAAACGCCGCAACCGAAAACAAAATTCTGCGGGCTTTCATTATTCGGCCACCTCCCTGCCGTCCGTGTGCCGTTTCAACGCGGCCGTGATTTCGAGCGTATATGGGCTCAGCGCGGGGTCGTTTATGTCCCTTAGGCGCGGAATGTCTATCTCAAACGTGTTGACAATTCTCCCGGGGTGCGGCGAGAACAGGATAACTCTGTCGCCGAGACACACGGCTTCGCGGATATTGTGGGTGACAAAGATGATCGTCTTTTTGCGCTTCTGCCATATCTGCTGGATCTCCCCGTAGAGCTGCTCCCGCGTGAGGGCGTCGAGGGCGCCGAAAGTTTCGTCCATCAGCAGGATTCGCGGGTTGGGCGCAAGCGACCTCGCGAGCGCGACCCTCTGGCGCATTCCGCCGGAGAGCTCGTGTATGGAGGAGTGCGCGAACTTTTCGAGCCCCACCAAGTGCAGGTAGAATTTCGCCACCTCTTTGCGCTCGGGATTCGTGAGGTTGGGTTTGAGCTTCAAGCCGAATAGCACGTTGTCGAAAACGTCGAGCCACGGGAAGAGGGCGTGTTCCTGAAACATAACCATGCGGTCGCGCCCGGGGCCGGATACGGGGGTATCGTCCACCTTTATCGTTCCGCTGTCGGGCCTGTCGAGGCCGGCGATGAGGTTGAGGAGGGTCGATTTCCCGCACCCGCTGGGGCCGACGAGGCACACAAATTCGCCCTCGCCGACTTTCAGGCTGACGTTTTTGAGCGCCTCGACCTTTCCCCTCGCGGAGTTGAAAGTCTTGCTCACATCGTCCACGACAAGTTTTGCCGTGACGTTTTCGAGTTCCGCGTGAATGTTGCTCATTTCCGGTTTTGGTCGGCAAAAATGTTTTTAATGTCGAACTTCTTTCGGAGGAAACCGCATTTGTAGGCGTCGTCCACGAATTTTTCGAGCTCCTTGCGGTTGACCTCGGCCGTAAAAATCAGCTTCGGCCAGGCGGCGGCGACGAGCTCCTTGGATATGCTCGCCCCGCCCATGAGCTCGTCGAGGGCTTCGAGCGCGAGTTTCTGCGCCTCGGCGGGGTTCTTGTTTATCCAGTCCGTCAGCTCTTTGTGCGCGGCGACGAATTTTTTTACCAGTTCCGCGTGCCCCTTCAAAGTCCTGTTGTTGGTGACGAGAATCGTCGTCACCGCATCCTTCTGGTCGAGGAAAATTTTTCCTCCGGCGTCCTGCTCCAAGCGCGTGACCCACGGTTCAACCGTCCACACGGCGTCGAGATCGCCGCGCTTGAAGAGCATCAGCTGCTCGGGATTGGGGGTCGGTATCACGCGCGCCTCGCCCGAAGTGAGTGTGACTTTCACCCCGTTGTCGATGAGCCACGCGCGGCAGGCCACGTCCTGCGTATTGCCGAGCTGCGGGGTTCCTATGCTCTTGCCCTTGAAATCCTGCGGGGTCTTTATCCCGAGCTTCGGGTTTACCACGAGCGACGCCCCGCCGTCGGCGGAGCCCGCGAGTATGCGGATGTCGCGCCCGCGCGTCTTGGCGTAGGCGTTTATGGCGGGGTTGGGACCGACGTAGGTGATGTCCACCGCCCCCGCGAAGACCGACTCCATCGCGCTCGGGCCGGCGTTGAAGAGCATCCACTGGATTTTCA
>ERZ827168.4146-NODE-4146-length-13676-cov-7.466192_pt1 | contig 13676 bp, 10 predicted proteins | sample MGYA00519868_ERZ827168 | MGnify/ENA primary metagenome ERZ827168 (study PRJEB31778, sample SAMEA3449271) | human gut metagenome | biome: human gut; feature: human-associated habitat; material: faeces | place: United Kingdom | collected 2010/2012 ...
CATGGACTTCCTGACCGCGGACGTGTTCGACCTTCTCACCGAGCTGGAGAAAAAGGGCGGCAAGCCGTATGACTTCATCATCCTCGACCCGCCGGCCTTCACCAAGTCGCGCAAAACGGTGAAAAGCGCCGAGCGCGGCTATAAGGACATCAACCTCCGCGCCCTGCGGCTGCTGCCGCGCGGCGGCTACTTCGCCACCGCCTCGTGCAGCCACTTCATGCCGAGCGAGCTGTTTGAAAAAATGCTGCGCTCCGCCGCGCTGGACGCGGGCGTGGAGCTGCGCCAGATCGAGGCCCGTCAGCAATCCCCCGACCATCCGATCCTCTGGAACGTGCCGGAGACGGACTACCTCAAATTCTACCTCTTTCAGGTGGTGTAAAGGAGAAGCGCCATGTACCATTGCTTTCGCCTGCATCGCGGCGACGATCTGTATGAGAGCATCCAACGCTATGCCGACGCGCATCATATCGCCGCGGGCGTTGTGCTCTCTGCCGTCGGCTGCGTCTACCGCTGGGAGCTGCGCGACGCGAGCGGCGTCGATGTGCAGAGCGGCACGGAGGATGTGGAGATCGTCTCGCTCATGGGCACGGTCAGCGAGCACGGCAGCCACCTGCACGCGAGCCTTGCCCGCCGTGACCTGAGTGTGTTCGGCGGACATCTGCGCCCCGGCTGCCTTGTGAACACCACGGCGGAGATCGTCCTCGCCGAGCTGCCGGACACCGTCTTTACCCGCGAGCGCGACGAGGCGACCGGCTACGAGGAGCTGGCGATCCGGAAAATTGATAGACGATTCTAATTGATCTGCATCTTCGATAGAAAACTTAAATACATCGCCAAATCCGGGCGCGAAAAAGAGAAAAATTTGGCAAATTTGAACAATTCCCGAAAAAGAGAAAGAAAACGGCTGCTTTGCAGCCGTTTTCTCCTCTCTCCGTTCAGAGCGCGTTAAAATCCCTGTTGACAAGCGGCGAAAAGACGGGTATCCTGTCCTTAGTTCGTAGAAGCCCCTTGAATCCGCAGGGAGACTGGGGGTGGAGATGGCTCTGGAAAATCTCAGCAATGAGTGCCGAAGGTGTAAGGCCCCGCACGGGTTGAATCTCTCAGGCAAAGAAGACAGGGCAGGAAACCGTTATGCGGTTTTGCTGCGCTGTTTTTTCATGGATGGGAACTTGGATCAGGGCTGTCGATTTCTTCGGCGGCCCTGTTTTTTGCTTTGTCTGCAAAGCGAGAGGAGGAAGAAAAGCGGGGCACAATATTTTTAGGAGGAAATTTCCCATGACTGAAACACTTCTCCCCATTGTGCAGAAGATCAACGGCTACCTGTCCGACTACATTCTGGTCGCGCTGCTCATCGCCGTTGGTCTGTGGTACTCCATCAAGACCCGCTTCGTGCAGGTCCGTCACTTCAAGGAGGGCTGGAACAGCGTGTTCGGCAGCCTCAGTCTCCGCGGCGGAAAGCAGGAGAGCGGCATGAGCTCCTTCCAGGCGCTCGCCACCGCCATTGCGGCGCAGGTCGGCACCGGCAATATCGTCGGCGCGTCCGGCGCGATCCTCACCGGCGGCCCCGGCGCCATCTTCTGGATGTGGGTCATCGCCTTCCTCGGCATGGCGACCATCTACGCGGAAGCCACGCTCGCGCAGGAAACGCGCACCGTGGATAAGGACGGCAACGTCCTCGGCGGCCCTGTTTACTATATCACCACCGCCTTCAAGGGCGGCTTCGGCAAGTTCCTTGCGGGCTTCTTCGCCGTCGCCATCATTCTGGCGCTCGGCTTCTTCGGCTGCATGGTGCAGTCCAACTCCATCGGCGAGACCTTCTCCAACGCCTTCAACGTGCCGACGTGGATCATCGGCGTGGTGCTCGTCGCCATCTGCGGCTTCATCTTCCTCGGCGGCGTGCAGCGCCTCGCCTCCGTGACCGAGAAGATCGTGCCCATCATGGCGGCTGTTTTCCTGGCCGGCGGACTGATCGTCCTCATCGCCCGCATCAAGTACGTCCCCGCGACCTTCGGCATGATCTTCCGGTATGCCTTCGCTCCGCAGGCCATCATCGGCGGCGGCTTCGGCTATGCCATCAAGACCGCGATTTCCCAGGGTGCAAAGCGCGGCCTGTTCTCCAATGAGGCTGGTATGGGTTCTACCCCCCACGCCCACGCTCTCGCGCATGTCAAGACCCCGCACGACCAGGGCGTTGTTGCCATGATTGGCGTGTTCGTCGACACCTTCGTCGTCCTGACCCTCAACGCGCTCGTCATCATCTCCACCCTCTACACTGAGGGCGGCCCCCTCCACGAATGCGGCGCTGCCGCTGCCAGCACCACGCTCGGCAAGGCAAACCTCGCCCAGACTGCCTTCGGCGTCGTCTTCGGCGAGACCGCGGGCAACATGTTCGTCGCAGTGTGCCTGTTCTTCTTCGCCTTCTCCACCATCCTCGGCTGGAACCTCTTCGGTAAGATCAACGTTGCTTACCTCTTCGGCAAGAAGAGCGTCCTCGTCTACACCATCCTCGCGCTCATCTTCATCTTCCTCGGCACGATGATGGCCAACGACCTCGTCTGGGAGCTGAGCGATATGTTCAACAACCTCATGGTTATCCCCAACGTCATCGCTCTCTTCGCCCTGACGAACCTCGTGACCAAGCACTCCAATGACCCGGTGCACGACCTCAAGAAAAAGTAATTTTCCTAAAATCCTCTGATAAACAGGGGAAAGCGTCTCCGAGTTCTTCCTTCGGGGGCGCTTTCCCTTTGTTCTTTTTTCAAAAGCAACGCACCGACTTTCCCGGCTTGCAGCAAGCGCCGCATCAACCGATGCGGCGCTTGCTTTTTCTCTTCTTTTATGTTTCCAACAGTTCCAGAAACGCGAGGCTCAGTCCCTGCGTCAAAAGCTCCTGCGGGCTCGCGCAATAAGCGCTCATTTTCTGTGCCAGCAGCTCTCCTGCGCGGCCATGCAGCCATACGCCGAGCGCCGCAGCCTGCGCCGCGCCCGCCCCCTGGCAGAGGAGCGAGGCGATCAGCCCCGTCAGCACGTCTCCGCTGCCGCCTTTCGAGAGCGCAGAGCAGCCGCTCGTATTGACAAGCATCTGCCCGTCCGGCAGCGCGATGCGCGTCCGGTGCCCCTTGAGCACCAAGATACAGCCGTGTTCGCAGGCAAAGCGGCTTGCAAGCCCCAAGCGCTCGCTCGACGCGATCTCCCGAAGCGTTTTCCCCGTCAGGCGGGCAAATTCACCGTCGTGCGGCGTGAGGATCGTCACGCGGCCGCGGCGGTCGCAGAGCCGCTCCGTGCAGCCCTGCAAGGCGTTCAGTCCGTCGGCGTCCAATATGAGCGGCTGGCGCACCTGCCATAAAAGCGCGCGGACGAGCTTTTCCGTCTCCTCTCCCCGGCCAAGGCCCGGGCCGAGCGCAAGGGCATCGCAGCCGTTCAATTTCTCCTGCATGGCATCAAGCGAGGCAAGGCAGAGCTTTCCGTCCTCTTCTGGCAGCGGAAACGGCATCGCGCTCACGCACTTTTGCGCCTCGACCGCCCAGATGCTCTCCGGCACGCCGAGATACACGAGCCCGCAGCCGGAATGCACCGCCGCGCCCGCTGTCAGATACGGCGCGCCCGTATAGCCCACGCTGCCGCCGAGGACTAAGAGCTTGCCAAAGTCGCCCTTGTGCCCGTCTTCCCTGCGTGCCGGCAGGAGCGTTCTTGCATACGCGCGGTCGACGATCGTTTCACGCATCGCAGTTTTCCTCCGTCAGTTCGAGTTTTTTCGCGCGCGGCAGCTTCTTGATGGCGGCCTCGCGCCGCAGCGCCGCGCCCTTGTCGCTGCATTGCTCGCGGTACACTACCGCAAGGGGCGGATGCGAGCGCGTATACTTTGCCCCGCGCCCGCTTTTGTGCTCTTCAAAGCGGCGCTCCACGTCCGCTGCGATTCCCGTGTAGAGCGAACCGTCCGCACAGCGCAGCATGTAAACGTACCAGTCCATCTCAATCCTCTATCACGCCCGTCGTGCGCAGCGCGCGGCAGAGCGCCGCCGCAGCCTGGCCGCGCAGGATGGGTGCCTTGGGCTCGATGTCCTCAAAAGCGGTACAATACAGGTTCACGGCGTTTCCGTCCTCATCAAAGACCGAGTTGGTCAAAAGTTCCACACTGCGGATCGCCCAGGGGGAGAAACCCTTGTATTTCGGCAGCGGCTGCAAAATCGCCAGCGGCTTCTTGTCGAGGAACGCCCGCGCGTCCAGATTCACAAACTCCACAAGATTTCCCAATACAGTGATAAATTCCTCCTGCGTCATCGTCGCATTCGGGTCGAACTTTCCGCCGCCCACACCGGAGACGAGGCCGATCGCCGCCATCGCATTCACGCTCGGCGCATACCAGCTCTCCTTGGCAACATCGGTAAAATACCCGTCTGCGAGCCAATAGAGGTCGAGCGCCTGCGCGAGCAGCGCGCAGACCTCCGCGCGCGTCATCGTGTCGTCCGGCCGGAATTTTCCCTGATTACCAAGGACAATGCGGCTCGCCGCGAGCGCATTGATCTCCCCGGCATATTCGCTGCCCGCCACGTCGGTAAAGTCCAGTGCAGAAGCTGCGGCAAAGCCGCACTTTTCGCGCGCCTGCGCAGGAGTGAGCGCCGTTTCGCCGCCGTTTTCGCCCCAGTAAAGCACGGCGTCCGGTGTCAGCGCCGTTAAGATCGCCTCCAGCGCGGTGGAAGAGCTCTCCTTCGCCGCAGGAATGTCAATGTAGAAGTCGCAGCCGTTCAGCACCAGATGCAGATACGCACCGCCGTCCTTCGTCTTTTCGCCGCTGAGCAGGCGCGCCGCAGCAGCGGCCTGCGCCTGCGGGAGAAAGAGCGTTGGTATCACGCCGATGCGGTCGGTCGTGTTGCCGCCCGCGCAGTAGAAACGGTACGCCGTCACCTTCACGGCATCGCCGTGCAGATACGGGCAGTTCGACTCGTCGAACAAAACCTGCGCCACGCCCTTGCCGTAGCTGCGCGTGCCGATGACGATGCCGGAGGACGTACCCAGAATGCCGCCGGCAAAGATCTCCGACGCGCTGGCGCTGCCGCTGTCCATCAGCACGATGGCAGGCTTGTCCGTCAGGTCTTTTCCGTCATAGCGCTGCGCGCTGCTCTCGCCGCTCTGATCGACAAAATAAACAAGCTCTCCCGCGCCGGAAAATGTGCCGAGCGCCGTCACCGCCGCGGAGGTAAGCCCACCGCTGTTGCCGCGCAGATCCACGATCCATGTGCGCACGGCGCTGTCATATTTGCGCACGCCGTCCTGAAAATAAGTCCCCGTCTGCGTGCCGAAGCTGTCGCAGTCGATATAGCCCACGCCGTCCGCCGCGCTGACCGTTGTATTCGCCTGCACAACGGCGGCACGCGTAATGGTATAGTCCTCCTCGCTGCCGTCCGTGTGGCGGACGGTGACGCGCACCTGCGTGCCCGCCTCGCCGACAAGCCTTGCGCGCTGCTCTTCACTGCCCGGCGCGCAGGACTCGCCCTCGATGGCGATGATCATATCGCCCGCTTTGAGTCCCGCTTTTTCCGCGCCGCCGCCCTTCAGCACGGAAACGATCGAGATCCCATCAGGCGCATAGGTGATCTCCGCGCCGATACCGGCAAAGCTCACTTCACCCTCCACGCTTGAAAGAAACGCCTGATACTCCTCTTCCGTCATGTAGCAGGTATAGTTATCGGTGTAGGAGAAAAGTTCGTCGAGCGATTCCGCGTCCTTCGCCGCGCGCGGCAGCCGGTCAACATAGCTGCGGCGCAAAATATCGTAGGCTTCCTCCACGCTCAACGCCTGCGCGCTTGTGGTTATTGTCATCGCCGCGGCGCAGAAAAGCGCGCCCAGACGCAATCCCTTATGTTTCATGGAAATTCTCCTTTGCTCGTTGCTGTTCTCTCATTATATCGCGGCGGGAACAAAAAGCAAATGAAATTCCCCGCGTCTGCCGCCTTGCAAGGCGGCAGAAAATAGGCTATACTGTTATTTTATAATGAGAAATAATTTGCTTTTGGAGGATCTTATGGACGAACAGAAGACCACAGGAACCCTTTATATCGTCGCAACGCCCATCGGCAACTCGCGTGACATGTCCGAGCGCGGCCGCGAAATTCTCTCCACCGCCGACATCATCGCCGCCGAGGACACCCGCCGCAGCGTAGTGCTGCTCAACAAGCTTGGCATCCGCGGCAACAGTCTGAGCGCCAACCACAAGTTCAACGAATACGGCAAGGCGAAGTGGTTCATCGAGCAGCTTCAGCAGGGCAAGAGCATCGCCGTCATCACCGACGCGGGCACGCCCTGCATCTCCGACCCCGGCAACGAGCTGATCCGCGCCGCCATCGACGCGGGCATCCGCGTGGTCGGCGTGCCCGGCTGCTGCGCCGCGGTCACGGCGCTGTCCATCTCAGGCTTCGACCTTTCGACCTTCTTTTTCTTCGGCTTCTTCCCGCGGGAGGCTGCCGACCGCCGCCGTGCGCTCGCCATGATGCGCCGCGGCGACACGCGCACCTACTGCTTTTACGAAAGCCCCAAGCGCATCATGGACGCGGTGGAGTTCTTTATCTCGGAGCACGCCGGCGTGCGGCTGTGCCTGTGCAACGACATGACGAAGCTCCACGAGATGACCTTCCGCGGCACGCCCGCCGAGGTGCGCGATCAACTGCTCGCCAAGGGCAGCTACGATAAGGGCGAATACGTCCTGCTCTGCGAGGTGGAGGAGGATTATCTCATCACCGAGGTCGAGCACGTCTCCTCGCCCGAGGCGCTGCTCGTGGACTGCATGGTGCGCTGCGACTGCACCGCCAAGGACGCCATCAAGCTGCTTTTGAAGGACGACAACAACACCTACAGCAAAAACGAGCTCTACGCCGCGCATCTTGCCCTGAAAGAGAGGTTTGGCGCATGAGCATCGTGTTGGACGACCTCACCGCGCGGCTCGACACGCTCACCAAGGCCGTGCTTTCTCAGCCGCTCGCGCGCATCGGCTGCTCCAGGGTGACCATCCGCCCGCTGTCGCTGCGCGGCAAGGCGTTTTTTCAGCTTGAATACCAGCAGGGGCAGAAGGTCACGCACCGCAACGTGACGAAGGGCGAGCTGCCCGGGCTGTTCGCGCAGGAGCTGGACGGTCTTTATCTTCAGGCCGTGCTCTGCACCGAAACAGAGACGCGCCAGTACATCCGCAAAACGAACGGCAGCTACAAATGCACCGCGAAAGGCGAGGCGCAGCGCACCGCCGCGCCGAAGGCGCATGACCGCCGAAAGGAATACATCCTTGCCGAGGGCGAGAACATTCCCGCGCTCGTCGACCTCGGCGTGTTTACGCCGGACCTCCGCATCGTCAAGGCGAAGTATGATAAGTACAAGCAGATCAACCGCTTTATCGAGCTGGTGGACGACGCCTTCCGCGCCTCGGAGCAGCAGGAGATCACCATTCTCGACTTCGGCTGCGGCAAATCGTACCTCACGTTCATTCTCTACTACTATTTCACCGTCAAGCGCGGCGTGAAAGCCACGATACTCGGCTACGACCTCAAGGAGGACGTGGTCGAGCATTGCAACGCCATCGCGCAAAAGTACGGCTACGACGGCCTGCGCTTCGTCGTGAGCGACGTCACGCGCGACACGCTCGCGGACACCCATGTGGATATGGTCGTCACGCTCCACGCCTGCGACACCGCCACGGACTACGCCCTCTGGTACGCCGTCGAAAAGGGCGTGAAGCACATTTTCTCCGTTCCCTGCTGCCAGCACGAGATCAACGCCACCATCCACAAGGGCGGCGATTTCGACGTGCTGCTGCGCCACGGTCTTTTGCAGGAGCGCTTTTCCGCGCTGCTGACCGATTCCATCCGCGCCGCCGTGCTCGAGGACATGGGCTACACGGTGGACGTGATCGAATTCATCGACTTCGCCCACTCGCCGAAAAACCTCATGCTCCGCTGCGTCAAGGACCGCCGCGTGGGCGAGAGGAACCTTTCCGCCGCGCGGGAGCTCGCGGAAAAATACGGCTTCCGCCAGACGCTTCTGGAGCTTGCGGAGAAAAAATGTCACAGCGCGCAAAACACCGCCTTTTAAGCGGTGTTTTCTCTTCTTGACAGGGGAATGCTTTCGCAGTAAGATAATGCCCGCCGTTAGGTAAGGCGGCAGCAGGAGGGTTCGATATGGACTACTATCTTTTAACGGATATGGCCGCGCAGATCGGCTACGAGCTGGCCGCCGCCGGAGCGGAGACCTTCCGCATCGAGGAGACGATGCGCCGCGTGCTCGCGGCCTACGGCATCGAATGCGAGGCCTTTGCGATCCCCAACTGCGTCATGGTCAGCCTTGAGGCGGACAACGGCAAGCCGCTGATGGTGATGAAGCGCGTCGGCTTCCACGGCAACGATCTTGACGCGGTCGAGCGGCTCAACGCGCTCTCGCGCCGCATCTGCGCCGAAACGCCCGACCCCGCCGTTGCCGCGCAATGGCTGGAGGAGACGAGCGCCGCCCGCCGCGCCTACCCCATTCCCGTCTACTACCTCGGCAATTTCCTCGCCGCAGCGGGCTTCTGCCTCGCCGCTACGAACTGTTCGAACGGAAACAAAACGTCCGACACCCCGCCGGCCCTCTCGTTCGAAACCGCATCGAAAACGCTCGAAGTGGGCGAAACCTACCGCCCGACGCTGCGCATCCGCCACGACGGCGATGCGAACGACACCGCATACGACATGGACGGCAACCCGCTGGGCGTGACATTCCGCTCTTCTTCGCCGCAGACGGTTTCGGTCGATGCACGGGGCATCGTCACGGGCCGCAACGTCGGTACGGCGACCGTAACGGCCGAAACGGCCTCCGGCGACGCCCGATGCGCGATCGGCATCACGGTCCGCTCCTCGAACACGACGTGGATCGATGCGCCGCTGAGCGACGGAATCATTTTCAGCCGGTTCGTCCAGTTGCCGGCCAATACGGTCATGCAGGGCTTCGACGTCGACTCCCGCGGCGAAATTTTCTACACGCAGGTGACCGATCGATACAAAATTCTGGTTTCGCGCAATATGCCCGACCGACAGGCTACGGAGTACATGACCCTCTGTTTCCACGGCCACTCCTCGAACATGGCCGTCGAAGAGGCGGGCGACGAGCGTTTCGTCTGGGTAGGCAATTACGCCAATCGGGTGGACGACGGCAACTACTGGCACGAACAGGTCGTCTCGCGCATCCGCTACAACCCCGGCTCGACCCACTACCCGTGGAACTCCGACGAAAATTATTTCATCGAAGCCGGCTGCCTCAACATGAATCCCGCCGTCGACGCGGCGAACGACCAGCTGGCCATCCTCTACACCCGTGTCGACACTCCGGGCCGTTACTGCTGGGTGGTCTATTCGCTCAGCGAAGCGAAAGCCCTTCCCGAAGAGACCGTCACGCTGCAACCCCTCTCCTACGGCGGCGAAACGGAGAGCTATCCGCTCCGAAAAGACGTCACGCCCGAGGTGCGCGTCCGCAATCTCTCGCGGCTGCAACCTCTCGCGCGATTCAGCATCCCGACGCCCGCCATCGCATGGCAGGGATACGAAATACACGACGGCCGCATGTATCTCATGGAGGGAACGAGCGGAAACAACGACGGTACGACGGGAGAAGCCTACATGACAGTCTACGATTTCGAAGGCCGCATCGTACAGTCCCGCACGAAAGTTCGGGCCGTCTCCGACCTGAAAGCGCTGACCGAAGCGGGCATCACCGAAAGCGGATACATCGAGTCCGAAGGGGTGAAAATCCGGCGCGGGAAACTCTTTCTGGGATTCGCCTCGCAATCGAAAAAGGACGGCAACCGACGCCGCGCCAATATTTTCCAATACGAACTTCCTTAACTCAAACCGCACGAAGTCGGATTTCGCACGATTTTCGGAAAGATTTTCAAAGAAAATGAAAGAATCCGACCGTTACAACTGACTTTTAAGGACTTGTATTCGAATTTTCAAAGAAAAATCCTATATTTGTATGAAGAAATCCTATGTTTTGATCGGTACATTAATATATAGATGTCTAACTTAAATCAAATCGAATCATGCAACGACTACTCGCGTTTTTCTTCGCGGCCGCGCTTCTGTGGACACCCGCATGGAGCCAGTCGGCCCCCGACGCCCTGGTGCCGGATCTCTCGCAGTACATTCTCACCCCGCCCGCGCCGCCTACTCCCCGCATCAACGGGGCGAAGGTCTTCGGGGCCCGTCCCGGTTCGGAGTTTCTCTTCGCCATACCGGCATCCGGAGACAGACCCATGACATTCGCCGCCGAAGGTCTGCCCAAAGGCCTCTCCCTCGATCCCTCGACCGGCTTCATCACGGGCCGCGTCAAGAAGCCGGGCACCTACCTCGTCAAACTCACCGCACGCAACGCACTCGGGGAAGCCACCCGCGAACTTCGCATCGTCATCGGCGAGCGGATCGCCCTCACGCCGCCCATGGGCTGGAACTCGTGGAACTGCTGGGCGCGCGACGTCACGCAGGAGCAAGTCCTCTCCTCGGCTCGTGCGATGGTCGAATCGGGGCTCGTGAACCACGGCTGGACGTACATCAACATCGACGACGGCTGGCAGGGCCGGCGCGGCGGCCGCTACAACGCCATCCAGACCAACGACAAGTTCCCCGACATGAAGGAGCTCTCGGAGCAGGTACACGCCATGGGACTCAAACTCGGCATCTACTCCTCACCCTGGATCGGAACCTACGCCGCGCACATCGGATCGTACTCCGACAACCCCGACGGCGAGAACCAGTGGATCAAGGACGGCAACCACAACGAGAATTTCCGCTACGAGAAACCCGGCGGCAACTACTGGCAGGACCGCAAGGAGATGTACCGCCACGGCGCCTACTCCTTCGTCGAGGCCGACGCACGCCAGTGGGCCGACTGGCAGATCGACTACCTCAAATACGATTGGAATCCCAACGATCTCTACCACGTAAAGGAGATGCACGACGCGCTTCGCGCAACGGATCGCGACATCGTATACAGCATCTCCAACTCGGCACCCTATGCCGACGCTCCGCTATGGGTGGAGTATACCGACTGCTGGCGCACCACGGGCGATATTCGCGACACGTGGAAAAGCATCTCATCCATCGGCTTCGAACAGCAGCGCTGGGCGCCCTTCTGCGGCCCCGGACACTGGCCCGACGCCGACATGCTCGTCGTGGGACTCGTCGGATGGGGCCCCAAGCTCCACTATACGAAGCTCACGGCCGACGAACAGTATACGCACATGTCGCTCTGGGCCATGCTCGCTTCGCCGCTGCTCATCGGCTGTGATCTGGCGCGGCTCGATCCTTTCACGAAATCGCTGCTTACCAACGACGAGGTGATCGCCGTCAACCAGGATCCGCTGGGCGTGCACGCCGCGGCGATCTGGGAAAAGGAGGGACGGGTGATTTACGTCAAGCACCTCGAAGACGGTGCGATGGCCGTAGGGTTGTTCAACAAAACCCTCGAACCCGCGAAGATCGGTTTCACGCTCAAACAACTCGGCATCAGGGGTACGCAGGTCGTGCGCGACCTGTGGAGACAGAAAGACCTCACGACTACCGACAAGGGCTTCGAGACACAAGTCCCGCCCCACGGGGTGGTGCTGGTCAAGATCGCACCCGGAAATCCGACACGAAACGACCTGAAAAAATAGAACGCAGCTTCCTGCAAACGAAAACGGATACGACGCACGTCGTATCCGTTTTCGTTTGCGGTCCCCCGAACGGGAAGCGTTCCGCCTACTTGCGCTTCGTGCCTTTCTTTCCGGAACGGCTCTGCGCCTCCTGCTGGCGCATCAGCTCTTCGTAGCGCAACTGGAACTTCGACTTCTTCTTGTTCTTCGCCTTGTTGGCGTTGGCCTCCATGACGGCGTGAATCTTCCCGTCGTCCACCATGCGGCGGATCAGGAAGGTCTGGGCGATGGTCAGCAGGTTGAACAGCAGGTAGTAGTAGCACAGACCGCTCGAATAGTCGTTGAACCAGCAGAGCATGAAGATCGGCATCATGTAGACCATCATGAACTTCATGCCCGCCATCTGCGGCTGTGCGGAGGCCGTCTGCTGATAGCTCATATAGGAGAACCCGAAGGTCGAGAGCGCCATGAGCAGCGCGAACAGACTCACGTGGTCGCCGTAGAAGGGGATCGAGAAGGGCAGGTTCAGGATGCTGTCGTACGACGACAGGTCGTGCGCCCACCAGAGCGACTGCCCCCGCAACTCGATCGACGAGGGGAAGAAACGGAACATGGCGATCAGGATCGGGAGCTGGATCAGCATCGGGATGCACCCTCCCAGCGGATTGATGCCCGCCTTCTTGTAGAGGGCCATCATCTCCTGCTGCTTCTTCATCGCGTCGTCCTGCTTGGGATACTTGGCATTCAGGGCGTCGATCTCGGGTTTGATGATGCGCATCTTGGCCTGCGAGATATAGCTCTTGTAAGTCAGCGGCGAAACGATGATCTTGATGAGGATCGCCAGGATGAGGATGATCCAGCCGAAGCTCGGAATATACTGCCGCAGGAAATCGAAGACGGGGATCACCAGCCAGCGGCTCACCCACCCGATAATGCCCCAGCCCATGGGGATCAGCCGGTCGAGCAGCAGCGATTGGCCCTGCGCGTCGTCGATCTTCTTCAACACGGCGTACTTGTTGGGACCGAAGTAGAACGAGAAGTCGTACTGTTCGGTCTGGGCCGTATAGGGTACGGCCATCGTGGCCGAAAAAGCCTTGATAAGCCCCGAATCGGGCGATGCGGTATCGTACGCCACGTCGGCGTAGAGGAAGTCGTCGCGGGCGATGAGCACCGACGAGAAGAACTGCTGCTTGAAGGCGATCCACTCCACCGACGAAGAGATCTTCTCCTCCTTGGCCCCTCGCTCATCGACAGGTCGTCGATCGACCCTTCGCCCGGAACGCGGTAGGCAACCGTCGTGTACATGTTCTCGTTCTTGAAACCGCGCTCGTTCCGGTAGGAGGTGTTGCTCCACGCGATGCCGATGCTGCTCTGGTTGGCCATGTAGGGGGCCATCCCGACCAGACGCACCGTGTAGTCGACCAGATAGTCGCGCGAGGGCGTCGCCTCGTCGTAGACCACGTAGCGGTATTCCAATGCCGCGCCCTCGGCGACGGGCAGCCGCATACGGACGATCTGCGCCGTGTCGGTACGGATGACCGGATCGGCCGTGAAGGTATATTCCGACGTATTGACCTTCACGTTGTTCAGGCCGTTTTTAATGAAAAACGACAGGTCGAACTTCGCGCTTTCGGGGACGAACATCTCGATCGGTTCGTTGCGTTCGCCCTGACGGCCGTAACGGGTATAGTCTTTGAGCGTCACGGAGCGCACGATGCCTCCTCCGGTCGAAAAGCACACCTTCATCACGTCGTTCTCTACGACGATCTCCTGCGGCGCAGCGTTCTTGGCCGCGGCGAGGAAATCGCCCAGCACGGCCACTTCGCGTGCCAGACGAGTCGAATCGGGCGTCGCCGCACCGAGCGACTCCACGACCGGCGCTGCGGCCACGGCCGACGAATCGGGGACGACGGGCTGCGTCAATTCGGGGTGGGCCGCCTGATAAGCGGCCAGCTCCTCCTGATATTTCTGTTGCTGCCGGGAACTGTAAATCGTGAAACCGAAAAACAGAATCCCGATAAGTACGATGCCT
>ERZ827168.4148-NODE-4148-length-13673-cov-5.124468_pt1 | contig 13673 bp, 13 predicted proteins | sample MGYA00519868_ERZ827168 | MGnify/ENA primary metagenome ERZ827168 (study PRJEB31778, sample SAMEA3449271) | human gut metagenome | biome: human gut; feature: human-associated habitat; material: faeces | place: United Kingdom | collected 2010/2012 ...
AATCGGAGACCTTTTGATTGCTTCAAAAGTGCCGCAGGCATCCGATTCAGCGCAGTCGCAAGGACGACCCCGAAATCGTTTCACCGCGGCGGTTTTTGGCGTTACCTTTTGTGCGGACAAAAGGTAACGTATGAAAAATAATTGAGAGAATGCGACTCTTCAGAGTCGCGCAGTTCGCCGACGCCCCATCGCGGCGGCCTGCAACTCGCCGATGGCTCGTGCGCGTCCTCTGCCGTCGGCGAACAGCATGCCAAAAACCGAAAATGCAGTTCGCAGACTGCCGCCAGAGAGAGCAGAAGATATTAATGCCCGATACACGCGATATATAAACAACCGGCAGCCGCTCCGAAGCAGCTGCCGGTTGTTTATATAATTCCGCGGCGGATCAGAACCTGGCCTCGCGAAGCACCACGCGCACCGACGTGGGATTCGACTGGCGGACCAGCAGATCCTGATCCGAAGCGAAACGCTCGTAAAGTTCGTCGGTGTAGTTGCGGATGGTGAGCAGTTCGGCGTCGTCGATCTTCTCCACGCTGAAATTTTCCTCGTTGAGGGCCTTTATCAACTCGTCGATATGCCACGAATACTCCACGCAGAGGCTCAGATCCACGGCCGAGTTGTTGACCAGATTGGTCTTTATGCGGAAGCGGTCGAGCAGCGAGAAGATCACCGCGAACTTCTCCTCCATGACGAACGAGAAGTCGCGCGAACGGATCGTCAGCAGCACCTGGTTGCGCTTGTAGATCAGAATCGGCAGCGTCACGTGCTCCGCCTCGCCGTTGATGACCGTGCCGGGCTTCGTCTTGTCGCCGAACGGACGGACGTAGAGCGGAATGTTCTTGTTTTGCAGCGGCTTGATGGTCTTGGGGTGGATGATCTGCGCGCCGCTGTAAGCCAGCTCGATGGTGTCGAGATAGTTGAGCGCGTCGATCTTCACCGCGTCCTTGAATATCTTGGGGTCGGCGTTCAGCACGCCGTCCACATCCTTCCACACGCTCATCGACTCGGCGTCGAGTATGTATGCCGCCACGGCCGCCGAATAGTCGGAGCCCTCGCGGCCCAGAGTGGTGGTCGTGCCGTCGGGCGCGGCCCCTATGAAGCCCTGGCCCACGAAGACGCCCACGCCCGTGTTCTCGGTGGCGGCCTTCAGGCGCGGCTCCGAGGCCTTGATGTCCACATAGGCGTCCTTGTGGCGCAGGTTGGTGACGAACGCCTTGCGCATGTCGATCCAGCGGTTGCGGATGCCCGTGTGTTCGAGATATTTCGATATGATGGTGGTCGAGATAAGCTCGCCGTAGGCCACTATCGTGTCGTACCACAATTCGGCGTCGGCGGCACGGTATACGGTGTCGACGGCCACGGCGCGCAGCTCGGCGAAGAGCTTGTCCACGTCGGCGATCTCGGTGTGCCCGCCCCACAGATCGTCGATGATCGAGGCGTGGTACTCCTTTATGCGTTTTATCTCGTCGTCGGCCTCGCGCTTTCGGCCGTTCTGCATGTGGGTGAAGACGCTCTCCAAAGCATTGGTGGTCTTGCCCATGGCCGATACGATGATGAACAGATTTTCCTCTCCGTCGACGATGTGTCGCAGATTCCTTACGCCGTCGGCGCTTTTCACCGAGGCTCCTCCGAATTTATAAACCTTCATACGTTCTTAAATAGTCTGGCGGCGACGGGCGGGGACCTCAGGCCTCCGAGTCCCGTCTACGATGCCGTTCAAAGTAAACCTTATTCGGATGCAAAGGTATTAATTTTGTACTCGCCGACCTCGGATTGGTCTATTTTATCTATCTTTACGGCACAAAAACAAGAATAAATATGTATAACGATCTCAAAGAAATAGTGGAACGGGCGTGGGCCGACCGTTCGATGCTGGCCGACGCGACGGTGAAGGCCGCCATCCGCGAGGTGGTGGAGGCCGTTGACAAGGGCGCGCTGCGCACCGCCGAGCCCGTCGATCCCGAAAAGAGCGAGTGGCAGGTGAACGAATGGGTCAAGAAAGCCATAATAATGTATTTCCCCATTCAGGAGATGCGCGTCATGCGCGGCGGCGAGCTGGAGTGGTACGACAAGATGGAGCTCAAGCACGACTACGAGAAGTTGGGCGTGCGCGCCGTGCCGCATGCCGTGGCCCGCTACGGAGCCTACATCGCGGCGGGAGCCATCCTCATGCCGTCGTACGTCAACATAGGCGCATACGTCGACACGGGCACCATGGTCGACACGTGGGCTACCGTGGGCTCGTGCGCGCAGATCGGCAAGCACGTGCACCTGAGTGGCGGCGTGGGCATCGGCGGCGTGCTGGAACCCGTGCAGGCGGCTCCCGTAATCATCGAGGACAACTGTTTCATCGGTTCGCGCTCGATCGTGGTGGAGGGTGCGCACGTGTGCCGCGAGGCGGTGCTCGGCTCGAATACCGTGATTACGGGCTCGACGCACATCATAGACGTCACGGGCGCTGAACCCGTCGAGTACCGTGGCTACGTGCCGCCGCGCTCGGTGGTGATCCCGGGCAGCTACACCAAGAAATTCCCCGCGGGCGAGTACGGCGTGTCGTGCGCGCTCATCATAGGTCGCCGCAAGGAGTCGACCGACAAGAAGACATCGTTGAACGACGCCCTGCGCGATTTCGGAGTGGCGGTATAAATCGTCGGATGCCATGCGAAAACCCGAAAACCGTCCGTGGCGGGTGCTGTCGAGCGAATACGTCGCCCGACGGCCGTGGTTCACGGTGCGCCGCGAGAGCGTTGAACTGCCCACGGGAGCGGTGGTTCCCGAGTGGTACGTATTCGAATTTCCCGACTGGGTGAACGTCATAGCCCGCACCGCGGCGGGCGAGTTCGTCATGATAAGCCAGTACCGCCATGCTCTGGGCCAGACGCACTACGAGTTAGTGGCGGGCACCTGCGAGCAGGGTGAGACGGCCGAGCAGAGCGCACGCCGCGAACTGCTGGAGGAAACGGGCTATGCGGGAGGCGTGTGGCGCCCCTACATGGTCACCTCGCCCAACCCGGCGAATCACACCAACCGAGTCTATACGTTTCTGGCCGAGGGCGTCGAGCGCGTGGACGAGCAGCACACCGAGGCGGGCGAGGATATAAAGGTCCATCTGATGAGCGCCCGCGAAGTGCGCGAGCTGTTGGAGGGCGACGAGATAATGCAGTGCCTGCACACCGCACCGCTGTGGCGCTACATGGCCGAGAATAAATTCGAGTTATAATGCCCCGCGGGGCATTATAATCTTCGGCGGCTCGCACCTTTGGTGCGACCCCCGCAGCCGCCGAAGATAAATTTTATACTTTAGCGATGATATACCGCTTCGAAGAACTTACCTCGTCCAATGACGAGGCTGCCGACGCTCGCTACCGCGAGGGCGACACCGTGTGGGTCGAGCGCCAGACGGCGGGCCGCGGACAGCGCGGCCACCGCTGGGAGAGCGCCGAGGGCGAGAACCTCACCTTTTCGACCGTGTTCGAACCCGCGTTCCTCGCACCCGAACGGCAGTTCCTGCTCTCGGAGGCGGCTGCGCTGGGCGTATGCGATACGCTGGCCCGTTACGGCATCGACGCGCGGATAAAGTGGACCAACGACATATATGTCGGCGACCGCAAGATCACGGGAATGCTCATCGAGAACAAGTTGCAGGGCGGCGGCATCACGCGCACCGTGGCGGGCATAGGGCTGAACGTCAACCAGACGCAGTTCGATCCCGCGCTGCCCAACCCCGTGTCGATGGCCTCGGCCGCGGGGCGCCGATTCGACCGCGGCGAGGTGCTGGAGACGCTGCTCGCGCATCTGGCCGCGCGCTACGCCATGCTGCGCGACGGCGATGCGGAGGCTCTGCAACGCGACTACCGCCGCCTGCTCTACCGCCGCGACGAGGAACATTGGTACGCCCGCCCCGACGGCAGCCGTTTCCGCGGCACGATTCGTGGGGTGGAAACGTCGGGCGCGCTGATAGTCGAGGGCGCTGACGGCACGACGGGAAGCTATCTGTTCAAGGAGATAGAGTTCGTGCTGAAAGCATAAAATCTCGACGAATTTATTGCCGTTAATAAAATAACATTTATCTTTGTATAAATAACCGTCCTTTCGGTCGATGCGTCAGTGCGCGCGGCGTGCCGTAGACGGAGTGGCAGATGCAAACGGAACGGAATTAACACAATAAAACGTAACATATCATGAATGTACCTTCAAATCTGAAGTATTCGAGCGACCATGAGTGGTGTCGCATCGAGGGCGAGTTCGCCTTTATCGGTATTACCGATTTCGCACAGAGCCAGCTGGGCGACATTGTTTTCGTCGACGTTCCGACGGTGGGCGAGACTTTGGCCGCAGGCGACGTGTTCGGCTCGATCGAGGCCGTGAAGACCGTCAGCGACGCTTTCCTGCCCGTGGGCGGCGAGGTGGTTGAGTTCAACGACGCCGTGGATGCCGTTCCCGCGCTGGTCAATTCCGATCCTTACGGCGAGGGCTGGATGGTTAAGGTGAAGATGAACAATCCCGCCGACTACGACGCCCTGCTTACCCCCGAGGCATACACCGAGCTGATAGGATAGGCAGTAGCGACAAAACTATATTGAAAACTAAATCAATCAAATAACCCGATTATATATTCGATGTACCGTATTTCGGAGCGCAGCGACCTAAGTCCCCTCCAAGGAGGGGATTTAGGGGAGGGTCAAATCTGTAAACGCGGCCGCAGGCCGCGGGCGGACGACCGTCGGCTCCGATTTTGCGACAACATGACGACGGTACATTGAAATATGTGATTGCCTTAAATAAAATTGCAATATGTCAAAAGTAACGGTAATCGGCGCGGGCATGGTGGGTGCTACCTGCGCCAATGTGCTCGCAGCACGCAACATAGCCGACGAAATAGTATTGATCGACATCAAGGAGGGACTCTCGGAGGGCAAGATGCTCGACATGTATCAGGCTGCCGCCACCACCGACTCGAAGAGCAAACTGGTGGGCTGCACCAACGATTATAAGAAGACCGCCAATTCGGACGTGGTCGTGGTGACTTCGGGTATTCCCCGCAAGCCCGGCATGACCCGCGAGGAACTTATCGGCACCAATGCCAACATCGTGAAGAGCGTGGTTTCGCAGGCCCTGGCCGCCTCGCCCCGCGCGATCTTCGTCATCGTGTCGAACCCTATGGATACCATGGCCTACCTCACGCTCAAGTCGACGGGACTGCCCAAGAACCGCGTGATCGGCATGGGCGGCGCGCTCGACTCGTCGCGTTTCCGCTGCTATCTGGCCAAGGCCGCAGGTGCCAACATCCACGACGTGGACGGCATGGTGATCGGCGGTCACGGCGACACCACCATGATCCCCCTCGTATCGAAGGCTACCGTAAAGGGTGTTCCCGCGTCGCAGTTCATCTCGAAGAAGAAGCTGGCGCAGGTGGCTGCCGACACTATGGTCGGCGGAGCGACCCTCACGGGTCTGCTCGGCACGTCGGCCTGGTATGCCCCGGGTGCGGCGGCAGCTTCGGTCGTGGAGTCGGTGTTGGGTGATCAGAAGCGCGTAATACCTTGCAGTTGCTACCTCGAAGGCGAGTACGGTCAGGAGGATATCATGATCGGCGTTCCCGCCGTAATCGGCCGCAAGGGTATCGAGAAGATCGTGAAGATCGACCTCACGGCCGACGAGACCGAGAAGTTCGCAGCCTCGGCCGCAGCGGTCCGCAAGGTGAACCAAATCCTTTACGATACGAAGGCCATTTAATAAGTTAGCCTGAATCCGCCGATCGGAAGCGGACGGCCACTAATGAATTTCACCCCTGCCGAAATCCTCGGCAGGGGTGTTTTCGTGTTGAATAAGGGTTACGAAAACGGGCGGCGTCCGATCGGATGCCGCCCGTTTGGGTCTTGAGGTATCTGCGCGCTTATTCGGCGGGAGCGATAGCCTCGCTGGGGCAAACGCCTGCGCAGGTGCCGCAGTCGATGCACTTGTCGGGATCGATAACATAGATATCGCCTGCCGAAATAGCCTCAACGGGGCACTCGCCGATGCAAGTTCCGCAAGCTACGCACGAATCTGAAATTTTGTAAGCCATAATATTTGTGTTTAAGTTAGAAAAAGTCTAATGCAAATATAACGAATTATCCGATAATATCAAATCCCGTGTAGGGAATCAGCACCTCGGGGATGCGTATTCCGTCGGGAGTCTGGAAATTCTCCAGCAGGGCGGCCACTATGCGGGGCAGCGCCAGCGACGAGCCGTTGAGCGTGTGGGCCAGATTTATCTTCTTGCTGCCGTCGCGGTAGCGCAACTTGAGTCGGTTGGCCTGGAACGATTCGAAATTCGACACCGACGACACCTCCAGCCAGCGCTTCTGAGCCTCGGAATATACCTCGAAGTCGTACGTGAGCGCCGAGGTGAACGACATGTCGCCGCCACAAAGGCGCAGAATGCGGTAGGGCAGTCCGAGCGACTTCACGATCGACTCCACGTGGGCCACCATGCCGTCCAAGGCCTCGTACGACGTTTCGGGCAGCGACAGCTGCACGATCTCCACCTTGTCGAACTGGTGCAGACGGTTCAGGCCGCGCACATCCTTGCCGTACGATCCCGCCTCGCGACGGAAGCAAGGGGTGTAGGCCGTCATCTTCACGGGGAAATCCTTCTCGTCGAGGATCACGTCGCGGTAGATGTTCGTCACGGGCACCTCGGCCGTGGGGACCAGATAGTAGTTGTCGACCGTGGCGTGGTACATCTGCCCCTCCTTGTCGGGCAGCTGTCCCGTGCCGAATCCCGACGCCTCGTTGACCATCACGGGAGGCTCCACTTCAAGGTATCCCGCCTTGGTATTGCAGTCGAGGAAGTAGTTTATCAGCGCACGCTGCAAACGCGCTCCCTTGCCCTTGTAGACGGGGAATCCCGCGCCCGTGAGCTTCACGCCCAGATCGAAATCTATAATGTCGTATTTGCGGGCCAGCTCCCAGTGCGGCAGCGGATTCTCGGGCAGGGCGGTGTAGTTCTCCACCAGTTTCACCACCAGATTGTCCTCGGCCGTCTTGCCCTCGGGCACGATGTCGGCGGGGAAGTTGGGCAGCAGCACGATCTGCGACTGCAACTCGTTGCTCACCGACTGGTGCTCGGCCGAGAGTTCGCCCGAACGTGCCTTGAGCGAGGCCACGAAGCGCTTCTTTTCCTCGGCCTCCTCCTTTTTGCCCTGACCGATCAGCGCGCCGATCTGCTTCGCGGCGAGGTTCTGCTCGGCCAGACAGTTGTCCAGCTCGGCCTGGATGGCCTTGCGGCGGTCGTCCAGTTCTTCTATCTTGGCGATAACGGGAGCGGCATCCACGCCCTTCTTTGCCAAACGTTTGATGGCAAGCTCCTTGTCGTCTCTGAGTTGCTTCAATGTCAACATAACCCTGTCTTTGTTTTATTCGGTTTACGAATTGCAAAGTTATAAAAAAATACGCTTTCGTTATATCCGTACGCGCCGTTTTTTCGGATGCCGCGCGCCTGCGCCGCAAAAAGCGCTGACAAAAGGGCGCGCTTTGCGCATTCTTTACTATTTTTGCGCACGTTATGCGTAGTGTCGAACTCCTTTCACCCGCCAGAGACCTCGCGGCCGCCGTCGCCGCCGTCGATTACGGAGCGGATGCCGTCTACATGGGCGGCTCGCGCTTCGGGGCACGCCGCGCCGCGGCCAACGGCATCGGCGACATAGCCCGCGCCGTCGAGTACGCCCACCAATACGGCGTAAGGGTGCATGCTGCTCTCAACACCGTGCTTTTCGACGACGAACTGGCGGATGCCGAGGCGCAGGCGCGCGAACTCATCGCCGCGGGAGTCGACGCCCTCATAGTGCAGGACATGGCGCTGCGGCGCATGAACCTGCCCGTCGAGCTGCACGCCTCGACGCAGACGGGCAACACGTCGCCCGAGGGGGTGCGGTTCCTTCAGGATTGCGGATTCTCGCGCGTGATACTCGAACGCTCGCTCACGCTTGACGACATACGCCGCATACGGGCCGCCGCCACGGTGGAGTTGGAGTGTTTCGTGCACGGAGCGATATGCGTGGGCCACAGCGGCCGCTGCTTCCTCTCGCGCTCCACCTCGTCGCGAAGCGGCAACCGAGGCGAATGTTCGCAGCCGTGCCGCCTGCCCTACGACCTGAAAGATGCGTCGGGCCGCACGCTCGTGAGCGGGAAACACCTGCTGTCGGTCCGCGACCTCGATCTGTCGGACGATCTGGAGACGCTCATCGACGCGGGCATAGCCTCGTTCAAGATCGAGGGGCGCCTGAAGGACGTGCGCTACATAAAGAATGTCGTGGCATACTACCGCCGACGGCTGGACGATATCATTGCGCGCCGCACCGACATAGTGCGGCCTTCCGTCGGACGCAGCGTGCCCGACTTCACGCCCGACACCGCGAAGAGCTTCACCCGCGGCGCTTCGCGTTACATGCTGCACGGCAAATGCGGCGGCGTGGCGTCGTTCGACACCCCCAAGGCCGTAGGCGAACCCGTGGGGCGCGTGGCCTCCGTCATGCGTCGCGGCTTCGTGCTCGACCGCCCGAACGATCTTGCGGCGGGCGACGGCATCTGCATAATCGGCCGCAAAGGCATGGCGGGCACCAATGTCAACGGCATCGCCGACGGCGCCATCGTCCCCAACCGCATGGACGGAATCGAGGCAGGCGCCGAGGTGTTCCGCAATTACGACCATCGTTTCTCGTTGGCTCTCGACCGCAGCCGCACGCGCCGCACCATCGATGTCGATGCCCGCGTCGCGCTTGCGGCCGACGGCGCGACACTCTCGCTGCGCGACTGCGAAGGGGTGGAGGTTACGGTGACGCGTAGCCTGACGCTCGCTCCCGCGGCCGATCCCGACAAGATGGAGCAGACGGCGCGGCGCACCGTGGCCAAGAGCGGCGACACCATTTTTTCGGTGCGCGACGTCGCGGTCGACGGGGCGGAGATGTTCGCACCCGCGTCGCTTCTCGCCGAGATGCGACGCGAGGCGCTCGACGCACTGCGCGTAGCCCGTCTTAGCCGCCCGCTGCCGCATCGCATAACGGCCGACGACGGCACGGCCCGCTACCCGAGCGACACGGTTACGCGCTACGAGAACGTGACCAACGGCATGGCTGCCGAGTTCTACCGCACCCACGGCGTGCGGCATATCGAACCTCCGCTGGAGACCTCGCCCACCGCGGGCGAGCGGGTGATGGTTTCGAGCTACTGTCTGCGCCGCGAGATGGGACAGTGCCTCAAGGAGTCGCCGTCGCTTCGTGGCGATCTCTACGTCGAGCACGGCGCGGCGCGTTACCGCCTTGTGTTCGACTGCGGCCGATGCGAAATGTCGCTCGTCGACTGCGGCCGCGGCAGGAAAAGATAACCGTCCGTTTACGGTTGCTGCGGGCATTGCCGAATGGGAATTATTAAACGGAACGATCGGCTTCGGGTTTGTGATATAATTGCGGCTCTTCAGAGCCGCAGCCTCGCCCCGCGGAGGCTCGCTGTTCGCTCCCTCCGCAGACTGCGACTCGCAAGAGACGAGTCCGAAGCCAAATGGTTCCTTTATAGAATAACTTATGAGTCAGCTTATAACCCCTTCGTTCCCCGATTACGAGCTCATCGATTCGGGCGACGGCGAGAAACTGGAGTGTTTCGGCCGTTACGTCACGCGCCGTCCCGAGCCGCAGGCCATCTGGCGCCGCTCGCTCGGCGAGGATGTGTGGCGCGCCGAAGCGCACGCGTCGTTCATGCGCACCGCATCGTCGCGAAACGACGAGCGCGGCGAATGGACCCGACGCCCCTCCATGCCCGACCGCTGGACGGTGGACTATTCGTATAAAACGATGAATATCCGCATGCGTCTGGGACTCACGGCGTTCAAGCACGTGGGCATATTCCCCGAGCAGGCGGCCAACTGGAATTTCATTTTCGACCGCACGACAGCGCTCGCTGTCGAGGGCATCGCTCCGCGCGTGCTCAACCTCTTCGCCTATACGGGCGGGGCTACGCTGGCCGCATGCGCCGCGGGGGCCGAGGTGACGCACGTCGATTCGGTGAAGCAGGTGGTGAGCTGGGCGCGCGAGAACATGGAGCAGAGCGGAATGGACGGCGTGCGGTGGATCGTGGAGGATGCCATGAAGTTCGTGCAGCGCGAGGTGCGCCGCGGCAACCGCTACCACGGCATAATCCTCGACCCGCCTGCATACGGCCGCGGCGCGAACGGCGAAAAGTGGGTTCTGGAAGAACATATCGGCCGCATGCTCGAATGCTGCGCCGAGCTGCTCGACCGCGAGCGGGGATTCCTCGTGCTCAACCTCTACTCGATGGGGCTGTCGGCCCTGCTGGCCCGCACGGCCGTAAGGCAGTGCTTCGGCAGCGGGGGAGGCGAGGAGTTCGGCGAACTCTATTTCGACGACCGCAGCGGCAAATCACTTCCGCTCGGCACGTTCTGCCGCTTTGCAAGGTAGCGCGGCGAAGAGGTCGCGCACAATATTTGTCAGGCGTTTTCCGGAAATACGATGACCATGAATAAATTTTTCGAACTCTTTCTGTCGTTCTTCAAGATCGGGCTGTTCACCTTCGGCGGCGGATACGCCATGATTCCCATCATACAGAACGAGGTGATAACCCGCCGAAAGTGGATCGCCGAAGGCGAGTTCCTCGATCTGCTCACGCTGGCCCAGTCGGCCCCCGGGCCCATATCGCTCAACACCTCGGTATTCGTCGGCTACAAGATGTACGGCTATGCGGGCGCGGCGGCGGCCCTGCTCGGAGTCGTGCTGCCGTCGTTCACCATAATTCTCCTGGTGGCGGTATTCTTCTCGCAGATACGCCACAACGCCGTGGTCGACGCCGCATTCAAGGGCATGCGTCCCGCGGTGGTGGCGCTCATCATAGCCCCCATAATGGGATTCACCAAGGGGATGCGTCCCATCCTCGTGGCTGTCGCCGCGGCCACGGCACTTGCTGTGTGGTACTTCGGCTTCTCGCCCGTCTATCTGTTGATAGCGGGCGCGGCGGCGGGCATAGCGTGGGCGGCATGGTCGGCACGAAAGGGAAAGGAGGCGCAGCGATGATATACCTCAAACTCTTTTACAGCTATCTGAAGATAGGATTCTTCGGATTCGGCGGCGGATACGCCATGCTCTCGCTCATACAGAACGAGGTGGTGGTGCAGAACGGCTGGATGACCAATGCCGAGTTCGCCGACATAGTGGCTGTGTCGCAGATGACCCCCGGGCCGATAGCCATCAACTCGGCCACGTACGTGGGCTACACGGTGGCGGGATTCTGGGGCTCGGTGGTGGCGACAGTGTCGGTCTGCCTGCCCGCACTCACGCTGATGATAATCATAACGCGGTTTTTCCTGCAACTGCGCGACAACCGTTACGTGAAAGGCGCCGTGGCGGGTATGCGTCCCGTGGTGATAGGCATGATCGGCGCTGCGGCGCTGCTATTGATCTTCCCCGCGTCGGACGACGGCGCGAGTTTCATCGACGCCTGGAGCTGGCTGCTCTTTGGCGCGACGCTCGTCGCGTCGTACAAAAAGGTCAACCCCATATTGTTGATCGTCCTCTCGGCCGCGGTGGGTATCGCGATATATCTTTAGCCGAAAGACGTTCGCCGACGGTGGTCGGAATGCTTTAGCAGTCCGCCGCGAGGGGGCGGCGGCGAACTGCGCGATATCGATATGTCTATTCCTCGTCGTAGAGCAGATATCGGCGGCGCAGGGCGCGGTATTTCTCCAGCTCGGGCTGCCATACGGCGCGGATCTCGTCGGCAGAACGTCCCTCGACGATCATGCGGCGCACGTAACCGACACCCACCAACTTTTCGAACATGGGGGTGAAGAACTTCTCGCCCATGCCGAGATTGCGGTAGGCGTCTATCACATACTCCAGATCGAATCCGCGTTCGATGATAGTCTCGTCCGACACTCCGCGCAGATCGCGGCCGCGGCACGTGCGGTCCTTCAGCGGCGGATTCTTGGCCCCCGCCACCGACCGCGGCGTGAAGGTGAAGTCGCCGCCTTCGTAGTCGGGATGGCCGTAGCACTCGAACGGACGGTCGGTGCCGCGCCCGAGCGAACAGACGGTGCCCTCGAACAGACACGTCGACGGATAGAGATAAACGGCATGCTGCGTCGGCAGATTGGGCGACGGCGCTGTGGGCAGCACGTAACGCGTCGAGTGGGTATAGCCCTCGCACGCCACCACCTGCAATTCGCAGTCGCCGCACCACCCCTCGCCGCGCGACATGAGGGCGATCTCGCCCATCGTGAGGCCGTGCACCACGGGGATAGGCAGCGCGCCGACGCCCGACTTGTATTTCATGTCGAGTATGGGGCCGTCGACGTACATCCCGTTGGGATTGGGTCGGTCGAGCACTATGACGCTGCGGCCGCGGGCGGCGCAGGCGTCCATCATGCGAAGCATGGTTATATAATAGGTATAGAAACGCAGTCCCACGTCCTGCATGTCCACCACCAGTACGTCGAACTTGTCCATCGTCGCGGCCGAGGGGCGTCCCGATCCGCCGTCGTAGAGCGACCATATGGGAATGCCCGTTTTCTCGTCCACCGAGCTACCTACGTGCTCGCCCGCATCGGCGCCGCCGCGGAATCCGTGTTCGGGCGAGAAGATGCCCGCCACGGTCACACCCTCGTCGCACAGCATGTCGACCAGGTGGCGGTCGCCGACCGTCGCCGTGTGGTTGGCCAGCACGGCGACGCGACGTCCCCGCAATGCAGGCAGATATTTGTCGGTGCGCTCGGCGCCGACCTTCACGCCGCCGTCGGGTTCGACGGCCGATATGCGGCACGCCGAGAGCAATATCGATAAAAGTAAAACGATTCGCAACATAGCCGAAAGTTAAAGGTTTGTCCGTACTGTAACGAAGTCTGTTCGCCGACGGCGGTCGGAGTGCGACAGCAGTCCGCCGCGAGGGGGCGGCGGCGAACTGCCGACATCGCATTGCGATGTCGAGATGCCGAATCTTGCGGCGAACAGCAGTTGTCTACTCGCCGCCGAACTGCATGAGATACTCCTTTATGAAAGCGTCGATGTCGCCGTCCATCACGGCCTCCACGTTCGATGTCTGACACCCCGTGCGGTGATCCTTCACGCGGCGGTCGTCGAACACGTACGAGCGTATCTGCGAACCCCATTCGATGCGTTTTTTCGTAGCTTCGAGCGCCTGCTGCGTAGCCATGCGCTTGTCCAGCTCCCGCTGGTAGAGTTTCGACTTGAGGATGCGCATGGCATTTTCGCGGTTCATCAACTGCGAGCGGGTCTCCATATTCTCGATCAGATACTCGATCGGCTCGCCCGTATCGGCATCCTTGCCGTGATAGCGCAACCGGACCGCCGTTTCGACCTTATTGACGTTCTGGCCGCCCGCACCGCTCGACCGGAAGGTGTCCCACTCGATGTCCGCAGGATTGACCGTGATTTCGATCGTATCGTCGATCGCCGGCGACACGAACACCGACGCGAAAGTCGTCTGCCGCTTGTTATTGGCGTTGAACGGCGACAGGCGCACCATGCGGTGCACGCCGTTTTCGCTCTTGAGGTAGCCGTAGGCGTATTCGCCCTCGAATTCGAGCGTGCAGGACTTTACACCTACCTCCTCGCCAGCCTGATAGTCGAGCACCTTGACCTTGTATCCGTGCGCCTCGCCCCAGCGGG
>ERZ827168.4151-NODE-4151-length-13668-cov-5.784103_pt1 | contig 13668 bp, 8 predicted proteins | sample MGYA00519868_ERZ827168 | MGnify/ENA primary metagenome ERZ827168 (study PRJEB31778, sample SAMEA3449271) | human gut metagenome | biome: human gut; feature: human-associated habitat; material: faeces | place: United Kingdom | collected 2010/2012 ...
CGCATACTGTATAATTCTACAAACCACGACGTGGTCTGTACAGATCAAGACGTGGAATATACAAATCACGACGTGGTCTATATATTCCACGGTGATAATTTGGAAATAGATCAAGTAGTAAGTATATTTGTATATAGTAAGAAGAATGTTTTTAACTTGAAGATACGAACAATTATACCTAGTAGCAGTTATGGCAGAATATATCAAGCAAGAGATGTGCGACCTGAACGGGACGGGGGAAAAGCCGGTGTATTATCGGATGAAGATACAACGGAACATGGACATGGAGGATTTCGTGGAACGGATCACCTACCCCGGATCGGGCTTGAGCAGGGGTAGCGTAATACAGGTGATGACGACAGTAGCGGAACATCTGGCCTATTGCATGGCGGAAGGGCAGTCGGTCACGTTGGATGGCATCGGTACGTTCACGCCCCGCCTAGGCGTAGCGAAGGACAAGGAGATCGACTCGCTGGATGGTGACGAACCGAAGCGTAACGCACGGAGCATCGAGGTGAATGGTATCAACTACCGGGCCGACAAGGAACTGATACGGGAGACTAACCTGCGTTGCGATTTAAGACGGGGAGGTATCAGCCGTGTCCGGAAATCGCCCTTCACCGAAGAGGAACGCCGGACACGGGCATTGGATTACCTGGATGAACACCCATTCTTGCGCATACAAGACTACATGGCTGTCACCGGACTAAAACGTAGTAGCGCAAACCGTGAGCTACTACGCCTCTGTAGCGACCCGGCAAGTGGAATCACCCTATCGGGTTATGGAAGCCACCGGGTGTATGTCCGCAGGAAAACAGAGGGCGATCGCTAATCCACCCAATGGTGCCCCGGGCCGGAGAAAACACATACATTTTACTCCGGCTTTTGACTAAGCATTTGTATTGTTTCAGTAAACTCCGCGACTATAGACTTCAAATTGGGATTATCGAGTCGAATAATAATCGCCGCATAATTCTGTATCCCATCTGCATCTCGGATGTCCGCAGACATGAAAGCGAAATCAGATTTACGCGGCGAGGAATGAAACCAAAACTCAAAAAGGCGATTGCGCATACTCTGCTTGCATAATAAATCACACCAAAGTCCGTAACAAACCGGAAACACATAGAATCCCTAAGAGCTGTTACCGCATAAGGAGAATTAGAATTTATACGTTCAAGGTTAAGGCTTACCATACTTCAAAATAAGTAGCTTCTTGCCCTGTACGTTTCTTAAACTCTTCTTTCATCTCTTTTTCCAGTTTAGCTACATACTCTCGCTTCAGCTTCCGTGCGGTCTCCAACCGACGCAAAGCCTCTTCTCTGGTAATCTTGCTATTTTTCTCTTTTTCCATATCCTTCGATATAATACTTATATATTACAAATGTAGGATAAATTCCGTTCTTTACCAAAATATTTATTCTTTGCTTCTGTTTTTGAGAAATATAACAAACACACAGATCACTAATCCACTTGATGGTGTCCCGGGTCGAGATGCTTGCGAGTGCCGTTCGGTCTTATCAGTTCGGCGGAGGTGCCTTCCGGGATTTGGAGATCGAACTTCATTCGCTTGCCTTTCTTCTTGATACTTACTTGGATGGTTCCATAATGAGTCTCTAGACTGGCAGAGGCTTCCGATAAGGAACCCAGTTGAGGCGAGATCTTAAAGGTACGGAAGCCGGGAGAGGTTGGCTCGATACCGCAGACCTTCTGGCTCAATAAGGTAAGCGGACCACCGCTCCAAGCGTGATTGATCGTGCCGCCACCGAAGCCCTCGGCTCCGATGCCCCATCCCTCGAACAAGGTCGTGTATTCGGCATAATCCAGCATACGGGTGTAACGTTGCTTCATCCGTTCCAAGGCAAACGCCGGCTCGCCCATCTGGAAAAGGGCCTCTAGGACATACTTCTCCATATAAGGGCTGGCGTGATACTCCTTTTTAAGTACCTTCGTCAGCGCCGGATACTTATCTTTCGAGGCCAGCCCGGAAACAACCGCCATGGCTTGGGAGCGATCGTCCGTCTCCCCTTTATAGCCGGGGGAGCGATAGGCGGAACCTGTCCAGAACTTCGTGTCGAAACAACGTTCTATGCTACGCATCATCTGGGAGATCTCATCGGCATCCTTATCCTTGCCGAGTTGCAGGGCGAAGGCTCGCTCCGCTTTCAAGGCCAGATAATACCAGCAGTTGGTCAATACACCCATATCGACATGCTCGCCCCAGTCGCCCCAGCTCCAAGCGCCTTGACGCTCGATCACCAAGCCACTCTTATCGACTTGCCAGACCTCGTGCAGGTAACGGCGCATCCGGTCGTATATCACCGGAACGAAACTACTGTCGGCACTATAATAATATTGTGTATAAAAACCGTACCAACCGATAGACGCCAACATCTGTAAAGGAAGCTCCTTATCCCAATTACCCGCCGGAACCGGAGCGTAGAGCGTTCCGTCCTCCCGCTGCCAATTCATTAATTCATGGATGCCTTTTACGGCTAGTTTCTGCCCGGACGGAGAAAGGGCGTAGAAAGCCTCGCCTAGCTCATTCACCTCGTCGCCCCACCATTGGGCACGTTCACGATCCGGACAGTCCATATAATTATCACGCATCGTTATGTATAAGGTGCGGGCAGAACGTTGCCAAAGCTCGTTGTAGAACGGGTCGTCACAATGGAAAGAGCCCGCGAGGTCCGTGTTGTAACCGGTCTCACGGTATTTCACATCCAGCACCTTCACGCCCTCGGGGATGATGTAATAGACCTCATGGCCGTTCATCCAGCCATAGCTTTCGTATTCCTGCTCACCCTCACGGGTGATATATTCGGCACGTACATTACGCTCGCTTCCTCCCTCGTAATTATCCATCCGGATGTGGATAGTCTTCCCGGCCTCCGCCTCTACTTTCAGATACGGAGTGATCTGGGCATTATAGGGCAAACGACAGAACAGGGTATCACCTCTCAAGGATTCCCGGACGGATACATAGGATAACAGGCCGCTGTTTTTCCACTGGGGTATCGGACGTTCCACCAGCTCCCCGAAAGGAGCTTTCCCCGCCTTACCGACGCAGACCGCCCCCGGAAGGGAACCTTCGAAACTCGTACGGTTCCAGTTTGTTATCGCTTGACGGGCATCGAAGCGGATATTACTCTCCGGCATACGGTAATTCGGGAAAGGGGCCTCGGTATTTTGATAGGCCTCATACAAGGCACACTGCCAGCTCGCGTCGGAGACGATCTCCAGTCCCGGAGCGATCGCCTCGAATAACAAAGCTGCTTTCCCACTGTTGATATGACTGAAACCGTCTTTTCCGAAATGCCAGAGCAAGATAGCGATGGTGTTCGAGCCCTTTGTCAGGTAAGGGGCGATATCTACCGGATCGTAATAAGTCCCGGAAGGAGAAGGTCCTCTTTTCAAGCCACCCTCGAAGACAACCAGTTGGTCGTTGATCCAAAGCCAATACTTGGAATCGGCGGCGATACGGGCGATGAGTTGATTCGGGGTATCCGTCACAGCGAATGATTTACGGTAGATCAACCAAGTATTCGTAGCGCTTTGGCAACGCTCGGTATTGATCCATTGGGCTTTCCAAGGGAAGGCAGCGGGACAACTGTCCGAGGCAGTCACTTTTATCCAGCTGAAAGATAGGAGAAACAATAGAAGAGCAAGAAGTAGCTTGTTCATACGTTTAATCTTTAAGGTTCTCAATTATTTGCTTTCGAAATCCCCAGTTGTAGAGACGGGGCACGCCCCGTCTCTACAACTGGGTAAAATAAGCCAATATAGGCGATGTCATTACCGGCTTACTAAAGTCATACGGTTCTTATCACACCGGATATGAAAACGTATGCGTACCGGCGGATACGGTCTCGGTCTGATCGCCTACCACGATATCGGCGGAGCAATCAGCCGGAATCGTCACGGTAAGCATAACCTTATCCCCTTCCCGTTTCCATTCGCTTGCGATACGGCCGCGTACGGAATGGTACTCACCTTTCGCCCAATCCAGTTCTTTCACGAAATGAGGCGTGATACGGATATGACGGAAGCCCGGAGCCGAGTCGTCATGATTGATACCGGCCAGCTGGTTCATCATCCAAGCGGAGACATCTCCCATAAAGACATGGTTCAAGGAAGCGTCGGCAAACTTCGGACTAAGTGTCCACGTCTCCGGCAATGTGGAGTAACCCATCGTCTCTACCCAATATCCCCAAGAAGGTGCCTCGGTCTTCGTGATCATCTTCATGGCATCCTCGATATAGCCATATTTCGTAAGCATGGCCGGAACGGTCTTACTGCCTAATAGACCAAAATCCAAGAAATAGTTATTTCCCGCTACCACCTCACGCAGCTTATCCGCCACGAGTTGTTCCTTTCCTTCGGGTACAAGTCCCAGATACAAGGCCAAGGCTTGCGCCGTTTGGGTCCCTTCGGCATACACACCGGTCTCGGCGTTGAAGAACTTCTGGTTGATCAAGGATTTGAGCGTATTCGCTTTCTCTTGATAAGGAGCGGCGTCCTTGCCCAGCAAAGAGGCGAAGCGAGCCATCAACTTATAATCCAGATAATAGTAGGCGGTAGAGGTATATTCATTATTCGTCGTAGCTTTCCAATACACCCAGTCACCCAAGCCAAAAGGCAAGTAACCGTCTTTCTCTTTCGTCTTCAAATAATCCAGATATCGCAGCATCGTAGGATATAAGCGTTCTATACTGCGAGACTCGCCATAATAATCATACAAGGCGTTCGGTATGATGAACATGACAGCGTCCCAAACCGGACCCGGCCACTCGCCATATCCCCAACCGCTGGAAGGAATGATACCGGAAATCTCACCCGCCTCACGCTGGTTATCGATAATATCATTCATCCATTTCTCATAAAGCGTGATACCATCGAAGCCCAGCAAACCGAGGTCGATCGCGATATGCGCATCGGCTGTCCAGCCATTCTTCTCCCGTTGCGGACAATCGGTCGGGATACTGTGCAGGTTACTGCGGTAAGCCTGCATCGTAGCCTCCCAAATCTTATTCAATAGAGGATTCGAACAAGCGAAGGAACCGGACGGACGGACATCGGTATGCATAAACAAACCGGTCAAGTTCTCTTCCGTTAAAGTAACGGGACGGCTACTCTCCACCTCCACGTATTGGAAACCGTAATAAGAGAAGGAAGGCATGAAGATCTCCTCCTCTCCCGTACCTTTCAAGGTAAAGACATCCATCTGGAATACCTCGTCCGGTTTGACCGGATGATAATATACATTGATATTGCCTTGCTCCAAGCGACCATCTTTCTTCAACAACTCACCATGTTTTAACGTGATACGGGTTCCCGCCTCACCTTTCACCTTCAAGCGGCAAAGGCCGGACATGTTCTTCGGGAAAGAATATACATATAACTGATCGGAGAAACGTTTCATCGACACGGGCCTCACCTCTTCCGTGATACGGATTCCCGGCATTTGCTGGGCTACCAACAGAGGTGCCGGAGCCTGCGCCGGAAGTGCCGCTTCCCATTTACTATCGTCGAAATGAGCGGTTTTCCATCCGGCCTCTTCCAGCCGGGCATCGAATTTATCGCCGCTGTATATATTATTATAGGTATAGGCCCCGGTGGAAGTCTTCCAAGTCTCGTCCGAACCAATCACCTCCGTCGTACCATCCGTATAGGTAATACGTAACTCACATAGCAGGCGGGGACGATTCCGCCAGCGTGCCTCATGAAAATTCCAGACCGCCACGGACTGCTCATTGTACCAGCCGTTTCCCAGAACAGCGGCCACGGCGTTGTCGCCTTGCTCCAGCAAAGAGGTAACATCATGCGTCACGTACAAGATACGTTTATCGAAATGCGTATACCCTGGGTCCAGATAATTCGTTCCGACCCGCTCGCCATTGATGAATAGCTCATGATACCCAGCAGATGCTACGTACACACGGGCATCCTTCACTTCCTTGCCTACCGGGAAAGACTTGCGGAACAGAGGGGCAGGCTCGAACTCCTTATCCTTATGATCGGTAATCCAAGAGGCGGACCAATCCGAGGGATCGAACTTAGCGGTCTCGAAAGAAGCCGTCTCCGAGGTAGCGCACGGACGCCCTTCACCATCCCATACCGTAACATTCCAGTAATAACGGGTATGAGGTTTCAGGGCCATTCCTTCCGCATAGGGCCGCAAGTCGTCCGGACTCGTACCGATCCGTACCTCATAGCGGGAAGCCTTAAAGCCCTCCTCATTTCCGGAGTATTCCCATGTAAAGCGAGGAGACGAAGTATCCAAGCCGATAGGCTCCGTAAGGTATTCCGTACGGAGATTCGTAGGTATCGTTAATTCATTATTGCTTTTACAACCGCCTAATAAGAGGGCGGCGAAAGCGTAGATGCAAATAGTTTGTTTCATATATTCTATAATTATATACATTCTACAACTAAGTATAAGAGCTATGGGGTAACTCGTATCTCTTCAGGAGCGTTGATATGGCTTATCACCTTACCGTCCGCACCTTTCTCATGCCGGATCTCAATCACCCCATAAGGCGTGGGAAACGTACCTTCCACCCATTCGAGATCTCCCAGATGTGGGATGATACGTACCGTACGGCAACCCGGTTCCACCACTTGTACACCCAATACGTACTCGCTTAACCACGATGTGGGACCCGAAGCCCATCCATGGCACAAGCTATGGCGGAAACCTTGATAGCAATACGCCCCATAATCTCCATGAATATCTTTCTTTCCAGCGGGGACCAGCTCATCAATACGCCCTGCGTCAGGAAGCCATTCCATATTGAAATCCTCCCAAAACGTAGTAGCACCTACATCCAGCATAGCTCCCCAATACGTACGGATCACATCTAACGCACCTTGGTAATTACCAGCCAACGCCATCGCCCGTAGCATATAATACCCGTAAAACGTAGAGAAGCCTTTCGCCCCGTCCACCGCCAAGCAACGCTCGTTCGCCTCCTTAGCATCCATAATACCCGCCAGAGCCATCAAGGCGGCGGCCTGTTTATCCCCGGGCGTAATCCGATCTTTCTCCGAAGGGAACCGGGATTTCTTCCAAAGGGAAAACTCAATAGCCTTGGAAGCTACCATACGGCACTCCGAGGCCAACGCATCCTCGCCTAAAACAGTACATAACTCCTCTCCCGCACGCATGGCTTGTATCATCAGCGATTGAAGGCCGGCATCGATAGCGGGTGTATTCTCACTGGAAGGCCAATCCAAGAAACGGTTTCCATCCAGTCTCTCTTGTCCACTTGGGTCAACCTTCGATATCAAGTGACGCAACAAAGCAGTCATATAAGAGCGTTGCTCTTGTAGATACGCAAGATTCCCTTGATAATAATACCAATCCCGCTGAATCAACAACCACCAGATCGAGTACGAACTGATACCGTTCATCCAACTAGGCAGCGGCGTAATATCCCGAATCAAATCCAAGCTCTTAGGAACCACCTCATTATAACCGAAGACAGTACTGACCGTCATTACCTCCGGATGTAAATCCCCCACCCAGACCAGACGATCCCGTTTTACGCCGTCCCATAGATATTCCTGCATATTCAAGTGAACCGTGTACGCACCTGTCTTCCAGATCCGGTTCAACCGCTCGTCATTACAACGGAAAGAGCCCAGATAAGGAATATCCCGGAACGTGGAGATCGCACGGACCTCTTTTAATTGCAACTCCGTAGAATCACCCAATACATCAATACGCACGAAACGGAAACCGGAATTACCGATCTCCTGCACGCCCAGCCAAGGGAGCGATACCACGAAATCCCGCATCGCATGATCGTTGCTCGCCCCGTTCGCGCCATCTATCTCGCACATAGCCTCACTAACGGACTCGCCGAAACGAACCCGCACGGAAACCGGATCGTGAGACGGCGGCATACCGGTCACCAGCTGAAGGCCGCCTTGCAACTCCTTCCCGAAATCAAGCAGCAAAGCGGGATGTTCGGTTGGCGTACTTTTCAACACACACAACCGATTATTCGCCAAATCCGACTGTCCGTTGCCCGGAACAAGCAAATAGTTCGCTCCCGTAATTCGCGAACTATTTTGCTGCCAGACAATACGGACCGGAGCGATATACTCCCGTGTCCGATGGTCTCGCTGCTGGGCGAACAACGTGAACGAACCGATCCCTATGAATAGAATGATTAATTTCTTTCGCATACGCTAGAGTCCAAAAGCCGGAACCAAGTCATCCAATTGCTGCTCCGTCATACCTTCCGGCTCGTAACCGGTCATGCGGGCACTGAAATAGATCTGGGCGGATTTACTCAACGTATCAATCGCATCGAAGCACTCGATCAGGTCCTCACCGACGGCAAGGATACCGTGCTTCTCCCAGAACACCACGTCGTGCTCCTCCAACTGACGGATCGTAGCGTGCGCCAACGCCAAAGTGCCCGGTATCTCGTAAGGAACGATACCGACCCCTTTCGGCACGATAATCCGACATTCCGGGATCATACGCCATAACGTGCGGGTAATCTTCTCCGAATCCAAGAACGGCTTACAATGCGTCATGCCGATAATATCCGTCGGATGCGTATGCAATACCACCCGGTTATCCCGTCCCTTCGCACGCAAGAAATTGTGCATCAACAAATGGGAAGGCAACTCGGAAGTCGGTTGGATCGGTTGCTCCGCTAGGATATCATACGATTTCCCATCGGCGGCGATACGGATCAAAGAGCCGTTGGCGAATGGATCTTTCGCCACGTAACGCATCCGTTTTCCGGTACCCGTCACATAAAAGACGTGCCCGCATAAGGCCGTCATCGCCTCTTGCAAGGGAATCGAGGAAACCAAAGCCGGCAACGCCTTCTCCTCCTCGCTCAATAAAGTAGTCAGGTTCACCGATATATTCCCGCCGTTTCGCTCAGCCCAACCCTTGGTCCACAAATAGCCGGCGACCTCGGCGATACGATCTATTTCCGCCATCAGGCGTTCATTGTTTCTTAGTATTATCATGTCTATTTTAATTAAACTATATTTGGATATAATAAGGAAAGGATCAAGATACACATGCCGGTAATCAATACCACGATCGTCCGGCGATCCACGCCCTTCCATTCTTTTAATAAGATGCCCCAGACATTACTGAAAATAACATTCAACGACATCAGGATACTCCACGAGAAAGCCAGCATAACCGGGGAATCCGAGAAATAGCTCTTTCCCATCCCCAGTCCGAAGAACTGCGAGTACCAAAGCACGCCTGCCAAAGCGCAAAATAAGACATTATTCAGCAATGTACCTCCCGATACCGAGAAATAATCCTTGCCCGTCCCGTTTTTAACGTTCTGGAAAATACAATACACAGCGTTCGTACAAAAGCCGCCCAAAGTAACCAACAGTATCACGGGATTCAAGGCGAACAGATCGCTAGCTCCCGCCTCTTTCGCTTTCGCCAGCACCTCGTTTCCCGATTCCAAACCCAAATTGAAGCAGGCGCTCATCACACCGGCAAGCAAGGCTACCGCCAAGCCCTTAGTCAAGGCAAAATCCTTCACCGCCGCTTTCTTCTCCTCCTCACTCATATTCCGGGCCCGCAGGCTTCCGGCGTAACCGATCACGGCGATACCCGCTAAGGTAATGCAAACACCGGTCAACAGGATCAATCCGGTTCCCTCAAACAGATTCGTTCCACCGAACAAAGCCGGGAAGAGCGTACCGAAACCGGCGCATGTACCCAAGGCGATGCTCTGTCCCAAAGCTACGCCCAGATAACGCATACTCAACCCGAAAGTCAACCCGCCGACACCCCAGAGCATGCCATAGATAACCGCTCCCAAGCTACCCGGCGAACACCATAGCTCCAGTAAGGTACTCCCTTCCGGTACCGCCAACATCGCCCCGAGATAAGGGAAAACCAACCAAGCGAAGATACCTTGCACCAACCAAAAGCTTTCCCAACTCCAATCCCGGATCTTATTGATCGGCACGTACGAGCTACTCTGCCCGAAACTGCCGATCGCGATGATCAACAACCCGATCCCGATCTCTATCATTGCCGTCTTGAGGTAACGTCGGACTCATATTTCTCGATCTCAGCGATATAAGACTCTCCTACGGGGACCCCACTTTGCAGACAATACATATCCCAAACCGCACCCCAAGGCAGACTCTTCGCTTCCTCCTGCAAGGCAAGACGCTGGAAATACTTACCCTCATCCTCGTACTGGCGAAGCAAGGCGATCGGCTCCAGCAAAGCGAGCATAAAGGCTTTTTGCGTGGCACGGCTACCAATGACATAAGCACCGATACGATTGATGGTAGCGTCGAAATAATCCAAACCGATATGTACCCGGTCCAAGGCGTCGCAACGCACGATCTCACGGGCTAAATCCTGCACATCGTCATTCAAGATCACGACATGATCGCTATCCCAACGGATCGGACGACTTACGTGCAACATGATCTCGGGCGTAAACAGCAATAACGAGGAAACCTTATCGGCGATACTTTCCGTCAAATGGAAATGGCCGGTGTCCAAGGTAACGATCTTGTTCTTTTTCGCCCCGTAACCCAAATAGAAATCATAGGAACCTACCGTATAACTTTCCAGACCGATACCGAAGAGTTTCGCCTCGATACAATCTTTCATCCATTTATATTCGGTAGCGAATATCTCATCCAGCGATTCCTCCAAGATACGGCGATAACGTAAGCGGCTGGCCGGTACTTCCTTGCTCCCGTCATGTATCCAAAGGTTCATCATGCAAGGATCGTTCTGGGCTTTACCCATCTCATCGCTGATCCAGCGACAACGCTTCGTATGCTCGATCCAGAAGTTACGGATATCATCGCTGGGGTTCGCCAAGGTCAAATCTCCGCTTTTAGGGTGCGAGAAAGAGGTACTGTTGAAGTCTAGCTTGAAATCATTCTCTTTCGCCCATTGTATCCAGCTCTCGAAATGATGGGGTTCTACCTCGTCACGATCTACTTTCTCCCCTTGGAAATCCCCGTAGATCTCATGCAGACTAAGCCGATGATTACCGGGGATATAGGATTTCGCCTTCAATACATCCCGACGCAACTCGTCGATAGTACGGGCACGTCCCGGATAATTGCCGGTCACTTGTATACCACCGGTCAAGGAGCCGCCTTGGTTCTCGAAACCGCTTACGTCATCGGCCTGCCAGCAATGCAGGGATAGGGATATTTTCTTCATATCCTCTAATGCTTTACGAACGTCTACACCTACGGCCGCATAACGTTCTGCCGCTACTTCAAATGCCTGTTGAATTAAACTGTCTTTTGTCATGGTATGATGTTTTTAAATTTATATGATTTGAATGTGTATCACCTTTCCGGATAAAATTCCTTGGGAGGGAATGCGGTGGATATCAGTCTTCGCATCTCCCAACAATCCGTCAGTAATCCTGCCGACTTAGCCTGTATCAAGCAATTTCCAATGGCTGTCGCCTCAGACGGGCCAGCTAATACGGGAATACCGATAGCGTTGGCTGTCAATTGATTCAGCAGATCGTTCCGAGAGCCACCACCTATCACATGCAATCGTTCAATCGGATGTGGCGACATCGATTTGAGTATTTCCAGCAACTCTTTATAACGATTCGCCAAGCTATAAAATATACAATGTACATAATCGGCGTCCGAAGCGGGAACAGCCTGTCCGGTTTCCTCACAATAGGCCGTGATCTCACGTAGCATATTCTCTGGATTGGCGAAACGGGGATCATCCGGATTGATCAAAGAAGTAAATTCGCTCAACTCCGCCATCCGAACCATATCATCGTACGAATAATCCAATCCGGACCGCTTCCATTGCTCCCGGCAACGTTCCAAGATCCACATACCTGTAATATTCTTCAAAAAGCGAGTCGTACCCTCGATGCCCCCCTCATTCGTGAAATTATTCTTGAAAGAGACCTCGTTGATAATCGGCTTCTCCACCTCGATACCCATCAAGCTCCAAGTACCGCTACTCAAGTAAGCGAAATTAGGAGAAGAAGCAGGAACAGCGGCTACCGCCGACGCCGTATCGTGACCAGCCACGGCGATTACCGGGATTTCCCCGATTCCTGTCTTACGGGCGATCGACTCGCTCAACCGTCCGATCAACGTTCCCGGCATCACCACTGGACACATCAAAGTAGGAGATACACCCACGGCCTCCAAGAGCTTGTAATCGAATTTATGGGTTTCCGGGTTCAATAATTGAGACGTGGAAGCGATCGTATATTCACATACCATACGCTCCGTCAACATATAAGCCAAAAGGTCCGGTATGAATAATATCTTTTCCGCCACTTCCTGCGGTATAAACGAGTCTTGCCCCGCCCTGAAAAGCTGGAACAAGCTATTAAACGGCATCACTTGAATACCTGTCCGCTTATAGACCTCTTCCTTGGGAATCCGTTTGAAAAAGTCCTCGGGAGCGCCGTCCGTATAAGGATCTCGGTAAGCACGAGGTAAGCCCAATAAAGAGCCATCCAAAGCCACATACCCAAAATCCACCCCCCATGTATCTATTCCGATCGAGTGCAACCGGATTCTTTGCCGGGCGCATATCGTCAAGCTTTCTATAAGAGAAGTATAAAGATGATAGATATCCCAATAAAACCGTCCGTGTAATTCCACCATCGGATTCGGGAACCGATGGATCTCTTTCATTTCAAATTTGGCATCCTTTAAGGTCCCGAGCACGGCCCGTCCACTGGTAGCCCCTATATCAAAGGCTAGAAAATTATATTCCTTCATGGCTTAACAAAGTTATTTGTTTGACGAAAGCAAAAGTAGAAGCATTATTGCTATATTTGCTTACGAAAATGATTTTAAACCTTTCAAATCTGACATGAACGAACTGCGGAATGATTTACTACGTTACTTGACGATCAGCGCTACGGATGAGGAATGGGGAATCGTCGTCACGACGGTCGGATATCAATTCATCCCGCCGGGTTGCGCCTATCCGCTTTCCCGGCATCCGGAGAAGTATAATTTCAAGCCTCAGACCGGGCGCATCCTGAATGAGTATCAATTGGTATATATAACGAAAGGTAGCGGGTACTTTTCCTCCCAGTCTTGTAAATCGCAAAAGATAAACGCAGGGACGATGATCCTCCTTTTCCCCGGGGAATGGCATAGTTATTATCCGGACCGGGAAACGGGATGGGATGAGTATTGGGTAGGTTTCCGGGGCATTCATATCGATAAACGTGTGGAGAAGAAATTCTTTACCAAGGAAGAGCCGCTACACCGGATCGGGCTGAGCGCTACGATCGTCGGACTTTATGAGGATATACTGAAGTTCGCCTCGGAGGAGAAATCCGGTTACCAACAGATGATCTCCAGTATCGTGCTTCATATATTAGGCTCCGTATATTATAAGGAAAAGAACAACTCCTTCACGAACACCTATGTCGTAGATAAAATCAACGAGGCACGTATATTAATGAAGGAGAACATCGAGGACCCATTAAGTCCGGAAGAGATCGCTGCCCGTCTTGGTTTAGGTTATTCATGGTTTCGCCGGATGTTTAAGGAATACACCGGCGTCTCCCCCGCCCAATATCAATTACAACAGAAGCTCCTTCGTGCGAAAGAGCTTCTGACTAGTACCCCTTTGACGATCTCCGAGATCGCCTATAGCCTACATTTCGAGAATGCCGGCCA
>ERZ827168.4153-NODE-4153-length-13663-cov-5.625808_pt1 | contig 13663 bp, 11 predicted proteins | sample MGYA00519868_ERZ827168 | MGnify/ENA primary metagenome ERZ827168 (study PRJEB31778, sample SAMEA3449271) | human gut metagenome | biome: human gut; feature: human-associated habitat; material: faeces | place: United Kingdom | collected 2010/2012 ...
TTAATTCTACATATTAAAAAAAGAACTATTTCTAGTCCTTAAGTTGTTGACATTACCCAGTGGGCCACAATTCTTTTAATTTTTTATATCACATAAAATTATACTTGTTATTCTTTACTTATTTAAATAGTTTAGTTCACTAACTCATAAGTGAGTGTCATTAATTTTTCACTTTTAACAAAGTTTGCAACAAATTTATCTTGTTCTTTCGTAATTATTATTCCAATTGTGGGATTATTATTTGCTCTTTTCTTATATTTATCAACTAATGTCATATAAAATTCAGTTTGACCTTTATCTTCTTTTTTTAAACTTCTACATTTTATTTCCACTACAACGTAACAGTTATAATTTATATTGTAAAGTAGCATATCTATATAATAATTTTTGTTACCATCACTTATTTTGTATTGATTTCCTACCCATGTAAAATCATTTCCTAATTGCATAAATACGTAACTTAACTGTGAATATATTAATTTTTCTAAATCCTTTTCATTTTCAACTTTATTACTAATTCTTATTTGTAACTCATATATTTGATTTTGCATTTTTATATTTTTTACATATAATTTATAAATACAAACATTCATTATTGAAAAAAGAATAATTATTAACACCACTAATATTTTTCTTTTCATATCAATATCTCTCCTATTTATTATTGTCTTTATATATTATATGTTTTGTTTTTTATTATGTTTATTTTTTAGTTGAGTATTTATAAAATTATTAAAACATTTTAAAATCCATGTCTTTGTTAGTATATAAAAAATAAATATTGCATTATTTTGCAGCACAAAAAATCCTTATAAATACTAATATATCAGTACTTATAAGGTTTCAATTATTGGTCGAGGTGACGAGAGTTTGCATTTGAGAGTTGCTTATTTTCTAGCACTTCGACTATTTTTGAAATAAATTGTTTTTTAGTTTATTTCCATCTCCTATAGTAACAGAATTATCTTCAAAAATTATTATGTTTAATTTATTATTAATTTCTTTTAAATTTTTCACATTAGTGTCAATGTCCAAATCATCTAAACCTATGTTGCCATTATCACCAAAGGCAAATTGTTCAATAGTTGCTATATCTTGATCAAAATAATTTATCCTTATATAATCTAAAAGCTCTTTGTCAAATATTGATAATGGTAACGGCTGATTGTTCACTTGCATACGTCCGTTTATTCCTGAATAAACAATATGCCCCATTTTTCCTTCCCTGTATTTAGGAATTTTTGAATCTTTAGAGTATCCATTTAGTTCATTTGTTGCCCAATTTACTAAATCATCATTATTTAAATCCGATGCAATGATTAACAATCTATTAAAAGCAACTTCTAATGAAACTTCTTTGTTTGCTAATTCTTTGATAATCTTACTTTTTGCCATATATTTATCCCTCTATTCTGTATACCCAAACTTCTCAATTCTTTCTTTTTCTTCTGTAGATAATTCTTTTAACCATTCAGCTAAATCTGTACTATCATTGTTTCTTAAAAATTCAAAGTATTTTACTCTTTCCTCTTTGCTAATAACAACAGGGGGAATATTATTTTTTAACAATTCATAATTTAATAATAGTCTACCAGTTCTACCATTTCCATCTTCAAAGGGATGGATTTTTTCAAATTCAATATGATATCTTGCAATTTTAGTAAAAATATCTTCTTCATCATGGTTGTAATTATAAACAAAATAAGTCATTAAATTAGGTATCTTTTCAGGAGCTGGTGGAATATGCTCACTACCTCTAATAAATACTTGAACAGTTCTATATCCTTCTGTGTCTTTAATATCTCTAATTATAGTTTCATTTAATTTCTTAATAAATCTTTCATCAAATCCATCATCATTTTGTAAATTCTTGAAAACCAATTCTAAGGCTTTTTTATGGTTAATAGCTTCATATATTTCTCTTGGCTCTTTTCCTTCAATTTTAAAGCTATTGTCGTTATAAAGAATAGCATAAGTTTCAGCATAAGTTAATGTACTTCCTTCAATAGCATTTGAATGATATGTACTTCTTGTAATTAAATCCTCTAAATAATCATTGTTATTTAATATAAATTCTAAAATAGTCATAATTTTACCTCTTTCTATAATCTATCCATTATTTCTAAATATTCTCCAGTAGTCAATACAGTTTTAGGCAATAATAATGGCATAGAATAATTTTCTCCATTTTTTATATAAGTTGAATAGATTATTTTACAATTTTTATTTTTATCAATATCAAGACTTACGAAATCTTTATAAAAGTAGTATATCATTTTTTCTTAATTTTAACAATAGAAAATTAAGTAGAAATACTAGAAAGCGAGTAAAATATGGAAAAAACAAAGAGATATTATTGGATAAAATTAAAAACAGATTTTTTTAATTTAGCTGAAATAGATTTTTTATTATCACAAAAAGATGGTTGTAGGTATATAGTTTTATACCAAATGCTATGCCTGCAAACTGCTAATAATAATGGAGAATTAGCATCAAGAGTCGGAGAAATGATTATTCCATATGATCCAGATAAAATAGCAAGAGATACTAAATATTTTAGTAAATATACTGTTATTGTAGCTATGGAGTTATTTAAAAAACTAAATTTAATATATACCGATGATGGAATTTGCCTAAAAATAGCAGGATTTGAAAATATGGTGGGCAGTGAAACAAGTTGGGCAAAACAAAAACGAGAACAAAGAGAAAAGCAAAAATTATTAAGTGGACAATGTCCACTTAATAGCCCACAAGAGATAGATATAGAGATAAATGAAGATATAGAAACTGACGGATTGAATGATAGATTAAAGTTAATTAATTTAAAATTAAATAAAACTAGCCTAGTCCAAAAAGAATTAAAGAAAAACAATCAAATAGTACAAGAAAGTCAAGTAGTTCCATCAATAGTAAAGATGAATTATTATCTAGTAGAACCAGATATAATAAAGGATTTATATCAAATGGAACAAGCAATAGTGGAAAATATTACAATAATGAAAAAGAAAGTTCAAGATACACAGGAAAGTCTATTAAAGGACAATATAAGAATGAACGAGGAAATGAAGAAATTGGTAGAGGAAAAAGTGAAAGACCAATTTTACAATTTGAAACGAGAATTGAAAGAAACGGAAGAAGAACAGAAAGAAAAAATTACAAGGGGCAAAGTGGAAAACGGGATTAGTAACATTCTTGGTGGGATTATTGCTATCAGCAATATGGTTTCTAACTCACAAATAAATTATAGACCTAAACGAAGGATTAGAAGATATAGAACTTTATTAAAACAAGCTATGAAAGAATATGCAATAAAGAAAGCTAATTCTAGTAGTTTTGATTGGTTTGATGAAGGGGAAGAAATGTAATTAAAGATTGACTGATAAATAATGATTAAATTTGAGGAGTAGATTACTTGAAAAAGTAGTCTATTTTTTTCTGAAAAACTCCAAGAATAATAAAAAATCATTATGGTAAAAGTTAGTTTATTTAGTGGTTGTTGTTTAGTTGTAAAGCCTATAATATCGTTGATTTGGTAGTATTGCAAATATAAAAAGTTATGATATAATATGATAAATGTAACAGATGAAGAAAAAGTTATGAAAGGGTAGGTTGAGAACTATTATGAATGAGCAAGAAGTAAAATATCTTGAAGAACTTACTAAAAAGAGAGAAAAACTTATAAGCGAATTAGGTGAAGAAGAGTATGCTAGAAGACTTGGAGAACATGTTGCAAAGCTAATGAATAATGGATATGTGTGTGCAAATTTTGCACATAATGAAGCATATGGAACTTTTGAAGTAAATGATACTTTGTATTTAGATATAAATAATATAATTAATAATAGTGATTTAAAATGTGATGAAATTAATATGCAATGTGCAGAATTAAAAAAAAATAATCCAATTCTAATTCAATATTTTGATTTAGATGAACAATTATATTATCTAAGAGGTGTAGTAGATGATGCAGAAACAAAAAAGATTGTTGATGAGAAAAGAAGAAAACTTGAAGAGAGAATAAAAAATATACTTGAAGAAGACAAAATGGGAAATAATGTAATTGGAAAGTATTTAGAGTTAAGAAATAAACAAAGTGAAATACAATTTGGTTCATATAATCAAATGAGTAAATATATAAGACAATTTTTTTACATTGGCTCTTTAATTTCAGATTTGCAAAGTCAAATGAATAAAGAAGGAAAAAGTCAGATTGAACAAGAAAGTGTTCTTGAAGCTTATATAGAAGGTTTTAAATCAATTTTAAAATTTGAAGAACTTGCTGAAGTAATAGGCGGTAATCCAATAGGAGCACAAAATGAATTTAAGAGAATTTTTCAATCAGAAAAAGACATCGCACAAGAAATTGCGAGTGAAGAACAAGGAAATAAATCAGTTTTAAATGGCTTAATATATCAGGCAAATGAAAGATACAATAACTTTTACAAGATGTTATCAGAATCTATGATTGAAAAATTTGGAATTAAAGAAAAAACAGGAAAAAGAGAAGAAAACGATGAAGAAATTGGAGGAATAATCCAAGGAATAAAGAAAATTAAGTTGTCAGAAATTCCTGAAGGTCATGATTTTTTTCATTTTACTAGAGAAACAGCAATTCCTAAAATTGCAAAACAGGGACTAAGAGGAGATTTGGAAAATCGAGAAAATGCTGTAGGTAAAGATTATGAGAATCCATCAATTTATTTTTCAAAAGGAGAAACAGGATTACTAAAAACGGTAGATGTATGGTTAAGATGGGAATATGGAAGAATATCAAGAGAAAAAAAATCGCCAGATGGAAGTATGGTAACTGTTCCAAGTGTACTTGAAGCTACTTTTAAAAGAGTACTTGAAGATTTTAAAGAACGAAGATATTTTCAATTAGATTTGATTGAAGGAGAAGATAAGGAAAATACTGATTTTTCTTATGATAGCGAAGATTTTAAAAAAAAAGGTGCTATAGATAATGGTGGACCTACACGAAGAACAAGATGGATGTTAGGTTCGTATACTAACTGGGAAACACCCAAATTAGAAGATTGGAATATGATGACACATGTTGGTGGAAGAGGAATAGGAATTGATAGAATGAAGATGATAGTGACGGAACAAGGTAAATCTGATGCACTATCTGTTATAGAGGAAGTTTACGAAAAAAGTAGAAAAAAGGAAAATGTTGATTTAAGATATTTAGACAGTTTTATTAAATATGTTAAAGTTTTAACAAAACAACAAGAAGGAAATTTAACTCAAAATATTGGAAATAGTATAGTTAGTGAACTTTCAGAAGTTGAAAAAATGGATAGGTTAACAGGATTTTTTCAAAGGGAAGCACGAGAATTTAATAACATAAATGATGAAATTGAACAAGAATAATGGTGGTGAAAAAAATGGAAAATGAAGAGTATGCAGTTGCGTGTACTGAAGTTTTAGAGGTACTGAATTATATTTCAAAAGAGGATTACAATAAAGTTCCAATAGATGTGATTCAGGTGTTAGAAAAGAATAAAAAAGATGATATTGTTTTTTTGTATAATCCATGGAAAGATATAAATGAACAAAAAATGTCTGAAACAGGGAGAATGATGTTGGCATCATTTTTTCGCGATTATTGGGCAACTGAAGTACAGAAGAATAAGATAAAAGCATTTCAAAATAATAAAAGACATCAGATAGAAGAAGAGAATAGACAAAAATATAATACCAACATATTTAAAAATAGAAATACTACTATTAATGAAAGTCAAAATGAACAAGCTGAAAATATTCAATTAGTTGAATATAAAGAAAATATTTTTAGAAGAATATTAGGATTTTTCAGGAAAATGTTTGGAAAATAAAGTTGAATGCAATAATGAATGCAGTAACACAAATATAGAGGAATTTTGAGAAAGCCTGAAAAATAAAAAAAGGCTTAAAATAGCCTAATAAAAGTTTAAGGAGCTTGTATAAAGCTCCTTTTTCTGGTCGAGGTGACAGGGATCGAACCTGCGACCTCATGGTCCCAAACCACGCGCGCTACCAACTGCGCTACACCTCGATAAAATAACAATAATAATATTACCATAATTTAATACTTTTTTCAAGTGTTTTTTTAAATTTATTTAATATTATATGAAAAAAATATATTATGGTGCACCCGGAGGGATTCGAACCCCCGATCTTCAGGTTCGTAGCCTGACATTCTATCCAACTAAACTACGAGTGCAAATATATCAAAACTTTTTTAAGTATAGCACAAAATCCAATAATATACAACAAAATTAATTAAATTGTTTTAATTTGTTAAAATCTTAATTATTATAAAAATATAAATATAAAATACATAAATAAAAATATAACCTAATTTAATTAGATTATATTTTTATTATATTATGTACTATTTTTTTATTATATCTATATTATCCTCAATTATTTTATTAGCAATATTATCTTCAATTTCAAATGGCGTTATATAGCCTTTTAGAGTTTTTGCTTTGTAATTTAAATTTTCATTTTTCCTATTTACATATATTTTTGATTTTGCTTTTCCATTTTTAGCTTCTTGAACCAAATTTGATACAGGAGAATGCCCATCAAATGCTATTACTATTGAAAATCTTCTTTCAAAAATCTCATAATTAAAACTTTTATATATTCCAAAATCTTCACTTTCTGTTGATATACGGACTCCTGTTATATTAGATTTTAAAATATTTTCAGCTATATTTTTTTCTATCATTTTAGGTATTATAGCATAAACTTCAATTTTTTTATTTAACTCTTGACACAATTCTAAAACAGCTTTCTCATATCCTTGCAATTTATGTCCTATTACAAAAAATACCTTTTTATCATCTAATTTTTTTATCAATTCTCTTAATGAATTAATTCCAGTATCTTCAGTAATCGTTTCAACATTTTGAGCATTAAAACTTCCACCAGCAACTATTATAGGTGTTTTATCAGTTGGCAACTCTTTTATAATATCTTTTAGTTTTTTACTTGAATCAACTTTGTTATTTAATCTCAATTTTATATTTTTATTTATATCTTCATTTATAATCTCGTCTTCTAATTGAAGAATAGCCTTTCTTAATGTTCTTCCATTTAAGAATTTGTCAAAATCTTTTGATTTTTTTATAAAATATTTTTTATTTTCTTTTATAATCTCATCTTCCACATCTCTCATTTTTTCAAAGTCTTCTGGTTTTAATTTCAATAAATTTTGCATTGCTAATTGTTCTTCAATTGTGTCTGTTCCATAAAATCCACAGCCATCTGTTCCTTGTACACATTTTACTCCATTATCTAAATATTTTTTTAAAGGATGTCCTTCTATTTTACTTAAATTATTTAATCTAACATTTGATGTTAATTGAAATTCCATAACAGCATTTGATTTTTTTATTTCTTTAATTAATTTTTTTCCTTCTTCACTATCTAACTCTGGAGTATATAATCCGTGTCCTATTCTAACTCTAGGCATTTTTTGACCTTTTTCAGTTGATTTTCTAACTAATTGTATTGATTTTAAAACATTATTTCTTAAACTATCATTTTCTCCAGCATGTATTCTTATTGTAAATCCGTTATTTTGTGCAACAGCAAATTGTGTTATTTCTTTTATTGCTGGTTTTAATTCAGAAATATCATTTATTTCTTCTCCAATAAAATCACTTCCAACAACATATGGACTTCTTGATACTGCTTTTAAAACGCTTAAATTTTCTCTTAAATAATCACTACTTGTTATATTATCTTTAATAATAGTTAATGGAATTCTTCTTATTGCTACTAAAAATCTTATTATTACTCCTGTTTCCGCTTCTATTTTTGGCATAATATCATGTATTTCTTCTAACAATTCTATTGCTGGAAGTCCTTTTTTAGTTAGTGTAGTATCAGCAATTTCTACATAATAAATTCCCTGTTTTTGATATTCCCTAGCAATCCATAATAATTTATCTTGTCTTAAATTATTTTTTGCATAAATACTTCCTCTTTTTTTATCCTCAAGCATTTTTATTACAGCCTCTTTTATATCTTTTTGGTAGATTTCATTTATTTTATTTATATCTAATTTTATTTTTTCTTTACTTTCTGTTCCTTTTGCAAAAATATATCTATATAAGTAAACTTTTTCTAAGTTCGTAAAAACTGCTTGTCCATCTTTTAATATAGCTAAACTTGCTCTTATTTTTTCAATATTTTCCTTTGAATTTTCTAAATTATTTAAAATAAAATCAGCAAAATTTATAAAAGTATTATCATCAATTCTTCTTGTTAAGTATTTTCCTTTTAACTCCGAATTTTCAAAATCTTTTTCTACCAATTTTCTTTGTTCATATATTTTTTCTTCTTGTTCTTTTGTTAATTTTAGTTTTAATTTTTTTATGTAGTATAAAGGATATTTTATCTGATGAGTTATCCCTAATGCAATTAATATATCAGGAGACAAATTAGCATTCATATGTGTATGTAAATCTGTTCTAAATTTTGTTTTTTTAAATAAATAAAATTTAACAATAGTTTTATCTACTCCAAATCTATAATCTTTTGTTTGAGACATTAAAGTTTTCATTATTGATGGAATTTTTGCTTTTAATTCTATTTTTCCATTTTTAAATATATTAGCTATTTTTATTCCACCAAGTCTTAAAATATATACTTCTTCATTATCCCCATTAATACTTGCCGGTATTACTCCTGTAATTATTTTCATATCATCTTTATTTTTTACAGTTTCTAAGTCACAAATTTTTGCTAAATTAGTTATTAAATTCCCTGTATTATGATTTGGAGTTTCTAAAACATACTTAATTTCATCTTCTCCTTTATCATATAACTTTATTATTATATCTTTTTCTTTATCTAAATATATTTCATTTATAAACTTCATTTATTACTTTCCTTCTATCTTATAATTTCGCTTTCAAAATATTTTTCTTGAAAATTAGTTAACTCCTTTATTTTTTCATCTGTAAAGTCTTTTCCTTCTGGAACTATAACTAGTTTATCATCGTCATCATTTGTTCTATGTATTACTGCTATACATTTTCCTTTAAACTCTTTTAACTTTTCATTTTCTCCTAATATATAGCAATCTATTTTTTCATCATCACCACTTATTGTATTTGGAACATACCCATAATTAACTTCATATTCGAAATCATGTTTAGGATGTTTACTTCCTTTAGGTCTATCTATCTTTACAGAAACATTTTCTCCTATATATTTATAAGATTCCCTTTGCTTTAAATCTATTACTTTTTTATAATCGTTTTCATCAAAGTCAATTATTGGTATTATACTCTTATCATTTTTTCCTTCTAAAAACTTATTTATATCAACCCACTTTGCATCTATAACTTCTTCTTTTTGAAGAACCAAGTCTTCTAATTTTATATCTTTTTTAAATACCCACATATCTTTAAAATCATTACATAATTTTGTTCTTCTGACAGTTTTTAAATAAATAGCTTCTTTTTTTGAAAAATTTATACCTATTTCTTCATTAACTTCTCTAATTATTCCTTCTAAACTTGTTTCTCCCTTTTTTACAGATCCTCCCGTCAATTCCCACATTAGTGCAAAACTCTTTTGTGGTGCCCTTTTAGTTATTAATATTTCATTTTTAGAATTTATTATTATAGCTGTTACAACAATATGATATTCTCCTTTTTTTAACTTATATACATCCCTTTCTGCAAACCTACCTGTTTTCTTTCTATTTTCATCATATATATCCCAAAATTCTCCCATAAACTCTCTCCTATAAATTTTTACCAATTATATCATATTTAGTTCATTTTTTAAATAGTTTGAATGTTTTTTAGGATCCTAATTGCAATATTATATCTTTTTTTATCTTTCCTCTTGTTATATTTAATTTTACTTCATCACCAATGTTTTTGGTATAAATATATTGTTTTAATCTATTCATTGAACTTAATTCAACTCCATCTATTGAATTTATTATGTCTCCAATTTTTAATTCCGTTTTACTAGCTGGTCCATTTGGTGTTATTTGTACTACATATATACCTTTATCAAAATTATTATTATAAGATAAGTATGGAATAACTTCTTTATCATAAGCATAAATTCCTATTTTTGCTTCGTCAAATTTATCATTTAATTTAAACTTTTCAATTACAGTTTTTATTGTATCTATTGGAACAGCAAATCCTATTCCCTCTGCTGAAGAAATTTTAACAGTATTTATTCCTACAACATTTCCATCTGATGTTATTAATGGTCCTCCACTATTTCCTGGATTTATAGTTGCATCTGTTTGAATTAATCCCGACATATATGAAACATTATCTCCATTTTCAAATTTTATTGTCCTATTTTTAGCACTTACAATTCCGGATGTAACTGTTCTTCTAAATTCAAATCCTATTGGATTTCCTATTGCATATACAGTTTCTCCTACTCTTATATTATCAGAATTTTCTAATTTTATATAATTCAAATTTTTAGCATTTATTTTGGTAATTGATAAGTCAAGATCTGAATCAGCCCACACCACTGTTCCATCATAATTTCTTCCATTATCTAATGTAACATAACATGTACTATATTTTTCTCCAGTCACATGAGAATTACTTACTATATATCCATTATTAGATACTATTATTCCTGTTCCTATTCCAAGCTCATCTTCACTATTTTTCGAAAAAATAGAACTGCCATTATTTTTAAATTTAGATATTCCAACAACACAATCAGTAACATTTTCAATTATATCTGCAATACTTTTACTTTTTTTCTCTATACTTTCCACAGTTTCTTCACTATTTGTGATATATTCTGTTCTTTGTACTTCATAATTTGACTTTATCTCTATATTTTTATATGTATAATATATATAAAAACATATAAATCCTATTATTATTAATATAAAAAATGTAACAATAAATTTTTTAAATGTTTTTTTCTTTTTCAAAAATATACCTCCTAAAAAATATATATATATCTTATCCTTTTTGAAAAATTTTTAAACATATTTTATATATTTTTTATACAGTATATTAAAAAAAGATTGTTACATAACGTAACAATCTTTTGGTGGGTCATCGGGGTTTCGAACCCCGGACCTTCAGATTAAGAGTCTGCTGCTCTACCAGCTGAGCTAATGACCCATATATTAATATAAGCATTTTCTATTATACTACTTTTTTCATCTTTGTCAATGTTTTGCTTTTAATAATTTTACACTTTTAATAAATAATGTAGAAACAACATGTTTCTACATTATTATTGCTTGTTCTTATCATTTTCTTTTTTATTATCAACATTATTTTTATTAGAATCTTCCTTAGAATTATCATTATTTTCTTCTTTTTCTTTTTTAACTTTTTTGGTTCCTTTTACAACTACTCTTTGCATCGCATTATATGTATCTTTTGACAATAGTGTTTTTGAAACAACTGCTCCATTTAAACTTAATATTTTATATGTTTCCGTTACAAGTCCATTAGTACCTTTTTGTTGAATTTTTTCAACTCCTTCTTCTAATGAATTATCTTCTATATATTTTGTTTTATATGGAATAGCAGATATAGTTTTAGTTTCAAATGTAACAGTATAATCATTTTCTTCTTTTACACCATATAAAGATATTTTTGCAATACCACTATTTAATGTTGCTTCTATTTTTACAGGATATTTTCTATTATTTTTAAATTTAAAATCTTGTGACCCATATACTACTGTTGCATCTCTGCCCGCTGGTAAATATGAAGTAATAAATTGGTGATTTCTTCTTTCTGTTATTTCTAAATTAGCTAACAATACTGTATTGTATAATGTTGAAGAAATCTGACAAATTCCTCCACCTAATCCATCTACAACTTCACCGTTAGAATAAATTTTAGCATCTTTATACCCTGCTGCAATTGTTCTTTCTCCAACTATTTTATTGTAAGAAAATTCCTCATCAGGCATTAAAACAACTCCATTTATTTTGTTTATAGCTAATTGCAAATTTGTAGTTCTATTTATATTAGTTCTATCATATTTTGTTGTAAATGTTGAAAGCATATCTGGAAATGCCTCTGTCCCTATATCATTTATTGTTATTTCTGGTTTTGTAATTTTTAAAGTTATAGAATATTCATCCTTTTCTTCTTTTTCTATTATTTTCTTTGCTTCATCTATATCAAAATCAACACCATCTGTTTCAGCATGAATTTCAAATGGTTCTTTATTATAATAGGCATTTTCTGGTTCTTTATATATCTCATCATGGATCTTCTGTAAATCAATTTTTTGTGGTTGTTTTATTTCTACTGGTATTTCAATATATTCTTGATTTATATTATTATTATTCAATTTTTCATAGATTAACTTTAATAATTTTTCTGAATTAATTACTAATCCTTCTTTACCTTTTGTTATTATTAAATTATCATCTTCTATATAATAACTACTTTCCACTAGTGCTCCTGGTAAATTAAGGCTTATGTCATTAATTAATTTATTTGTTTCTGACTCATTTATTGAAACATTACATTCCAAATTTTCTTTCATAATTAAAGCTTTTAAAATATTATAATTGTTTTGAATAATATTACCTTTTCTTCCAATTTGGTAAGCTTGCTCTATAATCTCATCAACATTAAATTTTGCTTCTATAACCGTAGGATTTATTGTAGACTCATATTCCCCATATGTTACTTTTATTTCTTTATTCAATTTTTCATTAAATACATTTTCTACTTTAGCTTTTACTTCTTCTTTTGATAACCCAGAAATATCGATATTATTGATTGATATTCCACTCATAATATTTTCATTACTTATATTCAAAAGTGCAAAAATAGTAGAAAATAAAGAAAAAATTATAAAAATAAATATAATTAATAATATTATAAAAATCCTTGCCATAGTTATACTTGAAAGGAGGTGAAAAAAGTAATGGCAGGGTATCTTGAAAAGAGAGGCAAGCACTCATGGAGATTAATTGTATCACATGGCTTTGACAGTTATGGAAATAGGATTAAGTACACAAAAAGCATCAAAGCAAATAGTAGACGTGAGGCAGATAAAGAACTTGTAAATTTTGTTTATGAAATTGAAAACGGTATTGTTTTACAAAACTCTTCAATGACTTTTAAAGAATTTACAGTTTTATGGTCTAAAAATTACGGTTCAAAAGAATTGGCTCCAAAAACTTATGAAAGATATAAAGGAATGTTAAACACAAGAATTATTCCCTACTTTGGGCACTTTAAACTGTCTAACATAAAGCCAACTCACATTATGAGTTTCTATGATTATCTTTCAAAAGATCATCAGTTAAAAAGATGTAAGAATAATAATGGAAAAACTGTAATGAAAGGACTATCTTCTAAAACAATATTAGAACACCATCGTTTATTACATGCTATGTTACAAAATGCAGTGTATTGGCAAATACTACCTTATAATCCAGCAGATAGAGTCAAACCACCTAAACACCAAAGACCTCAAATTAAATACTATGATGATATTCAATGTAAGCAATTATTAGAAGCTTTAGAAAATGAAGAAATTAAATTTCAAACTATTATTATTCTAACATTGTTTACTGGTATGCGTAGAGGCGAAGTATTGGGCTTAGAATGGTCAGATATCGATTTTGATAATGGATTTGTACATATTACTAAAGCAAGCCAATATACATCTGAAAAAGGCA
>ERZ827168.4156-NODE-4156-length-13650-cov-4.926370_pt1 | contig 13650 bp, 8 predicted proteins | sample MGYA00519868_ERZ827168 | MGnify/ENA primary metagenome ERZ827168 (study PRJEB31778, sample SAMEA3449271) | human gut metagenome | biome: human gut; feature: human-associated habitat; material: faeces | place: United Kingdom | collected 2010/2012 ...
CGATCGGAAATTTCTGCCCGAGCAGCCAGCAGGGCACGGCCATGACGAGGCACACAAGGATGCCTTTCCAGTTTTTCTGAATGAAGTTCATAGTGGGGTGTGTTTTCCTTTCTTATATTCTGCTGTCCGTGCGTGCCAGTGCCACGGCAGTTTCGATATGCTCCGTGTGCGGGAACATATCGACCGGCTGGATGCGCTCGACGCGGTAGCCGTGCCGGGTGAGATAGCCGAGGTCGCGCGCGAGTGTCTCCGGGTTGCACGACACGTATACCACGCGCTCCGGCGCCACGGTCGTGACGGCGGAGAGAAAGCGCTCGTCGCTGCCGGCGCGCGGCGGATCGAGGATGACGACGTCGGCGTGCTCACCGGCCTTGGCCATGTCCTGCAGGAAGTCGCTCGCGTCGGCGGTGTAGAAGCGGACGTTGTCCGCGCGGTTCGCCTTCGCGTTGCTGATCGCGTCGCGCACGGCGTCGCGGTTATTCTCCACGCCGATCACGCGCGCGGCGTTTCGGCTCGCGAAGATGCCGATCGTGCCGGTGCCGCAGTAGGCGTCCACGACGGTTTCCTTGCCGGTCAGCCCGGCGTAGTCGAGCGCCGTGCGGTAGAGCACCTCCGTCTGGACGGGGTTGATCTGATAAAACGCGCGCGGCGAGATGCGGAACGTGAAATCACCGAGCTGCTCGCGGATATATCCCGGTCCGTAGAGCACCTCGCTGTGTGCCCCGAGCACGAGACTCGTCTGCCCGGCGTTGATGTTCTGCACCACGGTCGTGATGTCCGGATGCTGCTGCAGCAGCGCGCGCACGAAGTTGCGCTTGCCGGGCAGCATGCCGTGCGCCGTCACGAGCACGACGAGGATCTCCCCGCTGCGCCAGCCGCGCCGCACGAGCACGTGCCGCAGCGTGCCGCGGCCGGTGTCCTCGTCATAGGGACGGATCTTGAAGCTCTTGAGCAGGCCGCGGATCGTGACAATGATCTGGTCTGCGACCGTGTCCTCGATCATGCAGTCGCTGACCGGCACGATCCGGTGCGAGGCCGACTGGTACACGCCCGAGATGATCTGCCCCTGCCGGTTGACGCCGAAGGCGGCCTGCACCTTGTTGCGGTAGTGGTAGGGATCTTTCATGCCGATGATCTCCTCCACGTGGCCGAAGCGGCCGAGCAGGCGGATGGCCGTCGCCTGTTTGAGATGCAGCTGCTCGTCATACGACAGGTTCTGCAGCTGGCAGCCGCCGCACTTTTTTGCGAGCGGACATACGCGCGCTGGGGTGTTTGCCATGGTCATGACCTCCGGTCTTGCGAACTCTTTTCTTTATCCTAGCACATCATTCGTCACTTTTCCACACGGTTTTTGCGCGCGGCAGGTTCCACTCGAAGTGTGCCGCGGCGCAGCGGATGACGATGACGACGACCACGCTGGTCAAGATCGCGCCCGCTCCCTGCCAGACCTGCCGCAGGAGCAGATAGAGAATGCCGCCCGCGATGGATGCGCTGGCGTAGATGTGCTTGCGCAGGATGTAGGGCATATCCCCGGCGAGCACGTCGCGCAGCACGCCGCCGCCCGTGCCGGTCAGCAGACCGACAAAGACCAGCAGCAGCGGGTCGGTGCAGTCGGCGAGGGTGATGGCGGTGTTGATGCCCGTGATCGTGAAGATGCCGAGCCCGGTCGCGTCCATGAGCAGCATGAGCGCGTCGAACACGCGCTTGCTGCGGCCGATGAGGCGGCGCACAAACGGGAAAAACAGCACGACCGATACGCCCAGCGCCACGAGCAGATACATCGGGTCCTGAAACGCGCGCGGCGGGGTCAGCCCCACGACGAGATCGCGCAGGATGCCGCCGCCGACGGCCGTCGTGATGCCCAGCAGCCCCACACCGAAAATGTCCATATGCTTTTCGATGCCGAGCACCGCGCCGCTGACGGCGAACGCGACCGTTCCGGCCAGCTCGAGCAGAAAGAGGAACGTCTGCATGGCCATGACCTCCAAAAAAAGAGTACACCCCTGCCGGCAAGCAGGTGTGCACTCTGTCCTTTTACCTGAAAGATTGGCCGTGCGGCCTTGCTTCTTCGGTGCAAAATCGTCTCTCCAGAGCTCCGTCCGCCGCCGGTCCTTTTGCCTGAGAGTGTGACTCCTTCGGCGGCCGCAGCGCTCTCCCGGTGGCTTCATACGGCATATATCTGCCGCCAGTATAGCAGATGCGGCGAAATTTGCAATGCCGAACTGTTTCGTGTACACTGTTTTTAAGACATGACGGGAGGTGTGCACGTGAAACGTATTTTATTGTGCCTGTTGTGCGCGGCGCTGCTGACGGGCTGCGGAAAAGAGACCGACCCCGCCGTCGCGGCGGCGCAGCGGTATCAGCCCATTGTGCAGGCAGTCGGTGACGGCACGGCTGTGGGCGTCGATCTTACGGATGCGCAGATCGCGCAGGCCGTGGCGGAGCTTGGCACGGCGGGACTGACGGCTGTGCACGTGGACGCAGCCGACCCGGTCACGCACCCGGAGGCGGTGGCGGCGTTCTGGGCTGCGCGCGCAGCGGGGGAGAAGGCATCGCTCACGCTCTATGAGGTCTGCCGCGACGGCGGACTGCTGTGCCACGCGCTGCGATTCGCGGACGGGACGGATACCGTCACACGCACGCGCGTCGTCTGGCGCGATGGGGCGTTTTCCGTGAGCTATGCCGATGCCTATGCTATCACGGCGCTGACGTATGACGGCGGCGTGCTGACCTACGTCTATGATATGCCCGACAACCCGCCGGGCACGGATCATGACGGACACATCGACACGCAGGAGACATTTACGATCGGATAAACAGCGGCTGCGCGCCCCAAGTGGGGCGCGCAGCCGTTTGCTATCTTATGCGCGGCGGGCGCCGGATGCCGCGGCGCTCTGCTGCAGCGCGGCCTGCGCCAGCAGCTCCATGCCGTCAAATACCTGCGGATAGCGCGCGGCGAGACCGAAGTGCGCGAACGCGGCGCACAACTGCACACTGTCGAGCACGACGCCGTCGTACCCGCGCGCAAGCTCCAGCTCGATGATCGAGCGCAGCACCTGCTCGCTGCACGCCTTTTCCGGCCGGACGCAGCCGAGCAGCGCCTGCACCGGCGCGTCCGGATAGCTGCACTGCAGGCCGTAGCGCTGCGCCGTGAGCCCGTAGGCGTTGGCGGCGCGCACGCCGGGCGTACACAGTATGCTCACGCGCTGATGCAGCGCACCGACCAGCTGCGGCATTGCCGCGTCCGCCGTGCTCAGCACCGGGACGCCGGCCGCTGCTGTAAGCTGCTCGCAGAAAATGCCCGCGCTGTCCGGCACGGCGATGACCGTGCAGCCGGAGGCGGCCAGCACCTCCGCCGCTGCGCGCAGCTTCGGCAGGGGCGGCTGTGTGGACGCTCCGCACAGATACGGTTCGCAGTCCGGCACGGCCGCCGGGCTCAGCGGCAGCAGGACGGCGTGTTCTCCGCCTAGCGCCTGCACGCGGCGCAGGAACTGTGTGATGGCGGCCGGGTCTGCGCCGAGCACGCCGATGTGAGGCTGATCCTGTATCTGCATGATGGACATCTCCTGACGAAAAAAGTCTCCGCGAAGCGGGTATGACCCCATCTTAGCGGAGACTGTGATCCGTCCGGCAACACTTTGGCATCGAAACGGCATCATTGTGCGTTGAAATACAAAGTATTTTCCACGCGCCATGCCGGCAGGGAAAAGGCCGTGTCGGCGTCCGGGTCATAAAACTGCAGGTAGTCGGTGATGCTGCTGTCCATGCCGTCGTTGTAACTGCCCTCGTTTCCGGCGTTGAGCAGCTGCAGGGGAACGGTGTTTCCACCGCTTGCGCGCAGACCGAGCATTTTTTTCGCCGCGTCCGGCATCGGGATCTGCACCTCGTCGTACGGCACGCCGAGCGCGGCCGCGACCGTGGCGCCGACGCGGATTTCAAACACGCGCAGCAGGTAATCCCACAGGTCGTTCTGCCGGATCTGGAAGGCAAAGCTGTCGGAAAATGTATAACTGAGCGCCAGCACGCAGCCGGTCGCATCGTCGAGCAGGAAGGACGCCGTGTCGCCGCGCGGATTGCTCAGCGCGATGCCCCAGAGGACGAAGCCGCTGCCGTAGCTCGCGTACTGGACGGTCGCGCCCTCCTCCACGGAAAAGCCGCCGCCGAACAGCGCACTGTCCTTTTCCAGCGCGCCCAGAAGGTCCTGCGCGTACTGCGTCATCTCGGCCAGCGTGTGCGCCGCGGCGCTCTCGTCGAGCTCGACGGGATCTTCTGCGCCGTAAAACAGGTTCTGCATGCCGTCGGTCAGTTTCCGGCGCAAAACGGTGGCCGGACCCTGCTCGTCGCCGGTGCTGAGGGAAAACGCCGTGTCCTGATCCGCGCGGTCGAGCCGCGCGGCCACAAGGTTCGGCAGGAAAAATCCGCCCGCCGCGATCGCCAGCACGAGCACGACCGCCAGCGCGGTGCGCATCCACGGTCTCATACGCGGCCTCCTTTCAGCTCCACGGTCACGACCGTGCCGTTGCCGACGCGGCTTTCAAACTGCATCGTGCCGCCGTGCAGCTGCACGATCTCGTTGCACAGCGACAGGCCGAGTCCCGCGCCGCCCTGTGCGCGCGAGCGCGACTTGTCCACGCGGTAAAACGCTTCCGTCAGGTGCGCGAGCGCCTCCGGCGGGATGCCGCGGCCGTTGTCGAGCACGCGCACGCGGCAGCCGTCGGGCAGCATCTCCTGCCAGACGTAGATGTTGCCGCCGTTGTCGAGTGCCTTGCGGGCGTTGTCCATGAGGTTGACGAGCAGCGTTTTGAATAAGTCTGGCTCCAGAAAGCACGCGCCCTCCTCGGTGCGGTACTGCAGGGCGATGCCTTTTTGCGCGTACAGGCGCTTGAGGTGCTCGAGCAGCCCCGCCACGAGGTCGGCGGGATGCGCGGGCACGAGCTGGAGCTTTGACTGGTCGAGCGAGAGCATATCCAGCAGCTTTAGCCCCAGCGCTTCGAGCCGCTTGCCCTCGGAGAAGATATAGTTTGCCGCGTCCATCTGTTCGTCGGGCGTGAGCACCTGACTGCGCAGCAGGTCAGCATAGCCGATGATGGAGGTCATCGGCGTTTTCATCTCGTGCGAGAAGTCGGCCATGAACCGCTCCTGCAGCGCCATGGTCTCCTGAATGCGGTTGACGTTGCGCTCAAGCTGCCCGGCCATGCGGTTGAAGTCGGCGGCGAGCTGCCCCACCTCGTCGCGCGAGCGCACGGGCGCACGGTAGCCGAGGTTGCCGCGCGCCAGCTCTCGCGACGCGCGGGAAAGCGTGCCAAGCGGGCGCGTCAGCAGATAGGACGTGACCCACGCTACGGCTGCGCCGATGGCGATGAGGATCACGAACGTCGTGTGGTACGCGCGCTGCTGCGTCTGGCGCACGGTATAGGTCTCCGTCACGTCGAACGCGAGCTGGACGGTCGTGCCGTCGGCCGTGGCGCCGAGCATGAGGTAGTGCCGGCCGTTGCCGGTGCGCACGATGCGTGTGAGCCCGTCGCCGCCGTCGGACGGCTCCGGCGCGGCGTCGAGCAGCGCGGTGTCGCCCGTTGTGGTCATCTGTGCGCCGGATCGGATGCGCGCTGCCGTGCTCGACCCACCGCTGCCGAGCTTGTGCAGCACGAGCGCGACGGTGTTGGCCGCCGTGCCGGGCGAGGCGTTGTCGCCGAGCAGATCCAGCACGTCCACGACCATGCGGTAGGTCTGGACGGCGGCGTCGCGCTCGCGGTCGATCGACGCGGAAAACGACTGCGCGATCATGAGGCTGCCGCCGATGCCGTAGGTCAGCGACAGCAGCAGCACCATGGCGATGGTGAGCTTTGCGCGAAATTTCATCCGCTCATACCTCCAGCCGGTAGCCGACCTTGTTCACGGCCAGCAGCCGGTTTTCCCAGCCGACCTTTTTGCGCAGCCGCTGGATGTGCAGATCCACGGTCTTGCTGCCGTAGCTGTACTCGCCGCCCCAGACGTGCTCATAGATCGTCTCGCGGTAGAGCGCGGTGCCGGGGTTGCGGGCAAAAAACAGCAGCAGGTCATATTCCTTGTGCGTGAGCGCGATCTCCTCCGCGCCGCGCCAGACCTGCATGGCGCGCGTGTCGATGCGCAGCCCGCCGATCTCGATGACGGCGTCGGTCTTGTTGTAGCGCCGCAGCACAACGTCCACGCGCGCAAGCAGCTCGAGCACCTCGAAGGGCTTGACGATATAATCCTCCGCGCCCATGCGCAGGCCGCGCACCCGGTCGTCGACCGAGCCGCGCGCGGTCAGAAAAATGACCGGGATGCCCAGCGGGCGGATGTATTCCATGAGCTCAAAGCCGTCGGCGTTCGGCAGCATCACGTCGAGCAGGATGAGGTCAAAGACATTGCGCTCGAGAATGTCCGCCGCGGCCAGACCATCGTACACGCACGTGCACCGGTAGCCCGCGCGGGTCAGGCTCATCTGGATCAGGTCGCAGATCGGCTTTTCGTCGTCCACGATCAGGATCTGGATCATGCTACCGCCTCCTTCGGGTCAAAATTACATCGTTCCGGCATCAAAACGGCATCGCCGCCGCGCGTCTGGACGATGCCGTGGTTTATTATAAGTGTATGCGCATCCGTGTGTCAAACCAAATCGGCAGGAGCGGCGGTGCGCGTGTTCCGGGCTATGCGGGGGGCTTGAGAGCGCCGGGCGCGGCGGAGGGACACCCGCATGCACAAACCGGTACAAAAACCGGATGTTTTGTCCGAAATGGGCTTGAAATATGAAAGACCTTGTGATATGATGACAGTGTTGAATTCTAACTCGTCTGGAAGCATGGAATTCCAGCATCCAATGACAGGAATTTGCAATTATTAAACGGAGGAAAAAAGCATGTCCAAGAAAAAAATCCTGACAGTCGTATTGACGCTTTTGGTGGCAGTCTGCCTGCTCGCCACGACTGCTCTTGCGGGCGTGGCCCCGTCTGCCCCGTCGATGCCGTCGGCACCGTCCGGCACGACCGAGCCGTCCACCCCGAGCCAGCCGTCCCAGCCGAGTCAGCCGTCTCAGCCGTCTCAGCCGGTCGTTCCGTCTCAGCCGAGCCAGCCCTCTCAGCCCTCTCAGCCGTCTCAGCCGTCTCAGCCGAGCCAGCCTGAAATGAAGTTCGTCGATGTGGAAGAGGGCGCCTGGTACTATGACGCCGTGATGTGGGCCGTCAAGAACGGTGTGACCTCCGGCATGACCCCGACGATGTTTGCGCCGCTTGAAGCCTGCAACCGCGCGCAGATGGTCGAGTTCCTGTGGAACGCCGCCGGCAATCCGGCCGCGACCATCAAGGCTGTTCCGTTCACCGACGTTCCGGACGCTGCCTGGTACGAGGATGCGCTCCTGTGGGCCTATGAGGCGGGCATCGTTGCCGGCACGACCAGCACGACTTTCAGCCCGGCTAAGGAATGCACCCGTGCCGAGATGGTCTGCTTCCTCGTGCGTCTGCTGTCGGACGGCGCAACGGACAATATGCCGTTTGTTGACGTTCCGGCCAGCGCATGGTACTACAACGAAGTGCAGTGGGCATGGGCCAACGGCCTGACTGTCGGCACCAGCGCTACCACGTTCAGCCCGGACAAGGTTTGCAACCGTGCCGAGGCTGTTGAGTTCCTGTACAACGCGTTCGCGGAGTAAGGAGCTTACTGAAAATTACATGTTTTTCTATCAGGACTTCGGTTGCTAATAGACAAATCATAGACCCCAAAGCACAAAGAAGAGATGGGAAAACCTCATCTCTTCTTTTTTCACACATCGAGCTGACAAATTTAGAGAGGAAACTACAGAAAAGGAGCTGATGTGAGTCGTGAAAGCGACCCGATTCGCGAACAGAGCGTGGGCTTTTGTGTTGGCCGTCCTGATGACGCTGACGCTCATTGCCCCGCAAGCGCTGGCTGCGAACACCGTAGACCCCGTCGAACCTGCCAGCGGTAAGATCCTTGTGAGTCAGACGGATTACACGCTGATCGACGGCGTGACGGAATCTGACATCTTCCTGAATACGAAGGAAGGCAATGCACAGATCGCCGGTTTTATGACGACGATTGCACCGGGTGCGAAGGCGACATTCAAGGCCTCGTACAACGGTTACTATACAGAAGGCAGCACGCCCGCGTCCCGCAAGGACAAGGCGGCCAATCTGGCCTGGAGCATGGAAAAGACCACGCTGCAGGCTGCTAACTATACTAAGGCCACCGGCGGCAACGTCATCATGGCCATGAACGGCGACTACTACAACATGCAGACGCTGCAGCCGCTCGGTTACCTCATCATGGAGGGCAACCTCATTCAGAAGAATAACGGTGTTGCCAACGAGCCGTATTTTGCGGTTTTGAAGGACGGTACCTATGCCATCCGTGACGCCGGTGTGGACTGCTCCGACGTTCTGGAAGCAATTTCCGGCCCGTTTTATCTGATCAAGGATGGACAGCCCTGCTACAACGGGAATCCGGACCTCATGCCGCGCAACTGCATCGGCATCAAGGCGGACGGCACGGTCGTGACCTTTTTGGCCGACGGCCGCCAGAGCCCGTACTCTGTCGGCATGACGATCGATGAGGAGATTTCGTTCCTGTATGCGCAGGGCGTGGTGAATGCGATCTTTCTCGACGGCGGCGGTTCCGCCACCTGCGCCACCAAGCGCGAGGGCACCACGGACCTCCAGGTCCGCAACCGCCCGTCCGACGGTGTGGAGCGCACGGTCGCCAGCGCCCTGCTGCTGGTCTCCACGGCGGAGAGTGACGGCGTGTTCGACCATGCCTCCCTTTCCCCGAACAACACGGTCTACACGCCCAACAGCCAGATCCAGTTCTCGGCCATCGGCGTGGATAAAAACGGCGGCGAGGCCGCGCTCCCGGAGAATGTGACCTGGACGGTCGCGGACGCCAAGAGCGGCACGATCGACGCCAACGGTCTGTTCACGCCCGCGAAGAACTATAAGGGTGATGTGACGGCGCGTCTGCTTGTGGACGGCACTGTCAAGGGCACGACGAGCGTGAAGATCGCGGACATCACGGACCTGTATTTCAGCAGCTCGTCCGTGTCGCTGGACTTTGGCGCGACATCCGATCTCGGCCTTGTTGCCAAGTGTGACGGTGTGGACATCGCCTATAAGCCCGGTGACTTCAAATGGACGATCAAGTCCAAGACGGCCGGTGTGCCGGATAATGACGTCGGCCACATGGACGGCAACACGTTCGTGGCCGGTACCGGCAGCGGCACGATGAACGCGACCGTCACGGTTACTTACGCAAACGATCGCTCCAAGTCGGCGGAGGTCGGTGTGGAGATCGGCAAGCTGCCGGTGACGCTCATGGACTTTGAGCCCATCAACGGCCAGCGCCAGACCTGCGCGCACTACCACTGGGGCAAGGATTACTTTGTGGACCACGGTCAGAATCCCGACCACGGCTACATCGGCAATGTGTCCCCGATCACGGTCACGACCGGCGGCACGTATTCCGACAACCCGACGACGGCGGAGCTCTCTGCACCCTACTGCTTCACGGGCAACTGGGATAGTCCTGTTCCGGCTTCGGACATCTTCCGCGCCAACGGCTATAGCTATTACCTGTGGCCGAACGCCTCTATCACGCAGTATCTCTGCGGCGACCTGAAGATGACGACGGCGGCCGAGGGCGGTCAGGTGCGCTTCGGCGACTATGCCATGGAGCTGAACTATGACTACGAGTCTTATGACGGGTCGAAAAACTCCAACTTCTATGTTCGCTACTGCGGCGACCAGATCAAGATCGAGGGCACGCCCACGGAGATCGGCGTCTGGATCTATGCACCGGAAAACACGCCGTGTTATTCGCTCTATGCCGACATTATGTTCTGGAATGGCAGCGACTATAAAGCTAAAAACTACATTCTCTCGCATAAGGGCGCAAATGGCGAGCGCTCCACGATCATTGACTGGACCGGGTGGATGTACTGCTCGGCAAATATTCAGGACATTTGGCAATATCAGAATGATGAGCACCCGCTGAGCATCATCCCCGGCGCAGGTGTGTTCTGGCTGTCCTATCAGCCAGCAAAGGTCGACGATATGATGGGACATGCGGGCGCTGGGCGGCGCAACGGCACCATCTACTTCGATAACTATCGCGCCGTCTACGGCACGAACCTGGACGACCTGGATAACCCGGTCATCAACGACATGACGGTCAACGGCCAGATGCTCGCGGACGACGGCTCCACCGTCATCAACGCCAATGCAATCGAAGCGGTCGCCTCGTATGACGATGTGGACGGTCAGAACCGCTCCGGCATCAATGCCAAGGCAACGGTCATCAAGATCGACGGCGAGGAGCTCCCGTCGGACAATTCCGACACGAATGCGACCGTCCGTCTGACGCTCCAGAACGGCAAGCACACCATGACGGTCTCCGTGTCCGATGCGTTTGGCAACACGGTCGAAAAGACCACGGCCTTTGTCGTTGCTGGCAACACGATGCCGGATTCGGCCACGGTCAGCGTCAGTGGCTCGGACTTCGTCCCGCTCGGCAGCGACTATACGCTGACGGTCGCGGCGGATGGCAAGGTCCGCTCCGCGGACATCACGATGCTCAACCTCAACGATGACATCGGTCAGCCGACGGTGACCTATGCCAACGGCGTGACCGGAAAACTGACGTACACCAAGACCGGCTTTAAGAAGGCCATGCTGACGCTGCACCTTGAGTCGGCGGCCCCGGTCGAGGGCGAGCTGGCCACACTGACCTTCAAGATTGACGCCGGTCTGGACACGACGGTCAACCAGTTCACGTACACGGTGTCCAACATCGCGCTCACCGCGGCGAACGGCGAGGCCTATACGGCGGCCCAGGCGGCGGTGCGTCTGCCGCTGTCGGCGTACTACAGCATCCAGCCCGGCCCGCAGGCGGTCGGCATGTCCAGCGTGATCGCGGTCTATGAAAAGGACGGCAGTCCCGCCGCCGGTGTGACCGTGTCGCTCGACGGCGCGGAGATCGGCAAGACCGATGCCAACGGCCTGCTCGAGACCGATGCCATGAAGACCAAGGACGCCGGCACGGTCTGCGTGCTCACGGCTGTCGGTCCGAAGGGTGTCGCCGAGGCGACGAAGGTCACCGTTCTGGCAGACGCTGCCGGCACGGAGTATACCGCCGTCCATCTCAACGCCGTTCAGGGCAGCAGCACGAACCAGAACATCAGCTGGCTGTCCGGCCTCAGCACGGGCGGCAAGGCGGTCGTGCAGTACCGCGTCAAGGGCATGGATGCCTGGCAGACGGCCGATGGCACCTCTACGCTCACCGGTTTCTCCACCTCCAAGGATGCGGCTTATATCAACACCATTCAGCTTACGGGCCTGACGGCCGGCACGGACTATGAGTTCCAGGTCGGCGACGGCAGCACATGGTCCGAACTGCATACCTTCCGCACGAACGCGGCGCAGCAGGACACCACGGCCTTCGTCGTCATGGGCGACACGCAGATGTCCGGTGACCGTGAGGCGGATGCCGAGAGCATCGCGATTCTCGACGCGCTCGGTGATCTCGTCAAGGACAAGCAGGTCGATTTCGGCCTCCAGACGGGCGACTATGTCGACAACGGCACCAACTACGCCATGTGGGCCGAGATGCAGGAGGCGTTTAACCACACGTTCCCGAACGTGGACTTCATCCATACGCTCGGCAACCATGAGTACTACGGCGACTTCAGCGGCAGCACTGCCAGCAATATCCTTCAGCTCCCGAGCAAGGACTACTACTCCATGGAGTACGGCGATGTCTACGTCGCCGTCATCAACAACGGCGCCGACCTGAGCGCAGCCTGCGAATGGCTCAAGCAGGACGCGGCGCAGAGCACCTGCATGTGGAAGATCCTGTCCATCCACCAGCCGCCGTATTACACGAACGCCAAGGGCGGCAGCGAGCGGTTCCATGAGCAGATCCCGGCCGCGGCAGAGGCTGCCGGCATCGACGTGGTCTTCTCCGGCCATGACCACTCCTATGCGCGCATCATGGCCAAGGACGGCGCGGCCGTTACCGAAAACGGCGTGACCTATTTCATTTGCGGCGATCTGGGCGAGAAGTCCAAAAACGTCAACTATGCGATGAGCTCTGATTTCTCGTTCGCGTACAAAGAGCAGGACTACGCGGGTCTGATCCTGTACGTCACGGCCAACGGCAAGGAAATGACGATCACCGCTTACGACAGCAAGGACGGCCGCGTGGTCGATTCCACGACGCTGCAGTCCCGCTGCTCGAAGGGCCACCAGCTGACGACCTACCAGAATGGCAAGTCTGCCTGTGCGGTCTGCGGCAAGCTGATCGACGTCAAGGACGCGCAGTACACCGGCTGGATGACCGTCGAGGGCACCGAAAAGCAGATGTACTTCCTGGCCGGCGACTATGTCACCGGCTGGCAGCAGATCGGCGAGAAGATGCACCACTTCGGCGATGACGGCATCGCCCACGTGACCGAGACGGTCGACACCCGTACCTGCACGAAGTACGGTTGGCTGGAGACCACCTGCAAGACCTGCCACGCCGTTCATCACAGTGCATCTCTCTGGCCGGAGGGCCATAAGTGGGATGACAACCATGTCTGCACGAAGTGTGGCTTCGTGGGCAGGGACATCTCCAAGGCAACGGTCAAGACGTGGCCGGCCACCTATAAGGGCGGCAGCACGCCGTGCTATGTGGAGGCCACCTACGAGGGACAGAAGCTGACAGTCAAGACCAGCGACGCGGGTGTTGACGGCTATGTTTCCTATTCCAACAACACCAAGGTCGGCTATGGCGTCGTGACGATCCGCGGCATGGGCGATTACTATGGCATCGTGTCCGCACAGTATGAGATCGTTCCGCCGGTCGTCTCCGGTGTTGCGGTGACGGATGTCGGCCAGAAGCGTCTGACCGTCGGCTGGAATCCGGCTCCCGGTGCTGAGAACTACCGCGTGGAGATCAGCAGCGACGGCGGAAATACCTGGGAGGTCTTGGAGGTGACCTCGCAGACCAGCTGCGTGGCCACGGGCCTGAACCCGTCGACGGCGTACAGCTTCCGCGTATACGGCTGCACGAAGGTCGGCGACACATGGTTCAATTCTCGGCATTATTCCGATGTCGTCAGCGCAACGACACTCAACGCCGACCAGTTCGCGCCGTCCGAACAGTTCAAGGACATCTGTGCGACGGTCGACGGACAGACGATCTCCGGCCTGCAGTCCGGTGCGGATCAGTATCTGTTCCTGCCGGCCAGCGCGAAGCTGAGCAAGCTCGCCCTGACGGTCACGACGCAGAACAGCGACGCACTCAAGATCGAGCTGCAGGGCACGAAGGGCACGCAGACGCTCGACGGTGCTGCCGTGAACGTCACCAAGCTGGCGGATGCGCAGGACGGCCTGTATGATCTTGCGGTTCTCGTCAACGGCCAGAAGGCTGCGGTCGTGCACATCGCACAGTCGGCCAATATCAACGCGCTCTACATCACGAGTGACGATCCGGCCACACAGGGCAGAGACTTTGTTGATGCCAGCAAGTCCAACATCGCGACCGGCAAGCTGCTCGTCGTAGACAAGGACGGCAAGACCGTGTATGACGGTGCGCTCACGCAGCTCAAGGCACGCGGCAACACCACCTTCACCAACGCCGAGA
>ERZ827168.4161-NODE-4161-length-13628-cov-5.724821_pt1 | contig 13628 bp, 14 predicted proteins | sample MGYA00519868_ERZ827168 | MGnify/ENA primary metagenome ERZ827168 (study PRJEB31778, sample SAMEA3449271) | human gut metagenome | biome: human gut; feature: human-associated habitat; material: faeces | place: United Kingdom | collected 2010/2012 ...
CCCGCTGAGATTCCCGTTTTTTCTGTAAACGATATTCACAAAAAACGTCTCGCGGAACATTGCCAGTGAACAGTAATATAACATGCTGCCATCAACAGCATCTCCGTATTATCTATCCTCTGTATTTACAGCTTAATTCCAGACAATGCCTGTTTAAATGAAAATTCAGTTAAATCCGCAATCGTATAAATTTCCATACGATCAAATAGTTCTCCAATCAAATGACAATAACGCTCTTTTTCTTCCAGTGGACGATCCATCAATAACTTATTTGCATATTCCAATAAATCATCACTCTCTTTTGTGAGTGCATCACAATAATTAAAGTCTTTTATATCCACACTCCACATAAGCGTATCATGCTGAACTAGGCCAGAACCTTGAGCATCCATGACTTTTGTTTGTTCTCTATGATCTAAAACACGACCCACAATACTATCCTTAGGAATATAGTTTGTAATCTTAGACACATCCTCATCACCTTGCCAAAAACCATCCGCAAAGCCAGGCCCATCAAAACTTTTCACACCTTCAATATATCCCTGTAGTTTTGGATTTTTTAAATAGGCATACATCGCCAGATTTCCTCCCTTTGAATGCCCCGTCAAATACATCTTTGGATAGATTTTTTTCTTTTTTAATCCAAACAAAGAACTCGTTTCAGGAATATCCGCAATAGTTTCTTTGACATAATCCCTCGCCAGGATTTGACAAGGAAGATCCTTGCTATAGGTCATCATTAAATTTTCTTTCCATCCCGTAATACTACCATCCGTACCACTAAAAGAAATAACGAAAGATCCATCTGGCAACACAAGTGTTACCACACTAAATTGAATCACATCTTCATCGCTATAGACTTTTTTATAGTTCTTTAACTTTATATTTCCATAACGAATCGTATCTTGCAACGCATCAATTAAATGTGGAAGATTCATTGAAAATGTATACTTACTTTTTAATTCCTCTTCACTATATAAAGAAAGATATTTACGACATGCTACCTCTAAAGAAACCTCGTCCTTTTCCACAATGCCATCCCAATCCACATAAGATAGATCGGCACATACTAACATATCCACCTCATTAAAGGGACGAACAGAAAAGTCGATATCTCTTCTTAAACGTACATAATTTAATAAGTTTTCCATAGTCAACCTCACTACAACGATTTTACAATATACAAAAGGATTAGCCAAATGACTAACCCAATTTTTTCGATAATTTTATATAATGATCTGCATTTGAAAGAATGTCAGAAACCTGAGATTCTGAAGTCTTTTTAATGATTTTAGCCGGTACTCCAACCACAACACTCTTTTGTGGAATCACCATATTTTCAGGCACAACACAACCAGCACCGACGATACTATGCTTTCCTATATGAGCTCCATTTAAGATAATAGCACCCATACCAATAAGCACCTCATCCTCAATCGTACAACCATGCACAATAGCCCCATGACCAATCGTGACACGATTACCAATTTTTAATGGATAACCACAATCCGTATGCAAAACACACTGATCTTGAATATTGGTTTCCTGCCCAATTTCAATCGTTTCTTCTTCACTACGAATCACAGCGTTATACCAAACACTTGAACCTTCACCAATTGAAACATTACCTAAGATAGTTGCATTACTTGCACACAAAAAATCCTTTTTAACCTCATCCAGTCTCTTACAAAGCCAAACCACACCATGCCACGCATCAAATTTTATACCACAAGAAGGCAATGCCCCATACATAGTAAAGCCATGCTTTTTATGAAAAGCTATACTTTCTTCATTCGAATCTGTAATACATGAAATGATCCAACGTATGTTTAATTTTCTACAATCCGCTTCAAGCTGATCTAGCATTTTTGAAGGCAAGCCATAATGTTTTCCTTCTTTAAAATAAATAGTAAGTTCTATACAATACTTATACGCCTCTTTAGAAAAAGCAGGGTGCACATAGCCATAACCAATTAAAACATCATTATTAAATGCGACATAAAATGGATTTGTCTTTGAAATTTCCACCATATGTTCTTTAAATACATCAAAAGAATCTGGCACAACATCAAATATAGCTGTACTTGTCTTTACATAATATACATAGATTGGATATATACTTTCTAAATCTTTTTCTTGAAGTAAACGTAACTCTTGCATAAAACCTCCTATTGAATTTCTAAACTTGAATCGGCTGTTAAACTTGCATCTCCTCTTCTTCCAGAAAGATAAGCGATGGTTCCTGCAACACCAATCATACTTGCATTGTCTGTACAACAATACATTGGAGGCACTGTAAACTCAACTTCTGGATATTCATTTCTTAATTCTTCTACTTTTTCACGATTGACCATATCAATCTGATTATCACAATCTACTGCCGCATATCCTTTTTCTTCCAGACAATTGATAATTTTTCTTTTCACCTTTAATGTATTTAACTCCGACTTCTCCTTCATATAAACAGACCGAAAAGTTTGCGCTGTTTTTTTACTTCTGCATTCATTTCAGATTCTACGGTTTCTTTCTTTTCTTCTTTTTCCGTAATTCGATTTTGTCCGCACCCTGTAAAAACAATAAGAACTATCAATATCATCGCAAATATCTTACATATGTAATAATTCCCCATAAAAATTTTTTTATCCTTCAAAATACTCATCCAATACTGTTGCATCTTTTTTAACAACATAACCACTTCCACCGATTCCTTTCACATTCTCAACCATACTGATAAGAAGAATTGGTTTGTCCACGCTTTTATCTGCCGTAAACACCGAAAACCACCCGATTTCTTTGCCAGAAGTATCTTCTTTCGTTGCCTTCAACTCGGCTGTCCCTGTTTTTCCAGCCAGCAAAATATCGTCACGATGTGCAGCATATCCGGTTCCTTCCGGATCATTTACAACACCTTCCACCCCTTGCATAATTTCTTCTACATTTTCTTTACTAAACGCATTTTCTATCCATGTTTCACCGGATGCTTCTTCTTTGTATTTCAAATACGGTTTTATCATATTCCCTTCATTTAAAAATGAAGTATAAATACTTGCCAGATGTAATGGATTTACAAGAATCTGCCCTTGCCCATAACCACTATCTGCCAATTGTATTTCTGTTTCTATTTTATCTGTATTGGAATATGTTGATTCCTGCATCGCAATCTCAAACGGCATATTCTGATTAAATCCTATTTCATTTAAAGTATTCATAAAATTCTCACTACCAATTTTAAGAGCTGCCTTTGCAAAATAAATATTATCAGAATAGATAATTGCATTTTTCATAATAACCGGTTCATATTCATGAAGTGTTGTCACTTGATAAGATCCCCAAGACGAATCTTTCTGCCATGCCAAACCTTCATTTCCAAAATCTTCTTTTGGATCTATGCTTCCCGTTTTCAACCCAATTCCTGCCACAACTGGTTTAAATGTTGAGCCAGGACACCATACTTGACGAAAACGATTATATAATGGCTTCTTTTCATCTTCGTTTAATGATGTCCATTTCTCTGATGATAAGCCCCGTATAAATTCATTATTATCATAAGATGGGGTACTTACCAAAGCCAATACTTCTCCCGTATAAGGATTCATTGCGACAGAACACCCCGGATCTTCTTTAAACTGCTCGTATAATGATTTTTGCAAATCGGAATCTATCGTTAATCTTATATCCATACCATCTTCTTTAAAAATACTTGCAAGAACCTCTTTTACTTCCCCATCACTATCCAAAATCTTTATATCACAACCATCTTTTCCTTTTAATTGCTTTTCGTATAACTTTTCCAACCCAGATCTTCCGATTACACTTTCAGCTGAATATCCTTCCCCTGGATGATTTTCCAAATCTTCTGCTGTTACAGACTGTACATAACCAATTAAATGAGCTGCTGCTTCCCCTAACTCATAGGTTCTAACTTCCACATCTGATAGCATAACCCCTGGAATTTCCAAAAGTTTATTCTGACAATCCTGCTCCTCAAGTGTCTTTTCTTCTGGCTGTATTTTCATTAAATCTATTTCTTCTACTTTCGGAATAGTTTCAATTGGTACAAAAGAATCTTCTTTTACCCACTTTGCTGTAAGTTTGTTATTTATTGTTTCTACATCTATCTCTAATAACTCCGCTATTTTTTCAATAGATACATTCCTGTCTTCCAGCTTTCCCGGTATAATGCCAACTGATGTTGCTACTCCTTTTCCTGCAAGCATTTTACCATCTCGGTCTAATATTTCTCCTCTCTCCGCTTTTGATGTAGTAACACTTATTTTATCATCACTCTCTAAATCTGGAAAAATCAAACTATCCTGCCATACTAATTTATATCCCTGTTTCGTTTTCTTCAGTTCTGCCATATTGTCAAATTGTATTGTTCCGGCAATTGTATTACATGATGTTTCATACGAAAGCGTAACTGTATCTGCTTTTTTCTCTTTCACAGCTATATGACTGATTTTAATGTCACTGACCTCTATTCCTTCGTATATCTTAGAATTTCGTTGTATGTACTCTTCTTTTGTCAGATAAACTTTTTCATCTGAATCTATCATAGTGTACATTACTTCATATTCCTTTTTTCAATATGGTTCATATATTCCATAAGTGTATTTTCTGGTGATTCCGTTATAGTCCTTTTTAATAAAATACCTCCTGAAACAGCAATTACTGTTATAGCCACTATCAGCCCAAAAATCTTACAAGTGTAAGATTTTTGGGTGCTTTGCTTTTTCCGTTTTCTTTTCATAGATACCCCTTTCTTCTAATTATTTTATTTTTCTAAATCTTACACCTGTAATATTTAGAAGTCAAGTCTATTTTTAGGAATTGTATACAACGGATTCAATATTAGACTATCATATTCTTTCTCCTGCCTTTTAATATGCCGGAACACCGTATCCATAGATGTTACTGCTTCCAATACTATAACTCCGTCTTGCCACCTTATCTCCACTGTTTCCTTCAATGGTATTCACTGTTCCACCGCTGACACTCTCCACAATTCCAACGTGGTCAATCGTTCCATTGTTTCCCCAATCAAAGAAAATAATATCTCCTGCCGCCGGGGTATAACTTCCGTCACGGAACCTACCTTTACTTTCAAACCACTTCACACCGTCCGAACAAAGAGAAAATTTCGGAATGACTCCACTCTGAATATAACCGCTCTGGTCTGCACACCAGGACACAAAGCAGGCACACCACTCTACCCGACTTCCAAATCCATACCAGCTCCAGTAAGTTGTCCCACTTTTCCCTTCCTGCGATGCTGCCACCTGAACGATTGCCTGATTGCCGATACCTGTCGGGATTCTTCCAAATGCATAATACTGAAGCACATGTGGTACATACTGCTTGTCCCCATAACTGCTCCACCCCATTCTCTGTGCCATCATATCAGAAAATTCTGCTGCATTGGCAAGGGTATATCCACCTCTAGCTTTCGCCCATTCCAGATATCCATTTCCATAATTGTAGCTTTGCAATGCCAGTTTAATATTTTCCATATCCAGAGGATTTTTTACTCCTGCACGTTCCAGACAGCTTTTTATTTCCTGCACACCACAAGAAATCGAATACTCTGGATCTGTGATTCCATTTGGCTGTCTGGGATATTTTGTATTAAAGCTTCCTTCTGAACACTGCATCGGGTCAAGTCCTCTCCCGCCTGATTCCTGCATCATAATGGCTTTGATTAGTTCCACATACTCTCCAATGCCATATTGATTTGCATACTGTCGGATTAGTGGTTCGTATGCTTCTACTTCTGCACTGACGGAAGAAACCGTACTGGAATTATCCCCACCTGTCAGGCATAGAAAACCACCAAATAAAATGACGATAATCAAAATCATAACCGCAATCCAACCACCTGCAGTCAATGCACTCAGTAATGCTTTTGTAGCTTCAATCAACGCTTTTATCGCATGTGTTACCGCTTTTGCTGTCTTTTTCACTGCAATCTTGGTATCTCGTGCTGTCTGTCTTACTGTCTGCACTGCTTTTTCTGCCTTTTTCATGGAATAATGCATTGCTTGGACAGAAGCATTTGCTATCTGCTCCGATGTTTTGATACTGGTCCTTCTTTCATTTCCTGTATTTCTTCTTCCGGTCTGTCTGCCCGGATCTTGACCGCAATCATTTTTTCTCTGGCGGTTGTCGGTGCACAATTCACTCCAGATACATACTGTTCCATCAGTTCTTCCGCTTCTCCGACAAGTTCCATTTCCATAGATTCAGATTGCCTCCGTCTGATCTTTTCTGCATTCACCGCATAGGTAATCACATCATTAAGTCCTTGTAATTGCCCAGTTTCACTTTCTGAAATCAGTCCTTGGCTCGTCTGTTCTTTGGTCTTATCTGGATTTTCCGCATAATTGATTACTTTTCCAATCCAACCTTTGATGCTCCAGATTGATGTCACTGCCATGATTCGTTTTTCTCCGGAAGTATTACTGCTTCTGTAATCTTACGGACCGCTTCATTGAACTTCCACACTTCCTGATCGTAACGCTGCACATCTATCACATTTAACACATGTGCTTTCTGTGCAATCTGATTTAAGTTATTTCCAATCTTATGAAGTTCCCGCATCATAGAATAATAATCTGGCGGCGGTGCGTCTCTTGGAACAACACCAGAAATCAACTGTCTCAGGTAAGCTTCCCGGTTCAGTCCGCTTTTCTTTACTTTCTTATCCAATGCCTCTGCTTCTTTTTTGTTCAATCGGAAAAGGATTGCTACATTACGTTTTCTCAACGCTCCATCTCCTTTACTTTCTGTATAGAATCTGGTTCCTGGCGAATCTGGTGTTTTTCTTTATCGTAACTGTAAACTCTGTCTGAGAGAACCTCCTGCCGTTCCACTTCATTTTTATTTACTTCCCGTACCATTTCACCAAGCATTTTCGGTTCCATCTCTCCATTATCCGGAACAATCAGAACTTCATGCACAGATGACGGTAACACATAAAATCCTTCTGGAAAAAGCTGTTCCAATTTATTTAAAACTTCTGGCTGCATGATCATAGATGCTCCATATTGCTTTTCTACATTCGTAAGTGCATACAGCATATCATGTGAACGAAGTCCAAAATCAACATTTTCATCTAACAGGTTTGTTGCATGTCCTTCTTCATTAAAAATACTCAACAACATTTCGTCAATTGACTGAAGAATCGGTGTATTTACAGGCTGTGTATTTGCTCTGGCCTGCTGGAACATTTCCTTTGCATCCACATTCCACATCTTAAGATGTTCATTTTTCACCTTCATAGTCGCTTTTCCATCGTTAGACTCTACCGGGAAGTCCACATAACAGATAGCCGACAGATCTTCCATATTTTCATGAGGCATTTCCTGTAACATTCGTTTGTTTGCCTGGGTGTTCACAAGCATCACTGCCAGATGCTCCTTCACTGAATCATAATCCATTGGGTTGATACCACTGTGCAAAAACGGAACATTGCCTGCTTCTTCCATGCATCTTGCAATTTCATTCATCACTTTCTCAACGGGTTCACCCAAACGTATTTCATTGAAGAACGGTTCTACATAGACAACTGGGCACACATTTTCTTCCTGTAATCTTACCTGTACACCTACCATCTGGACTCCATTATTTTTATTCATCTGCATTACCTGAAATTCTGCATTCTCATATTTAGCTGGAAGAAAATTCCGGATGTCCTTTGCTACACCTTCCGCAAATACCTTTTCTGCTATCATCTCTTTTGCAATCATTTCTTCTGTTCTCCCTTCTTCTTGTTCATTTTCTTTAAATATTCCTGATATCGTCTTTCTGCTTTCTTCTTGTCTTTCATTGATACTTCAACCAGCATCTTGTATCTCCTTTCTTTTTGTCTACTTAATCTTGTTAATCTGTAACAGGCACATCAACACTACTCCTATAATGCCACCTACTAATACTCCACAAATAAACTTCAACATTATTACTTTCTCCTTTTCCATTTTCCGAGGGTTTCAGGGATTCTCCCTGACAAGCTGCCGGAGGACTGACAAACAGGAAACCTGTATGGCAATCCAAAGGCGTTGCTTGCTGGTATTGTGTATTCTTCTACTCCTGTCTCACGGTTCCGGACATCAGAAGATTTACTTGCCGAAAAGGCAAATGCTTTTCTATTCTTTCAGTTCACAAATCCCGCAAGTTTCACACAAATATTCACACTCTGTGCATCGTACATTTTCATCAGTTGCCATGCATTCTTCACTCACCGGGCAATACTTTTGACAACTTTCACACTGCTCCGTACAGTCTTCTTCTGACACTTTCTCAGCAATAATTCCAAGTAATTCATTCTGTTCTTTTTCTTCTTTCACATGTGTTTCCAGAAAAATCTTCAACAGTTCTTCACTGTCCACATCATCTTCCATCGTCAAAATCAACTCTTTCTTATGCACGACCTTCAGCTCATATCTTGCAATTTTCATATCTTTTTTCACCTTCTATCTCTCATATTTTCATGACCTGACATACTCTTTTTCGTGCTTTTTTCTCGCTTTGTAATCGCCAGATTTAACTTGATACAGAGCAGATCGTTGTAATCTTTTCCTTGTTTTGGCGGTACATCTTTTACCTGATATTGCTTTGGAAGCACTGCAGAAATTGCTTTTGTGGCAAGTCTTCCAATACGGTCATTGTCCAAATGCAATACGATTGTTTTCACCTCTGGATGCATTTTTAGTGCTCTTGCCAATGCTGCAGGGACTTTACTTTTTTCAATTTCTTTTGCTGGCTGATAGACACCTGCCAGTGACAATAAATGTTCTCTTCTCCACTCCTTCCCCTCCAATTTCTGCAATGTTGCATAAGATAGCAGATCAATGGCTGACTCAAACAGATGCACCGTATCATTGGGTTTTTCTGTAAAAATGGAAAAAGAGTAATTCTTATCGCTTCCATTTGCTTCTCCGATAAAACTGGTTCCGATTCCCCTAATAGCTGCATATTTCGGATTTCCTTTCTCATCCATCCCTACAAACACCGTATTATGATGAAATTCACTTTCATAAACTCTTCCAGACTCTAAGCAAAACTGAATGATTTCATTATCAATCCCACGTTCAGAAAGATACGCAATCACTTTCTGATTATCTTGATTTTTCCTTGGCAACAGTAACTGTTTCTCCATCGGAACATTCTCAGATGCAGAAAGAGGCGGCTGAATATTTGCCCGTTCTGCAAGCAATTCAACCGCCTCTAAAAAACTGTATTCTCTTACTTTGATCAGATAATCCAGTGCTGATCTGCCACCGGTTCTCTGACTCCACCACATCCATTTCCCATTTGATATTTTCAAACTATCGTGTGTTCTGGTAGTGTAGGTGTTGCCAGAAAAGTGAACTAATTCGTATGGTTCATAATTTTTCAAGTACGTAAGCAAATCCATCCGCTTGACCTCCCGCACGACCGATGGTGGTATATATGGCATAATTTTCATCTCCTTTCTTGCCTTAGATTGATATTATTGGGGATAATATCCAGGCATGAAAATAGCCAGGTGATTCCTTGAGTTGGAACCATCTGGCTATGTAGATTTTATTTCCATTTTTTTACTATTTCTTCGACCAAAACTTCTATTCTATGTCTTGACATATTATCACAATCTTCTTTTATTTTTTCACAATACTGCAAGAATTTTTCAGCATCTGAATGATACAAAACATACATAATATTATAACACGTATGATATCTATCCTCATCCACATTGTCTACTGGAAAAGAAATTTTATTATACAAATTGTCTATCTCTGATATGATAATATCATGATAATAACTACTATCAAAATTATTTCTAAGTTTATATGAATACTCATAAGCCTTTTTCCCATGAGTTGTTTTTTTCAAATATCCCACATATGTCTCTATTAAAAATTTCATCATTTCTTTATTTTCTTCTTGATATATTCTTTTTGTCTTTTCCGATGACATGTGAAACAAATCATATGAATACGATAGCATTTCCTCTTTCCCATCTAAAACAGTTTTTTCCAGCATTTCTTCTAAAATATTTCTATATTCTGATAAAACACTTTCATTATTTTCCTCTAAAACATCACTCCAAACAACATACGCATCTGCAAATTCATTTAATTCTGCTAAACTCTTTGCTTCAAGCATTTTCTCTCTTAAAATAGGTAATACACTCCTTATTTCCTCATCTGACTTATAATAGTTAGGCTTATCTCCTGAATTAAGAAATAACTTGTATTCAGCCTCCAATTGTTCTTCATTTAGTACCCCTTCCTCATAATATTTCAGTATCATTTCTACCAAATTTGTACTACACTTTATTCCATAAAGATATCTGCCAATTCTATGCTGAAGCATATTTCCAATCGTATTTGTCATTTTTTCTACAGAATCAGTATTAGTATTATCAGAATCAATTTCTTTATAGTACAAGTTTTCTATACTCTCCACAACAACAGCAAAGCATATTAACCTTAATTCTTCTTTAAATTGCTCACTCATGTCACTATTACAAAACAATTTTACATCTTCAAAAAAACGTTGCGCCTTTTCGAGCGTCCGTAAATTTTTGACTTTATGGATTTCCAAGAATTTTTCAACAAAGTCTGCATGGATATTCATTTTACTCCATGTCACTTTCTCTGCACGTTCTGTAATATGATATATTCTTTCAATGACCTTTTCATTATACTTTTCAAATACAACTTTTTTGTCCGATTGTATTTCATCTGTATTCGCAATCACAATAACTTTTACATAATTACATTGCTTGAGTTCTTCTATAATTCCAAATATATCTTCCAAATTTATGTCATCACTCATTCTTTCCAAGTCATCTATTACAATAATATGAACAGAAGTAAACTCTTTTGACAATAATAAAAACAATTCTCTTTCATTGGCAATGCTTTGTACTACTTCCTTTGCCTGACCAACTTTATCCCAAATTTTCGATAGACCATCTAAAACATTATTAGCAATTTCACCTATTTTCCCACCAATATTATTCTTTAAAGCCAATTGAAATAACGCTTCATGATATATTTGTTTTGGGTCTTTTAAACCAAACATTGATATTTTACAAACATTGGGATTTGCTTCTAATGCCTCATTTACCGCATAAGATTTTCCAATTCCCCATGTTCCATCAAATAAAATTGCTCTATACGGTAGATGATCTATGTCACTGATTATATTTTTTATATTATCTGCTTTCATACTGTATCTTTCCATCCCTATTTTTCATCTAACAACTTATTTTCCATCATCATTCCGAATATCATCAATAATCCGACCAATATTACATGTAATCTGTCCCTTACACTGATGAATATCCTCATTGATTTTCTTTTCCTGCTCAATAGCAATCTCTATATTCTTCGCCAGTTCTCCAATTGCAGAATTCTTTTTGGGATTGATTCCTGTTCTGGCAAGTAACAGCTTATAGATAAATGTCTGATGTCCATCTTTTTCATTCTGGATAATCTGTTCAGCATTTGGCTCAATATCATCTTCGTATGAGTTTTCATAATGCAACAGCAGGAACAATTCAAATGCCGGATTGCTGACCGCTAATATATTATTCTTTTCACCTTCTGCTACCAATTCGTCATAATCAAGTACTTTCTCTTCAAAAATATCTCCATCAAATACAACAATCATCTTATCCCGTTCTTTATCAAATGCTATTTTTGAATTTTCTTTCTGATTTTCTGCAAATTCAATCAAACGTCTTGGAAATGAAATGTCCCTGTCTCCCTCTGTTTTTTCAAGTAACCGGATATCGATCAATGGATGAATATTTAACTCTTTTCGGATATCAATTAACTTTTTGAAATACCATGTTTCAGTATTTGCACCCTCACATATGAAAAAGTACTTACGATAAGGCTCAATCTGTTCTTCTTCATCTGTAGTTCTGCTATTCCAATTCGTATAACTTCTTACTGGAGCCAAGGCTACTCCTCCTCTCTAAAGTCGAATGTTGAAAATACCGGTATCGCACCATATCTTCCTTCCAGATATGCCTTGCTCAACACCTTATCATACCTCTCCTTGAAACGATCTAAGGAATAAATAGAGCTTGCATTTTCTGCGTTACGTTCTACAAACCAGATTTCATCCCTTCTAAAAATAGCCTGATCCATAATGGATGATTCATGTGTAGTGAACAATAGCTGCATACGCTGCTCATCATGTAGCTGCATAAACAATTGCAAAAATCGTTCTGTCAGCTTCGGATGTAAGCTTCTCTCCAATTCATCCACAACATAAAGAACATCTTCTCGTTTATTCAACAGCATATCCATCAAATCGAATAATCTTCTTGTTCCATCAGACTCTTCATCAAAACCGAACTCATAAAATGACTTATTATGATGCAACCGGATTGTTGTGACCTTCGGTTCAGAATGTCCTTCAACTTCGATATTAAAGAAAGTTTCCTTCGACCTCATCGTCATTCTGAATGATGGTTCTTCCTGCTCTTCCATTCTATTTTTTACATGCTGCATCATCTTATCAAATACTGATTTCGGCAATGCATTTGATAACTCATCCAATGTAATTTCTTCAATTTTCACCTGGCTGATTCCCGTATCAAATGTTTTGATCAATTTGTTAATCAGCTTCAGCGAATTATCATCATAATAATATTCCAAATCAATCAATGGCGTATCCGGTGTGATAATCGAAATATGATTCTGAATCCAATCATATACATCCCGGAAGAACAATAATTTAGATCGTGTGCTATATTTTTTTCCACGATTCATTTCTGTCAGGAACAAAGATGTTTCATTTCCTTCAAAATCATCTGCATAGGTTTCAAATTTATTTTTTTCTGTGTTTATCAGCGTAATACCATCATTTAACACCGGACGTTTGCTTCCTTCTCGTTCAAAGAGACATTTTGCTGAACCATTCTGATATAATTCATATAACCATTCTCCGGTTACTTTTCGTCTGCTTAAAACTGCGGAAAAACCATAGGCATAAAATTTGTCACCTACAGTAATCTGAATTTCAAAACTACTTTCTCGTTCCTTATTCTCCTTCCGATTCTTACAAAACATCTGTGTAGCTTCTATCGGAATACCATTGCAGACACTATCTTTAAAAAATTTAAAGAACAATGCCAGATTGGTCTTTCCAGATGCATTTGCTCCATAAACTACTGCATATTTTAATAACTGGGTACTTTTTATCTTTAACCTGTGATTTGCATTTGTTCGTATTTTATTTGAGGAAATCATTGTCAGCTCTGCTGCTTTATCAAAAGATTTAAAATTTTCAACACTTACTTTTACTAACATTCTTATACACCTCCACCTTTATTATATGTTTTACTCTTCTCTCAGTCAATGCAAATTCTCTTATTTAGAGATTTTTTCGTTATATATTGTTTCTTTTTCTATTTTTAACAATTTTATTTTGAGTTATGCATATAATATCAATGTATAAGTCAGCTTTTTGTAGCGACACTATTTTACTAATGCCGCTACATGAAATATTACAATAAATAAAAACTTCTAATTCTTTTTTCTTCTATCTCTCCCAATCCATCCTTCCTGTCACATTCAACATCTTTTCTTCTCGGAAGCTGAGCATCTTTCCATTAGTTCCACCGACAA
>ERZ827168.4163-NODE-4163-length-13621-cov-4.800162_pt1 | contig 13621 bp, 11 predicted proteins | sample MGYA00519868_ERZ827168 | MGnify/ENA primary metagenome ERZ827168 (study PRJEB31778, sample SAMEA3449271) | human gut metagenome | biome: human gut; feature: human-associated habitat; material: faeces | place: United Kingdom | collected 2010/2012 ...
CGACGTGCTGTCGTACATCCGTCTGTTCGCCATCGGACTCTCGGGCGGCGTGCTGGCGCTGGTGTTCAACAGCCTCGCGCTGGGCATCACGGGTCTCGACGGCGATCTGTCGGCCTCGCCCTGGTGGGCTGTGGCATTGCAGATCGTGGGGGCATCGATCATCCTGCTCATCGGGCACGGCATAAATCTGTTCATGTCCACCATCTCGTCGCTGGTTCACCCCATGCGTCTTACCTTCGTGGAGTTCTACAAGAATGCGGGATTCGAGATGACTACGCGCTCGTTCCAGCCGCTCACCGACGAAACAAACAAATGATAAATCAAAATTAAATTCAATAACACAAACGATTATGGAAAATTCAACAGCATTGATTTTGGCCTACGTGGGCGTTGCCCTCATGGTGGGTCTGGCAGGTATCGCTTCGGCGATCGGCACCTCTATCTGCGGTCAGGCGGCCGTGGGCGCCATGAAGAAGAACGACGGCGCTTTCGGTAGCTACATGGCTCTTTCGGCACTGCCCGGTTCGCAGGGTCTCTACGGTTTCGTCTGCTTCTTCATGGTGACGAGCATCTACAACATCATCACCCCCGAGATCACCATGTTGCAGGGTGCCGCCGTGTTCGGCATCGGCGTGCTGGTGGGTATCGTCAACCTGGCTGCCGCCGTATATCAGGGCAAGGTGTGCGCCAACGGTATCGCCGCCATCGGCAACGGTCACGACGTGATGGGTAAGACGCTTATTCTGGCCGCTTACCCCGAGCTTTACGCCATCCTTACCGTTGCGGCTACGTTCCTTATCGCAAGCGCGGTGGCATAGCCGTAAATATGCGTTACACGAAAACGGCTCTCCCGAAAAGGAGAGCCGTTTCGCGTTCATTTACGTCGGGATCTACCCGATCGGGTTGCGTTCGATCTCGAACATCGCCAGAGCTACGGCGTATTCGCGCACTTCGCTTCTCGACGCGAGCCGACAGTAGCGGTAGTCGGCAGGCAGACGACACCGCAACGAAAAGTCGATGAGGTTGTCGGTGCATGATTCCAGCATGATGCCGTCGGCGTTGCGGCTGCCGAAGACTGCCCAAAGGGCATCGTCGTCGGGACAGTCGGGATCGGTCTTGTGAAACAGATAGATCTCACCCGTTTCGAATTCGATGTTTCCTTGCGGCCGATCGATGACGGCCGTGGTCTCGCAGCTTGTGCTGACCTGACATTTGATTCGTTTCATATTAAAATTGTTTTGATTTAATAAAAATGCGCGGTTCTTTTGACTCTCGCGCAATGTGAAAAGCAAATACAGGTCGAATGATTCCGTGTAGTTGCCTTATGGAACACAATATTTGATAAATGCGACGTTCGCCGTGCGTGAAATACGCCGTTTGTCTGCGTCTATGGTCCGTTCGGTTCTCGGGAATGCCGTATACGGCTCTCTGCGGGAGGCGGCCGGGGATGTCTTCTGTCGGTTAAATGGATGCCAAAAATCGCGGGATTGCGAATTTTGTCGTATATTTGTTTCCAAATACTCATTCGTTATGAAAAGTTTTATGGCTGCTCTCGTCGCCGTTGCCGTCGTGGTGTCGTGCGCGTCGCGTTCGAACAGCGCGAATAACGGAGTCCGACGGACGGCTGTCGTGGAGCCCGTACGTTACGGCTATAATGTCAAGGCCGTGTATCCGCATCTCAAGTCGAGCTACACGCAGGGCCTGCAATTCGCCGACGGCGTGTTGTGGGAGGGCACGGGCGAGTGGGGCGAATCGGTGTTGCAGCGCGTCGACCTCGAAAGCGGCAAGGCCGAAGTGCTGGTTCGCCTGCCGCGCAACGAATTCGGCGAGGGCATCACGGTGCTCGGTGACAAGATATACCAGCTTACGTGGACCAACAATACGGTGCATATCTACGATCTGAACGGCAAACTTCTGAAGAACGTCCGCTACCCGGGCGAGGGCTGGGGCCTCACCAGCGACGGCGAGCGGCTTTACATGTCGAACGGCTCGTCGCAGATATACAGGGTCTCTCCCGACAGCTTCAAACGCGAGGGCAGTTTTACAGTGACGCTCCGCGGCGAGCCCGTGCAATACATCAACGAACTGGAGTGGATCGACGGCCGCATTTGGGCCAATGTCTACACCACCGATTACGTGATTATCATCAATCCCGAATCGGGCGTCGTGGAGGGCGTGGTGAATTTCTCGGGCCTTCTGAAATCCGAAGATATGGATACAGACACCGACGTTCTGAACGGAATCGCTTACGACGCCTCGTCGGGACGGATATTCGTCACGGGCAAGCGGTGGAGCAAACTATTCGAAGTGGAGTTGGTAAAACAATGAATATGACATTACTCGAACGAGCTGCCGAACGTATGTTGCTTCTGGACGGCGCCATGGGGACCCGACTCATGGAGCGGGGCGCGGAGGGATGCCTCGAGGCGCTGTGCCTCACCGATCCCGATGCGGTCGCCGCCGTGCACGGGGAGTATCTCGATGCAGGAGCCGACATAGTGACCGCCGACACCATGTGTGCCGACGCGTTGTGTCTGGAGCGCTACGGATTGCAGTCGCGCTCTTACGAACTGGCGCGCGCGGGAGCCGAGATAGCCCGCGCGGCTGCCGCGAAGTACTCCACGTCCGAGCGTCCTCGGTTCGCGGCGGGTTCGGTGGGACCCACCACCCGCAATCTGTCGCTCGCGACCGACATTGGCCCCGAACGCATGGCCGAGGTCTATTCGGATGTGATCCGCGGCCTGCTCGACGGCGGCGCGGATGCCATCCTCGTCGAGACGGCGATGGATGCCGCCAATGTGAAAATAGCGGTGGCGGAGTGCCGCAAGCTGAATCGGGACATTCCCGTGATCGTGTCGGCGGTTCTGTCGCGCATCGCGGGACGCGTTGCGAGCGGCGCGCCGATAGCGACTTTTCTGGGCGATCTGCCGCTCGACGATATCGACGTGCTGGGGTTCAACTGCTCAAACGGTCCCAAGGCGATGGAGGCTTCGTTGGCGGAGCTCGCCTCGCTTTGCGACAAACCCCTGATCGCCTATCCCGCGGCGGGCGATCCGCCGTTGGCGCCGCACCGTTTCGCCAAGGAGATGGAGCGTATATGCCGCTCGGGCGCGGTGAGCATAGTCGGAGGGTGCTGCGGAACGGCGCCGTCGCATATCGCGCAGCTTGCCAAGGTGGCGGGGCGCTGCCGTCCGCGCAGACGCACAGCCGAAAAACGCAATGTAACGGAACAGATATTATAAGTCATGGATATAAAGGATTTTCGCCGCGAATTGCATCGCAGAGCCGAACTTTCGTTCGAGGAGCATGCCACGGCGGCTTTCATAGCCGAGCGTCTGTCGGAGGCGGGCATCGAGTTCCGCCCGATAGCATCCACGGGCCTGCTGGCCCGCATAGAGGGGCGTCGCGGAAACGCCAAACGTTGCGTGGTGCTTCGCGCCGATATCGACGCGCTGCCGATTGCGGAGCTTACGGGCGTGGAGTGGGCGTCGCGCAGCGAGGGCGTGATGCACGCCTGCGGTCACGATTGCCATGCGGCGGTGCTGTACGGCGTTCTGAAACGTTTGCAGGCCGATCCCGATTTCGAGGGTACGGTTCTCGGACTGTTTCAGCCCGGTGAAGAATGCGCCCCGGGCGGTGCGTCGCTGGTGCTGGCCGAGAAGCCGTTCGACGCATACGATGTCGAGGCGGTGATAGGCGAGCATGTCGACGCCGATCTGGAGGTGGGCGAGATAGGGTTCTGCCCGGGCAAGTTCATGGCTTCGGCCGACGAGCTCTACTTCACGGTGAAGGGCGTGGGCGGCCACGCGGCCATGCGCAGCCGCATAAAGGATTCGGTGGTGGCCGTGGCCGACCTTATAATGCGCCTCAATACGCTCAACAGCGACGTGTGCGTGGTGTCGGTGGGTAAGGTGACGGCCGACGGCGCCACCAACGTCATTCCCGAGCGGACGTCGTGCGCGGGCACCATGCGCACGTTCAACGAGAACCTCCGCGCCCGCGTGAAGGAGATGATAGCGCACATGGCCGAGGAGATCGAGTACAAATACGACGTCGAGGTCGAGACGGACATACGCCACGGCTATCCGTGCGTGGAGAACGATCCCGGACTCACTTACGAAGCTATGCTGCTGGCCGACAGCTGCGGTTTCAAGGTGTGCGACCTGGAGATGCGCACCACGGCCGAGGATTTCGGCTTTTACACTCACGCGTACCCTTCGCTCTTCTACCGTCTGGGCGTGGGTCGCGCTTCGGGACGCTCGCATACGGCGACGTTCCTGCCCGACGAACGGGCTTTGGAGATCGGCGAGGAATTTATGTATCGCCTGACACTTAATGTATTGAACAGATGAAACAAGGAAAGAAAAGAGATTCGCGCCGCGGCGCTTCGGCAAATGCCGACGTCTCGGCACGGGACCGCGAAGCGTTCGTGGTGAATATGTTCAGGGAGTTCCCCGAAAGGGCGTTCGCGCTCAAGCAGCTGGTGGCCGCCTCGGGCGGCAATTCGCGCGATGCGCGCTACGCCGTGCGCGAGATAGCGGAACGTCTGGCCGACGAAGGCGTGGTCGAGCGATGCGGCCGCGACAAATACCAGCTCTCGGTGGCCCAGCTGCCGCGTTACGAGGGCGTGGTCGACATGGTGGGCTCGGGTGCCGCATACGTGCGCGTCGAGGGTCTGGAGAGCGACATATACGTCACTCCGCGCAACACCAACTATGCGTTGGACGGCGATCGGGTCGAGGTGGCTTTGCAGCGCAAGCCGCACCGCGCGGGCGATAACCCCGAAGGCGTGATCACGGCCGTGCTGGAGCGAAGCGGAAAACGCTACGTGGGCGTCGCCGAGGTGACGCGTTCCACCATGTTCGTGCATCCCGATTCGCGCAAGCTGCCGATGGATATCTATTTTTCGCGCCGCGAATGCCGCGAGGTGAATGACGGCGACAAGGTGGTGTTCCGCATCGACGAGTGGCGCGAGGGCGACAAGAGTCCGCGCGGCGTGCTGCTCGAAGTGCTGGGCCGCACGGGCGACAACGATACCGAGATGCACGCCATACTGGCCGAATACGACCTGCCCTACAAGTTCGCCGACGAGGTGTCGGGAGCCGCCGAGGCCATCGACAGCCGTATTACCGAGGCAGACTACGCCGAGCGCCGCGACTTCCGCGACGTGACCACCTTTACGGTCGATCCGGCCGACGCCAAGGATTTCGACGACGCGCTGTCGATCCGCAAGGTGGAGAACGGCGTTTGGGAGATTGGCGTGCACATCGCCGACGTGACGCACTACGTCCGTCCCGAGTCGGTGCTCGACTGCGAGGCGCGCGACCGAGGCACTTCGGTCTATCTGGTCGACCGTACGGTGCCGATGCTGCCCGAGCGGTTGTCCAACGAGCTGTGCTCGCTCCGCCCCAACGAGGAGAGCCTCTGTTTCTCGGCGGTGTTCCGCATGAACGAGAACGGCGACGTGCTCGACGAGTGGTTCGGCCGTACGGTGATCTACTCCGACCGCCGCTTCACCTATGCCGAGGCGCAGGCGCGTATCGAGACGGGTGCGGGCGATTTCGCCGACGAGATATGCGTGCTGAACGGCATTGCGCAGACCATGCGCCGCAACCGATTCAAGAACGGAGCCATCAGCTTCGACCGCGAGGAATTCAAGTTCATCCTCGACGAGAACGGCAAGCCGCTGGGCGTGTACACCAAGGAGCAGAAGGAGTCGAACCAGATGATCGAGGAGTTCATGCTGCTGGCCAACCGCCGCGTGGCCGAGTTCTGTTCGAGCCGCATCGCGGGGGGCCGAAAGACGCCGCGCACGATGGTCTACCGCGTGCACGACGAGCCGAACGAGGAAAAGCTGACCCGCTTCCGCGAGTTCGTGCTGCGCTTCGGGTATCAGTTCCGCGCTTCGAAAGGACGTGCGGTGGCCAAGGGAATCAACAAGCTGATGGCCGAGGTCAAGGGGCGTCCCGAGGCGAACGCCGTGTCGACGCTGGCGGTGCGGAGCATGGCCAAGGCGTTCTACACCACCGACAACATAGGCCATTACGGTCTGGCTTTCAAATATTACACCCATTTCACCTCGCCCATACGCCGCTATCCCGACATGATGGTGCACCGTCTGCTGGCGCACTATCTGGCAGGCGGCAAGTCGCCCGACAAGAAGGCGCTGGAGGCGCAGTGCGTCTATGCTTCCGAGCGCGAGGTGGTGGCGTCGGATGCCGAACGCGCGTCGATCAAGTACAAGATGGTGGAGTTCATGAAGGACAAGATCGGCGAGATGTACAAGGGCCATGTGTCGGGCATGAGCGAGTGGGGCATCTACGTGGAGCTGAACGACACCCATATCGAGGGCATGGCGTTCCTGCGCGACATCGAGGGCGACTATTATTCGTTCGACGAGGCGCGCTACGAGGTCGTGGGCCGCAACACGGGGCGTCGCATGACCCTCGGCGACGAGGTGTGGATACGCGTGAAGGGCGCCGATCTGCGCCGCCGCACGCTCGATTTCGAGTTGATAGTGCCTAAGCGCAAGAAATAATGGAGGCTCGGGAGATATTCGCCAAGGCGCGCGACCGCGCCATGCTGTCGCGCGAGGAAGCGTATTGGCTGTGGGAGCGGGCCGATCTGGCCGAACTGGCTGCCGTGGCCGACGAGGTGCGCCGCGCCGCGGTGCCCGATCCGAACGTGGTGACGTGGCAGATAGACCGCAACGTGAACATAACCAACGTGTGTATTTCGGGCTGCAAGTTCTGCAACTTCCATTGCAAGCCCCACGAGACGGAGCGGGCGTTCATCACCACTGTCGACGAATACCGTTCGAAGATCGACCGCATGCTGGAGCTCGGGGGCGACCAGCTGCTGTTGCAGGGCGGCCTGCATCCCGAGCTGGGCATAGAGTTCTACGAGGATCTTTTTTCCACGTTGAAGAGGCTCTATCCCTCGGTGCGCCTGCATGCGCTGGGTGCGCCCGAGGTGTCGCACATAGCCCGCGTGAGCGGACTTACTACCCGCCGCACGTTGGAGCGTCTGGCAGCCGCGGGGCTCGACTCGCTGCCCGGTGCGGGGGCCGAGATCCTCGACGACGGGGTGCGCCGCGCCATATCGCCCGCCAAGCCGAGTGCGGCCGAGTGGATCGAGGTGATGCACGAGGCCCACATGATGAATCTGCCCACCTCGGCGACCATGATGTACGGTCATGCGGAGACGCCGCGGCAGCGGATCGACCATCTGCTCGCCGTGCGCGACTTGCAGGCCCGCTGCCCGAAGGGCAACTACGGATTCATAGCATTCATTCCGTGGATATTCCGCTCGCAGGGCACGCGCCTCGAACGCGAGGGCATAGTTTCGCACTTCTCGCCGTTGGAGTATGTGCGCGTGATAGCCGTGAGCCGTCTTGTGCTGTGCAACATCCGCAACATACAGGCTTCGTGGCTCACCGTGGGCAAGGCTACGGCGCAGCTCGCGCTGCACGGAGGCGCCAACGACATGGGGTCGATCATGATCGAGGAAAACGTGGTGTCGAGCGCGGGGGCGCACAACAGTTTCGACGCCGAGGGCATCCGACGGGCCATCCGCGAGGCGGGTTTCACGCCGCGTCTGCGCGACCAGCTCTACCGCCTGCGTGACGATAAGGTCGCGGTCGCGGAATAAAAAGTCGCGCGGAATCCCATTAATTAATTAAAATTAATTACCTTTGCATCCCGAAATGCAATTATGCGCTGAAAAATAAAACAATATATAGTTATGGAGATTACAAGAGAACAACGTGAGCAAGGCACCTCGTTATTGAAGGTCGTCGTAAGCGAAAAGGATTATGGTGAGGCTGTGGACAAGATGCTGCGCGATTACAAGCGCAAGGCCAACATCCCCGGATTCCGTCCCGGCATGGTGCCTATGGGCGTGGTTCGCAAGATGTACGGCAAGGGCGCCGTGGCCGAGCAGTCGTACCGCACGGCTTCGAACGCAGTGTTCGAGTACTTGCAGAAGGAGGGCATCGACTACGTGGGCGATGTGATCCCCTCGGACGAGCAGGGCGACTTCGATTTCGACAACAACACCGAGCACGAGTTCCTTTTCGAGATCGGCGAGGCTCCCGAGGTCAAGCTCGATCTTTCGGAGAAGGACAAGCTGACCTACAACAAGATCGCCGTCGACGCCAAGATGCACGACGCCTACAAGGATAACTACCTGCGCCGCTACGGCCGTCTGGTCGACGTGGACGAGGTGAAGAACGACGAGGCTCTGACGGTGACTCTCGACAACGGCGACATGCGCATCGAGGATGCCTACGTGGGCCTTATCTCGATGAGCGACGAGGAGCGCAAGCCCTTCATCGGCAAGAAGACTGGCGAGAAGATGGACGTGAATGTCAACGAGCTTTACAAGACCGCTTCGCAGCGCGCCGCCATCCTTCAGGTCAAGGAGGACGAGCTGGAGGGCATCAACCCGCAGTTCACTATGGAGATCAAGCAGATCCGTCAGTTCGCCAACCCCGAGCTGAACGAGGAGTTCTTCAAGATGGCGTTCCCCGCAGGCAACGTCACGAGCGAGGCCGAGCTGGATTCGTTCGTCGACGCCGAGATCGAGAAGGAGCTGGGCCGCGAGTCGGACTATCTGTTCACGATCAACGTCCGCGACTTCCTCATGGAGAAGGCCGCTTTGCAGATGCCCGCCGAGTTCCTGAAGCGCTGGCTCTACGTTATCAACGAGGGCAAGTTCACCAAGGAGGATATCGAGAAGGATTTCGACGGATTCGTGAAGATGTTCACCTGGAACTACATCCAGAAGCACATCATCAAGGAGGCCGACCTCAAGGTCAGCGCCGAGGAAGCCGAGGCCGAGGCCAAGGAGTTCGCCAAGGCCCAGTTCGCGCAGTATGGCATGCCGTCGGCTCCCGACGATATGATCGCAGGCTTCTCGAAGCAGATCCTGGAGAACAAGGAGCAGGCTCAGAAGATATACGAGAAACTCTACGAACTGAAGGTCGTGGACTACGTGAAATCGAAGATCAAGGTCGACACCAAATCGGTTTCGTCGGATGAGTTTGCCAAATTGGCGCAAGCGAACTAATATTCGTTAAAATATACTGCGAGTTGGACTCTGGGCGTAATGTTTGCAGAGTCCAATTTTTGGTATGACGGGCGTAGCCCGCGCGGTGGCGGAAGCGACATCCGCCGTGGAGGGATACGGCCCGTCGTAACGGCGCAGACCGTCGTAGCGAGGGCCTCGATCGGCCCGAGCGGGTGCAAGATATTGTAAAACAAGAGTAATTAGAAAGAACAGTTATGAGCGAGTTTGAAAAATATGCGCGCGGTCACTGCGGCATAAGCAGCCTCAGACTGCACGACTTTAAGTCGATGCAGGCCTCTTATATCTCACCGACCATCATCGAGGAACGTCAGTTGAACGTGGCCACGATGGATGTTTTCTCGCGTCTGATGATGGATCGCATCATATTTCTCGGCGCGCCCATCTACGACGATGCTGCCAATATAATCCAGGCGCAGCTGCTCTTTCTGGAGTCGGCGGATCCCTCGAAGGATATACAGATCTATATCAACTCCCCTGGCGGTTCGGTGTCGGCGGGTCTGGGCATATACGACACCATGCAGCTCATTTCGAGCGACGTGGCCACCATCTGCACGGGACTGGCCGCATCGATGGGCGCCGTGCTGCTCACGGCGGGCGCCAAGGGCAAGCGTTCGGCCCTGCCGCATTCGCGTGTTATGATCCACCAGCCGCTGGGCGGGGCGCAGGGTCAGGCTTCGGACATAGAGATCACGGCGCGCGAGATCATAAAGACCAAGCGCGAGCTGTACGAGATCCTCGCCGACCATTCGGGAGTGGATATCGCCAAGATCGAGCAGGACGCCGACCGCGATTACTGGATGTCGGCCGCCGAGGCCAAGGACTACGGTCTGATCGACGACGTGCTGACGAAACGTACCAACAACATCGGATAATTTTTTTATGTCACAGAAAGGATATAAGGGATCGGGACACGGCGGCGACGACTGCTGCTCGTTTTGCGGTGCGAAACGCAGCGACGTGGCTCTGATGTTCCGCGGCGAGGACGGATCGAACATCTGCAACAGCTGCGTCGAGCGCGGTTACAACATGCTGATCGAAAGCGATCTGGTCGAAAGTGCCAAGCGCCGCGGCAAGAACGCCGAATTTACGGTCCCCGAACTGCGCAAGCCGCAGGAGATCAAAGCCGTTCTCGACGAATACGTGATAGGGCAGGACGATGCCAAGCGTTACATGTCGGTGGCGGTGTACAACCACTACAAACGCCTCATGAGCAAGTCGGGCAAGCCGCAGCACGACGACGAGGTGGAGATCGACAAGTCGAACATCGTGTTGGTGGGACCTACGGGAACGGGCAAGACGCTCATGGCCCGCACCATCGCGCGCGTGCTCAACGTGCCTTTCACCATCGTGGACGCCACGGTCCTCACCGAGGCGGGTTATGTGGGCGAGGACGTGGAGAGCATTCTCACGCGTCTGTTGCAGGTGGCCGACTACAATGTCGAGGCTGCCGAACGCGGCATAGTCTTCATCGACGAGATCGACAAGATCGCGCGCAAGGGCGACAACCCGAGCATCACGCGCGACGTGTCGGGTGAGGGCGTGCAACAGGCCCTGCTGAAGATACTGGAGGGCACGGTGGTGAACGTTCCGCCGCAGGGCGGGCGCAAGCATCCCGACCAGAAGTTCATTCAGGTCAATACGAAGGATATACTGTTTATTTGCGGCGGCGCGTTCGACGGCATCGAGAAGAAGATCGCCCAGAGGCTCAACACCCGCGCCATAGGCTTCGGCGTGCAGAGCGCGTCGGCGGTGGACCGCAACAACCTGATGAAGTACATCATGCCGCAGGACCTCAAGTCGTTCGGCCTCATCCCCGAGCTGGTGGGCCGTCTGCCTGTGCTCACCTACATGCAGCCGCTCACGCGCGAGGCTCTGCGTTCGATATTGACCCGTCCCAAGAACGCCATCGTGAAGCAGTACGAACGTCTGCTGGCCATGGACGGCGTGGATTTGCAGTTCGACGACGACGTTCTGGACTACATCGTGGACAAGGCCGTCGAGTATAAGCTCGGCGCACGCGGTCTGCGCTCGATCTGCGAGGCGATAATGATCGACGCCATGTACGACGTTCCCTCTTCAGGTGAGACGTCGTTCACCGTCACGCTTCCCTACGCCAAAAAGCGTATCGAGGGGGCGAATTTTTTGGAGCTTAAACAGGTCGGTTAAGTTTTTTTGATTACATTTGTATACGTGCTCGTATGTCCGAGCGTACGGAACGAGGCGCCGCGATTGTTATCGGGCGTTTAAGTGTGTGATTACTTGTGAGTGACAAGAATTGAAAAATAATATGTTTGCTAACTCTAAACTTGATAAGGCGGCCGACAATATCCGCATCCTGACCGCCGCCATGGTCGAAAAGGCCAAGTCGGGACACCCGGGCGGAGCCATGGGCGGCGCCGATTTCATCAATCTGCTCTATACGGAGTTTCTGCGTTACGATCCGGAGAATCCTTCGTATCCGTTCCGCGACAGATTCTTCCTCGATCCGGGCCACATGTCGCCGATGCTCTATTCGGTGCTGATGCTGTCGGGCTTCTATTCGACGGACGATCTGAAGTCGTTCCGCCAGTGGGGCAGCATCACCCCGGGACACCCCGAAGCCGATGCGGCGCACGGTGTGGAGAACACTTCGGGACCTCTGGGGCAGGGACATGCCATGGCCGTGGGCGCCGCGATCGCGGAGCGTTTCATGGCGGCGCGTTTCGGCGAGTGGATGGCTCACAAGACATATACGTTTATCTCGGACGGTGCCGTGCAGGAGGAGATCTCGCAGGGCGCGGGCCGCATAGCGGGCCATCTGGGTCTTTCGAACCTGATAATGTATTACGACGCCAACAACGTGCAGCTCTCGACCAAGGTCGATGAGATCGACAGCGAGGATGTGGCTGCCAAGTACCGTGCCTGGGGCTGGCGTGTCATAGAGGCCGACGGTCACGATGTCGAGGCCCTGCGCGCCGCGCTCACCGCGGCCAATGCCGAGACGGAGCGTCCCACGCTCATCATAGGCCACTCGATCATGGCCAAGGGCGCGCGCGGTGCCGACGGCGAGAGCTTCGAGGGCAAGGTGTCGACGCACGGGCAGCCTCTGTCGGGTGCGGGTGCCGATCTGACCGCCACGGTGCGCAATCTGGGCGGCGACGCCGACGATCCGTTCCGCCTGTTCGCCGAGACACGCGAGATCTACGAGGCGCGCCGCATAGAGCTGAAGCAGTGGGCGGCGCAGCGCAAGCAGACCGAGACGGAGTGGCGTGCGGCCAACCGCGATCTGTCGCGCAAGCTGAACCGATTCCTGTCGGGCGAGATCCCCGAGATCGACTACAACAAGATAGAGATAAAGCCCGATACGGCTACCCGCGTGGCGTCGGCGACGATGCTGGGCGTCTATGCCGAGAAGATCGAGAACATGATCGTGGCCTCGGCCGATCTGAGCAATTCCGACAAGACCGACGGCTTTCTGAAGAAGACCAAGGCCTTCACGAAGGGCGACTTCACGGGCCAGTTCTTCCAGGCGGGTGTCGCCGAGCTTACCATGGCGTGCGTCATGAACGGTATGGCGCTGCACGGCGGCGTGATCCCCGCGTGCGGAACGTTCTTCGTATTCTCGGACTACATGAAACCCGCGATCCGCATGTCGGCCCTCATGCGCCTGCATGTGATCTACATCTGGACGCACGATTCGTTCCGCGTGGGCGAGGACGGTCCCACCCACCAGCCCATCGAACAGGAGGCCCAGATACGATTGATGGAGCACGTGCGCAACCACAGCGGCGAGCGTTCTATGGTGGTGCTTCGTCCCGCCGACGCCGAGGAAACGGCCGTGGCATGGCGTTACGCCATTTCGGAGCAGCGCCCCGTGGCTCTGGTGCTGTCGCGTCAGAACATCAAGAATCTGCCCGCGCTCAATTGCAGCCGCCGCGAGGAAGCCAAGCAGGCGGTGAAGGGCGCATATATAGTGATGGACTCGGCCAAGGCCCAGGTGGTGATGCTGGCTTCGGGTTCGGAGGTGGCCACGCTGGTTGAGGGTGCCGAGCTGTTGCAGCGCGAGGGCATTCCCGTGCGCGTGGTGAGCGTGCCGAGCGAGGGCCTGTTCCGCGACCAGCCTAAATCGTATCAGGACAGCGTGCTGCCGCGCGACGTGCCGCGTTACGGCATGACGTCGGGACTGTCGCTGAACCTGCGCGGTCTGGTGGGCGAAAACGGACGCATACACGGCTGCGACCACTTCGGATATTCGGCGCCTTACAAGGTGCTCGACGAGAAGTTCGGCTACAACGGACTCACGGTGTTCGAGGAAGTGAAAGCCATGATAAAAGGATAGATCGATCGGGCGGACACCAAATTCCGCCCGATTTGTATTATAACGCGATTATATGCTTTGATTAACGATATTCGGAGCGTCGCGACCGAAGTCCCCTCCGAGGAGGGGATTGCGGAACCAGGTCCCGCTTCTGCCGGTGCGGCTCGGCAATCCGCACAAGCGCGATTGCTCTCGCCTGCCGAACGCAGTTTAGGGGAGGGTCAAATCTGTAAA